>ERZ1643247.218-NODE-218-length-74635-cov-130.349960_pt1 | contig 74635 bp, 104 predicted proteins | sample MGYA00579264_ERZ1643247 | MGnify/ENA primary metagenome ERZ1643247 (study PRJEB29033, sample SAMEA4952262) | chicken gut metagenome | biome: Broiler Chicken; feature: Gastrointestinal Tract; material: Caecum | place: Ireland | collected 2018 | study: Broiler... | reverse complement strand
TTTTTTCTCCCTTGCTGCCGCTTTGATCGCTTTTCGGTTTTGTTAGGTGTTCTAAAGCGTGTCGCCAGACACGCTGACTTGCTCCGCCCGCTCTTTGGTGGTATGATGACACTGACAGTTCAAACAGGGAGGATGTGCTTATGCGTCTGGAAGCACGGGTCAACGCCGTCTACGACCAGCTGACCGCCAACGAGCGGGAGCTGGTCGATTCCCTCTGCGGCCCCCCGTCCGAAAGCGGCATCGCACAGGAGCTGGTGCGGCGGCACATCCTGCCCGCCCCGCCACAGACACAGAAAGGAGCATGAAGTATGCAGCAGAAATGGTGGCAGAAAGAGATCGTGTACCAGATCTACCCCAAGAGCTTCTACGACAGCAACGGGGACGGGATCGGGGATATCCAGGGCATCATCCAAAAGCTGCCCTACCTGAAGGACCTGGGAGTCACTCTGCTGTGGCTCTGCCCGGTGTACAAGTCCCCCATGGCGGACAACGCCTACTCGGTGGCCGACCCCAAGAGCGGGGTGGAAGCGATCATGGCCTTTGGCGTGATCCCCATCGTGGGCTGCCAGGGCAGCGTCCTGACCGCCATCCTGACCGCTTTGATCGGCGCAACGCTGGAAAAGAAGCTGCGCAAGGTCATGCCCAACGCCCTTGACCTGATCATGACCCCCTTTGTGGTCATGCTGGTCACCTTCCTGATCGTGATTTTGGGCATCGGCCCCGTCATGCACGTGGTGGAGCTGGGCATCGTCAACGTGGTGGAAGTGCTGGTCAACCTGCCCTTCGGCCTGGGCGGCTTCCTGATCGGCGCCACCTACCCGCTGCTGGTCATCACCGGCCTGCACCACACCTACACCATGATCGAAACTTCCCTGCTGGCCAACACCGGCTTCAACCCCGTCATCACCCTGTGCGCCATGTACGGCTTTGCCAACGTGGGCACCTGCCTGGCCTTCTTCGTCAAGTCCAAGAAGGAGAGCGTCCGCCAGACCAGCATCGGCGCCATGCTGTCCCAGCTGTTCGGCATCAGCGAGCCGGTCCTGTTCGGCATCCAGCTGCGCTACAACCTGCGCCCCCTGATCATCATGCTGTTCACCTCCGGCCTGGGCGCTGCCGTCCTCTCGCTGCTGCACGTGCAGTCCAACTCCTACGGCCTGGCCGTCCTGCCCTCTTACCTGATGTACATCTACGAGCCCTACCAGCTGCTGTGCTACTTCCTGGTGTCGGTGGGCTCGGTGGCCCTGTGCTTCGTCCTGACCTGCCTGTTCGGCATCCCGAAAGAGGTCATGGAAAAGGACGAGGAGTAAAAAAGACGTCCCCGCATCTGATCCCTGAACATCACAAAACGGCGGAGCCCCGGCAAGGACTCCGCCGCTTTTTTGTGGAAATCCAAAATTCCCTCTTGACAGCCGCCCATCCCTCTGTTATACTGCAATAAAGTTCAGAACACTGAACTCGACAAACCGTTGAGAAAGAGTAGTAACCTGGAACCAAACCCTCTCAGAGAGCCGCAGATGGTGGAAACGCGGCAGGCGGCGGCCGGGCGAATGGACTTTCGAGGGCACAACGAGGGGCCGTCCATGGCCCGGTAGCGCGACGGGGACTCCACCCGTTATCAGGGGAGCGCGTGTTGTCAGACACGCGGAAGCGAGTGGGCCTGTGCGCATGGTACAGGTCAATCCGGGTGGCACCGCAGAGGTTACAAGCCTTTGTCCCAGAGGAATTTGGGACGAGGGCTTTTTTCTATGCCCTCTCCCGCAAGCAAGTTGTAAAGGAGTGCAAGAAAATGAGCATGACCAAGATCCCCCACCGCCTGTACCTCACCGAAGATCAGATGCCCAAGCAGTGGTTCAACCTGCGGTCGGCCATGCCTCAGCAGCCCGACCCGCTGCTGAACCCCGCCACCCTCCAGCCCCTCGCAGTGGACGACCTGTCTCCCATTTTCTGCGAGGAACTGGCCCGCCAGGAGCTGGACGGCACGACGGCCTATGTGGACATCCCCGAGCCCATCCAGGAGGTCTACAAGATGTACCGTCCCTCGCCGCTGATCCGCGCCTATGAGCTGGAAAAGGCCCTGGGCACCCCGGCCCGGATCTACTACAAATTTGAGGGCAACAACACTTCCGGCTCCCACAAGCTGAATTCCGCCGTAGCCCAGGCCTATTACGCCAAGAAGCAGGGCCTGGCCGGCGTCACCACCGAGACCGGGGCCGGCCAGTGGGGCACCGCCCTTTCGGAGGCCTGCGCCTACTTTGGGCTGACCTGCGATGTGTATATGGTCAAGTGCTCCTACGAGCAGAAGCCCTTCCGCAAGGCGGTGATGGGCGTGTTCGACGCCCAGGTGACGGCGTCCCCGTCCAACACCACCGAGGTGGGGCGGAAGATCCTGGCCGAAAACCCTGACACCACCGGCAGCCTGGGCTGCGCCATCTCGGAGGCCGTGGAAGCCGCCCTCGCCAGCGGCGGGACCAAGCGGTATGTTCTGGGCAGCGTGCTGAATCAGGTGGTGCTGCATCAGTCCATCATCGGGCTGGAGAGCAAGCTGGCCATGGAACAGCTGGACGAATACCCCGACGTGGTGGTGGGCTGCGCTGGCGGCGGTTCCAATCTGGGCGGCCTGATTGCCCCCTTCATGGCCGACAGGCTGCAGGGCCGCAGTCACACCCGTTTTGTGGCGGTGGAGCCTGCCTCCTGCCCGTCCCTGACCCGCGGGCGGTACGCCTACGACTTCTGCGACACCGGCCGCGTCACCCCCCTGGCCCGGATGTACACCCTGGGCAGCGGGTTCATCCCCTCGGCCAACCACGCCGGCGGCCTGCGCTACCACGGCATGAGCCCCATCCTCTCCAAGCTGTACCATGACGGCTACCTGGAGGCGGTGGCCTATGAACAGACCAAGGTGTTCGAGGCGGCAGTCTTTTTTGCCAAGCACGAGACGATTCTGCCCGCCCCTGAGTCGGCGCACGCCATCCGCGGGGCCATGGACGAAGCCCTGAAATGCAAGCAGACCGGCGAGGCCAAGACCATCCTCTTTGGCCTGACCGGCACCGGTTACTTCGACATGACCGCCTACGAGAGCTACCTCTCGGGCCGGATGAGCGACACCATCCCCACCGACGCCGACCTGCAGCGCGGATTCGATTCCCTGCCCGATATCCCGCAGAACCGGACCTGAAGCGGTCTGCCCTCTGCCGCACATCTGCCCCCAGCCGCCCGGCTGGGGGCAGATGTGCCGGCCAGCGGCAAAACACAAAGAAAAGCGCCCGTCCATCTGGACAGGCGCTTGGTGGTTGCGGGGGCTGGATTTGAACCAACGACCTTCGGGTTATGAGCCCGACGAGCTACCGGACTGCTCCACCCCGCGATATGAAGTTCCGCACCGCTTTGGCTTTTTGTAGAAGCCGTATCGCTTGGTGCTCCATTATAATACCACAGGGCCGGGCCAATGTCAATAGTTTTTTGAGAAATTTTTGTAAGGTATATCCAAAACAGGAAAAAGGACGCGCCTGCGCCGGCCACCGGCCAGACAGGCGCGCCCTTCTCAAACGGTGTTCTGGGTCCGGGCCGGGTTTACCGGCGGCGACGGATGCGGACGATCACCACAGCCGCCGCGACGGCGGCCACGATCACCACCACAGGCCACAGGCCAGCCAGCACAACGGCGATGGATGCCAGGCCGGCTACAAAGTTCTGCCAGCCCTCGGCAAAGGCCGCGCCCAGCCGCTCGAGGAACGTCTCGCCGGTGGGGGTGTAGGTCTCCACCTCGCGCAGGCTGACGGTGACGGTGCAGCTAGCGATCTGGTCGTCGTACCAGTCCAGCTGGCTTTGCCAGCTTTCGAGCTGGTACTGGACGTCGGACAGCTGGGCCTCGATGTCCAGCAGGTCGGACAGGGTCCCGGCGCTGGCCTGCAGCTCCCGCAGGCGGTCCCGCTGGCCTTCCAGGTTGGCGATCCGCCCGGCCACGTCGGTGTACTGGGCCGTCACGTCGTCGGCCGATTCGCTGCGGTTGACCAGGCTGGCCGCCTGGCCCGCCGCCGTCAGAAAGCTCTCGTAGTTTTCTGCCGGCACCCGCAGGGTCATGGACAAGCTGCGGCTGCTGTCGTCGTAGCTGGACTCGCTGCTGTTTTCCATCCAGCCGCCGGCGTCGGCCAGGGCCTGCTCCAGGGCGGCCCGGGCGGCGTCGTAGTCTTTGGTCTCCAGGGTCAGGCGGGCGGTATAGATGATCTTGTCGCCGGCCACGGCGCTTTCCGTCCCGGCAGCGCTGCGGGTCAAGCCGCCGGCCAGGCCGTTCTCGGCCGTGTCCATGCTGTACTGGGCCAGGGCCGGGGCCTGGGAGGCCGCCGTGCTGGACGCCGCGCCGCCGTCCATCAGGCTCATGGTGCTGATGCCGGCGCCCGCCGGGTGCATGGCCGTCATCACCTGGCTGCCGACGACGGCCACCGCCGCACAGGCCGCGATGCCCGCCGCCCACCGCCGCCAATGCGGGAAACGGACCGTCCTGTCTTTCTTTGCCGGGGATTCGCTATGATTCTGGGATTTCTGGGTGTCAGGCTGCATGGCCAGCAGACGGGCTTTCAGCTCATCAGGGGCATGAAGCTGGTCTACTTCCATCTGATATTCAAACCATTTCATCCTCGATCTCCTCCTCCAACAGGGTATGTAGAAGGGCCCGCGCCCGATGCAGCCAGCTCAGCACCGTATTGGTGGGCGCGCCTACCAGCCGCCCGATCTCCGCCGCCGTATACCCTTCGTAGTAGTGCAGATAAATGGCGTTGCGGTAATGTTCGGGCAGGGTACGCACTGCGTCCAGCACGCTGCCGTCAGCAGCTGCGGGGGCCGGCATCGTCTCATCCAGCGGCACATCCTTTTGGCTGGCCGCGCGGGTCAGGTCATGGCAGCGGTTGATGGCCACCCGCAGCAGCCACGCCTTCAGGTGCTCCTCGCTCGAGAAGGCGCCGCGGTACCTCAGCAGCTTCTCGAACACGTCCTGAACCACGTCCTCTGCGTCGGCCGTACTGCTGCAATGATGCACTGCCGCACGGTAAACGGTATCACTATATTTTTCCACCGCGAGGCGGAATACTTCTTCCTGACTGATACGCCACATAAGTTGCTCCTTTGCCGGCTTTGCAGGTCCTTTCACCTGAGATACGTTTTGCCGCTGGCAAAAATTGCATCTGCCCCGCCGGACTTTTTTCTTGGACCGCCCGGGACCTCCCGGGCACGCATTTTGCTTTTATCCCGTCCTATTGTACCATGCCGCGCCCCAAAGCGAAAGCCCCATTCCGCCCTGCCAAAGCGGAAACGGATGGAAAAGCCCGGCGGGCTGCATCGCCTGCCGGGCCGAACGCTCAGAATTGTTTGCGCCACTCCGCTTCAAAAGCGGCCTCGAAGGCGCGCCCGGCGGCGGAGTCCGGGGCGGGCAGCTCCACCGTCTGCCCCGTCCAGGAGGAAAGGTAGATGGCGTTGGAGAGCATCAGGCTCTTGCGGCCCTCCGCCCAGGGCGCCAGCATCCCGTCCGGGTCGCCCTTGCGGATGCACTGTGCAAAATTGCGCAGCACATCGGCGTAGGCGTCGGGGTTTTTCTCCATGGGATGGCTCTCCCAATGGGCGGCGGGCTTTTCAAAGCCGGTGCCCGGCGCGTTCCGGTACGCCAGCTCGGGCTGGTCCAGCCGGGCGATCTTGACCCCCTCCGGCTCGCAGACGATGAGGCCGTCGTCCAAAGCGATCTCCAGCCGGTTGACGCCGGGAGCCTCGCCGGTGGAGGCGGTGAACACCCCGGTGGCCCCGCCGGGCCATTCCAGATAGGCGGTGACTTCGTCCTCCACCGGGATGGGGTGGTATTTGCCGTTGTGGCAGAACGCCCGGGTCCGGGCCGGCATCCCGCAGATCCATTGCAGCATATCCAGATTGTGGGGGCACTGGTTGAGCAGGGTGCCGCCGCCGTCCTTTTCCCAGCTGCCCCGCCAGCCGCTGCCGGCGTAATAGGCGTTGGAGCGGTACCAGTCCGTCACCGTCCAGCTCACCCGCTTGACGCCGCCCAACTGGCCGCTGTGCACCAGCTGCCGGATGGCCCGGTAGGACGGGAAGGTCCGCTGCTGGAAGATATAGCCGCAGACGAGGCCCGCCGGCCGCGCCTGCTCCATCCGGCGGGCCGCCGCGCTGGTGATGCCGGCGGGCTTGTCGCACAAGACGCACAGCCCCCGCTCCATGGCGGCCACCGCCTGTTCCTCGTGCAGGCGGTGAGGCGTCGCGATGATGACGGCGTCGAGCGCCAGCGCCCCGCTGTCCGCCGCCGCGAACAGCTCGTCCGCCGTCTGGTAGACCGGCAGCCCCGCGGGCAGGGTCAGCCCACGGGCGGCCAGCGTCTCGGGCCGCACCCGGGTGACGGCGGCCAGTTCCATCCCCGGCACGGCCCCCGCCGCCAGCAGCGCGGCGTACTGGCTGCCCATATTGCCCATGCCGATGACGGCAGTGCGGATGTTCTTTTCACACATGGCAAAGCCCTCCTTTTTGCATTCAGGCGGCCGGGCTGGCCGCTTCGCCTTCGGCCTGCACCGCGCCCAGATTTTCCATCAGCTTGACCGCCAGCTCCTCTGCCTCGCCCGCCGGGACCCAGAGGTCAGGTTCATAGCCGCGCAATTCTTTGTAATAATCCCAGTCCTGGGGCACTACAAACAATCCATGCCCCATCGTCACAACACACTTGCTGTTGGGCAGCCAAACGTGATAGGCAGCTGATGTCACCTGTGCTCCCCGAGTGTTTTCTCCGATAAAAAGAACATTTTCCACATTGTGCGCCATATCCACAAAAGTCTCTGCTGCCGACGCTACATTTTTGCTGGTCAGGACGATCAGCACACGGTCGTTTTCGACCCAGCCATCCTCATATCCGGATAGTCCGGAAAATACATTCATCAAAAATTGGTTTCTGTACATTAAATGATTTGCATGCGTATACTGACGCAGCCACGTTTCCGACACGCTATCTGAGCCGCCCATATTGGCCCGTATATCCACGATTCCTACCGGATACCTCGCCACCATGATGGCGCCTGCCGTGATTTCGTCCATAACACCATCATAGCAGGAATCAATTGTAAATACCGGAATCTCTCCGTTCTTATGGTATTCGGTAACGGCATCCCCTTCAATTCTCTCATTATATCTCTGGAAGGGTTCGGCGGTCAGAGTCTGGGTACTGCCATTGGTATAATGGACGATCAAGGTCTCATCGCCGGCCTGAGGCTCGTACTCTTTGAGCAAGATAGGATAGTACACAATCTCCCCTTCCGGCGAGATGGAACGCTTGAACAATTCGTCCAGATCGCTGTATCCGTCTACCGACGCGACCCGTTTGCCTTTCTCGCTGATATAGCCGCCTTCCTCTGTTTTATAGAACGCTACCTCGCGGTAGAAGAAAGGCACTTGCCACGGGTTAGGGCTTTCGCCGTTGTTGATGCTGAAATGGCCGTCCTTGAAAAAACGCAGTCCTTCCAGCAAAAGGTCTTTCACTTCGGTGGCAGTCCAGCTCTCCTTTTCTTTCAGCTTAGCCAGCAGTTCTGCCTTATGCTCTCCAAACGTCTCGTCCCCGCCGAAATAATCGTAAGGACCGTACAGGGAGCGGAACGCACCAAACAGATACTCCACATCCTCCGCGGCCTGGGCGGCGGTCACTTCGGCGTCCGGGTCGAATTCAAATTTCGTCAAGTCACTGGTAAAATAGTCCAGCGTTTCCTCATCCGGCGCTGGGCGTGTCACATATTGGCTTGCGTCCAACTGCGGCTGATTCACTGTCTGATGCGCTGCGTTGACCTCCGCCAACAGCTCGTCCAGGGTGGGCTGGGGCGGCAGGGCCGGCGCGCAGCCGGCCAGCGCCAGACAGGCCGCCAGGGCCAGGGCACAGCCTCTTACGAATCCTTTCACGTTTGCATTCCTCCCTTTTGTTGGCGCCGGTGCGGGACCGGTACAGTTTCAGTGTAGCACAACGGGCCGGGCCCGGCAAGGGAAATGCAGTGAACTGCAGGTTTTGTGCAGTCAAATGGGGGTCACTTCCAGGGGCGCGGGCCGGTGCGGCGCTGGTACCAGCCGGGGGCCAGACCCTCCCCTGCCGGGCCGTCGAGGCCCGCGCCGGGCGTCACGGCCGGGGAGGCCATCAGGAGGGCGGTATAGGCGTCCTCGAGCGCGTCGGCCAGCGGGTAGAGCTCCTCCCCCGTCTCGATGAAGCGGGCCATGCCCTGCAGCATTTGGGCAATGGCCGTCTCGTCCTCGGGCAGGCCGCACGGGCCAAAGGGCGGAGCGTACAGCGTCCGCCCCTGGAAAGCGACGCCCAGCACCTCGCCGGTGGCGGGGTCCCCGGCAACGTCCAGTTCGGCCCGCTCGGGCAGGTTTTTGTCGTTCAGCCAGCAGACCGTCCGGTCGTCCAGCTCCCCGCGGGTGCCCCGCAGCCGGAGCGTCCGGGGACGGATCAGGCTGTGGTACTGGTCCGACATAAAGTCGTACACGGCGGAGCAGCCGCTCTCGTACTCGAAAAGGACGTGGCGCTGCTCTTTCAGCACCACTTCGCCGGCGGTCAGCACCTCGGTGCGGGTGCGGGTGGCCGTCACCGGCACGGCAAAGGTGCAGCCGGTGAGGCGCATCTCCTCCCGGCCGAGGCCCAGCAGGCCCCGCAGCATCCCCGCCGCGTGGTAGTCGTGCATGGCGGACAGGTAGGCCGACACCGGCTGCCCCAGCAGGCCGCTGCGGACCAGCCCCAGCATGGCCCCGTACACCGGGTACCAGCGGTACTGCTCGGCCACCTGGACTTTGGCCCCCGCCTGCCGCAGCTGCCAGAGGGCGGCCAGCTCCTCCATCGAGAGGGCCGCCGGCGTCTCGGACAGCACAGGGTAGCCTTTGGCCAGCCAGTGCCGCACCGTCTGGCACATCCCCTGCTTGTTCACCGCCGACACGATGAAATCCGGCCTGGCCGCTTCCACCGCAGCCTCCCCCGCCACGGCGGGCAGGCCGTATTCCTCCCGCATCCGGGCGGCCTTTTCTTCCGTGCGGCAGCCCAGAGCCGCCAGCTCAAACCGCTCGGGCAGCGCCTTTGCGATCCGCCCGTAAAAGAGGGAGCGCCACCCCGACCCGACCACTGCATACCGTATCTTCCGCATGAGAGCACCTCCTGAATAAAATGCGAAAGGGCCCCGCAGCCAAATGGTGCGAGGCCCTTTCTTGGAGCTGGTGACAGGAGTTGAACCTGCAACCCACTGATTACAAATAGGCATTCGCTTATTCTGTGTCGTCTCGCAATGTGTTATATCATGAGTTGTCATGCGGGGTTTCGTGTTGTCTTGTCTTATCCCGTACAATCTTGTTGCTTTTCAAACTTGACCAAAACTTGACCATTCTCCCGGCCATTAAGCCCCTCGATACGATCAAACGCCTCTGAGAGCGCATCAGCGGCTTTGGCGTCTGATGCTCGAATAAAGCCTGCATATATATTTGTGGTAGTTGATACCTGAGCATGTCCTAGACGGCCGGCCACCGTGGTAACTGGCACATGGGCAGCGATTAGCAACGCTGCGTTAGAATGCCTTAAGCTGTGAAACCTCACAGGCGGCAGGTTATGTGCTTGTAGAAATCGGGGGAACCATCTTGTAATTGCGCTTGGCCGGATCGGCTGCCCATTCCACCGCGTGAACATCAAATCATTGTCCACCGTAAGCCCCATGATCTCTACCCGCTGGCACCACTTTGAGCCAACTTTGCATCGCTCAGATGCCTGCCAGATTTTGTAGTCTTTCAGAAGTTGCACCGCATTTTGGCTTAGTTTGATGACGCGTTTAGATTTCCGCGTTTTTGGCTCATTGAATGTTACCCCATCTCCAGAGATCTCAACTATTGTCCGTGAGACAGACAGCAACCCAGACTCAAGGTCAATATCTGACCAGCGCAGAGCACACAATTCTCCCCGCCGGGCACCCGTAAAAAGAGCCAGCTGCGTGATAACGCTATACTGCACTGGTGCATCAGGCAACGCTGCCATCAGCGCTGATATACCTTGCTCGTCCAAAAATTGAATTTCCGATTCCTCGACTTTGGGCGGCGAGACTCGTGCGCACGGATTTTCACTAATTAGTTGCCATTTTACAGCCATTCCAAGTGCACTGGACAGCAGGCTATGATAATGTCTAGCGCTCGATCCTTTCAGAGTATCGCATGGAGAGATATTCACAAACGCTCTGCTGAATGCAATGTTCATCGCATTGCATATCTTTTGCGCCGTCGGCAAAGAGGTGTTATGCCCTGCCCAGATATAAGCTACCGTTCGCTCAGAGATTACTGCTTTTTGCGCCAGTAGTTTTCTTTGGCCTTTTGGGCAGCTCTCAATTAAAAGTTGTCGAGCCTTATACTTTGCATCCAATCGGATACCCTGCTGTGCCAGCTGGTCATAAAATTGCATAATATGCCCGGGAGTCAATTTGCTTAATTTAATATGTCCCAGCGCTGCAGAAATCCGAGGTATAAGCCCCTGATACTCTTTAACTGTTTTTATCTTTAGTTGCTTGGCTGCATATTCATTTAACCATTTCTGCAAAAATTCGTCAACAGTCATATCCGGACTAGACAAACCACCCCGGCGTACTTCTTCTTCAAATGATAACGCCTCTTTTGTCAAAGCCTTTTCAATTTGTCTTGCAGACATTCCATCTTTTGGTGTAAATGTCCTGCTCCTGAATATTTGCTTGCCCTGCAGATCAATCCCAGCAAAAACTCGTATGCGATATGAGACACGTCCGTTCTTGCCCTTTCGCTGAGTTATATTTGCCATAACCGCTTACTCCTTTCCAATCTAATGCTATCATCAAAAAATACTTAAAAAATGGAGAAAGCATCCTGATTGATGCAGACAATCAGGATGCTTTGTGCGGTTATCTGGTCTTTTCCCGGTATGATCTGCTATGTACGCGCCGGATAGGACTTGGCTCCCTTACCAGTAGTTCGTTCAAGTCACAGTCTAAGGCCTCACAGATCAAGTCGAAATGCTCCAGGTTAATTCGGTCGGTCACTTCGTTGTAATAATCGCTGATGGTTGATGGCCGAATCCCCGTCGCACGGGCAAGATCAGCTTGTGTCCAGCGCTTTTCGCCCAGCATACCAGACAATCGAATTCTAATCATATCCGCTCACTCCTGTGATATAATTTATCGCAGACTTGCAAAAAATGTCTGCAAAATGTTAAATTATCACAGGATACGTTATATTATAACAAAAACAGCCCCCCTACTCAGTTATCCAAGGCTCACTGAGATAGGGGGGTAGTCATACTTTGTCTCCGTTGGGTAACCGGAAAGTTATTTCGACGGTGCACCCGAGTGCGTTGGCCAGCTTTTCGATGTCAGCTTCCGTGAAATTCCCGCGGGTCATCTTGTTTGACAAATTCTGCCGCGTTTGCCCGGTCGCCTCGGCTAGCTCCCCCATCGTCATCTTTTTCCGTCCCATAATAAGGCGGACTTTCTCTGCTACGGACATATTAGCTGTTGCTGTTACCGGTTTCGTATGAGCTCGGCCGATATTTTCAGCGGATGTCACCCACCGGCAGTTTTGCGGGCTGTAAGGCCCATCCGAATCAATCCGATCAATGCTTAAATGTTCTTCATACCCATTACTGAGTGCCCACTCCATAAAGCGAGACACACCATTTTCACCCATCCACTCTTCGCATAGGGTAATTCCTTTTGCACCGTACCACTTATAATGCTGATTCCTCGGATTATAACACCGCTGTTTCATCCCTGAAAAAATCGCATACAAACGAGTTTTACTCACAGTATCATTCATTACTTATCCTCACAATATATCTTCCGGTTGAGCCTTCTGTTTTTCATTCATTCCCAATCAAATCAGTGCGTGGGGATCAACGCCCAAAGCGTCTGCAATCGCTATGAGCGTTCGGGCTTCCATACGTCCCGGATCGCGCGAACCATATTCCAATTTTTGAATGCTCTGATATGGAATTCCGACTTTTGCTGCTAATTCTTTCTGAGTCAACCCTACAGCCATCCGAGCCTCTTTAATGTTAATCTGCGGCATGGTACACCTCTTCATCTTGACAATCGGCAGTAAAACAAATAAAATAGAGGTAGCAGAGGGCTTTTGATTGGATTCCTAGCTCTTATGCTTTAGCGGTTCCGTGTGTCAGCGCGGGCCGCTTTTTTTGCTTCCTCGAACAGCCGGATTTGTTCAGCTCTGGGGAGCTGTTCAAACTCTTTGCTGGTCATGGGCACCACCTCCCGGTGCTCCTCTGCTACCTCTTGTCGTTCACCTCCTCTCCATGTCTATATTATACACCTTTAAGGGTGTATTGTCAATACTTTTTCACGATTTTACAAACAAAAAAGCGGCGGCTCCCCTACCAAGAGCACCGCCGCCTAACCCCTAAATGTGACCGGGAGCCTTACCCCGGCCACTTTTATTTTATCATAAATTTCAAAATAAAAAAAGACCCCCGCCCTGCCAGGGTCCAACTGGCAAGGCGGGGGCGTTGTGTTGCCGCGCGGGAGGAAAGGCGTGCGGCGGCCGGAGATGGCTTATGCGTCGATGATCTCGGCAGTTTCGAGGGTGGCGAAGCCGAGCTTCTGGGCCCGAACTTCGGCCTCGATCTTGGTGGTCAGGTAGCTGTTGACGTCGCCATAGGTCCGCTCAATGTAATCCTGGGCCGACTGGCTCAGACTGGCAAGGCAGGCCGCCAGCGCCATGGACAGCGCCTGCTTCTGGGCGGCTGCGTCAAAGTTGCCAGCAGCCTTGAGCCCATCCACATAGGTCTGGCTCACCATCGCCACAGCGTCGGCCGCAGCGGAGGCAATCTCCTTGACGATCTTGTTGTCGGCATTGGTGGCCGCGAACTTGTCCAGAGCCTTGGCGGCAAAACCACCAACGACGAGGACGGCGGCGGTCAGGGCGGAAAGAATCAGTTCAGTCATAGGTAATACTCCTCTCTTATGTTCTCTTGTTTTTCTTCATCAGGTGTAAGGTGTCGTCGGCCTCAATCGCCTCTTTGGTCCAACTGTTGTTTTTCCAGTAGGCCCAAAGAGATGCAGCCGCCGTAAGACCGGTTGCGATCCAGACCTCAGCTTCGCCAAGGTCAAACGGAAGCGGAGAATGACCGGTCATGACGAGGTCCTGATTCACCAGGGTGAGAATCAGGCAGATCAGGCGGGCAATGGTTCCCGCCGAGGGTTTCTTGTTGTTCAAAAGGCATCACCTCGATTCCGATGAAGCAGGTACATACGACGACACAAACTGCCTGGGCGGCACGTTTTCCATCTCGATGACGGTCAGCCTTTCCATGGCCGGGATGATCTCGGTGTGGACGTAGCCGTCCCCGCCCCGGGCCTCGTAGCTCTCGACCAGGCCGAAGAAGGCGTCGTATTCAATCCGGGTCAGAGACTTGGACGGGTTCTTTACCGAATCGGTATAGTACCTATATGCGTTTACGATTTCGTTTTTGAGCTCAGAGAGCTTTTCTTTCTTTTGGAGGCCCTCGGTGGCCTCCATACGGGCGTCGAGTTTGTCCAGTCGCTTGTTGATTGACTCAATATCTTTGTTGAGTTTTTCCTGGATTTTCCGGCTCTGCTCTCGGTATTCTGGGTACTTGCTGACCGCATCCAGCGCCTCTTTGATCTGTTCGGACTGCGCCTTCTCACGCTCATCCTTTTCCTGCTTGCTGGCGTACCGCTTGTCGAGATACTTTTTGATTTCTGCGAAGCACCTCCACAGAAACACAAGGGCGCCTGCCGCAATGATGAGCTGCGATAGAGTAACATCCCCGAACAGCGACTCAAATTGTTCCGCTCCTGCCATGTACCCTCCTTCCCGCCCGGCGGCATCAGCCGCGCAGGCAGGTCAGGCCAGCCCGGCGGATGATGCCAGGATAGTCCTTGTAGACGTGGTTGATGTCCACGTTCCCGCCGATGCCGTCCAGTTGGCCGGTACTGGTGTACTGCCACATCCCGTGCTTATGAGTGGGCCGGGTGCCGCGGTAGTCGGCGATCCAGAGGTCATAGGCGGCCAGGGCGTCCATGTCCAGCTCAGTGTTGCTGTAGTAGGTGTAGGTATACACCATGGCATACAGGCCCCAGCTCTCGATGGTGTCGGCCGCGTAGGCCACCAGCTCGGTCAGGGCGGCGGCAGACAGCGGTTTAAGCTTGTTGTCCTCCACGTCCACCGCGATGGGCAGCTCAAAGCTCTTGCCGGTCAGAGCCTCATGCAGCTTGGCCAGCTCGGCGTCTGCGGTGGCCTTGGTCTGGGCGTAGGTGTAGTAGTACACACCAACCGGGATACCCAGCCGCTTGCACTCGGCATAGTTGCGCTCAAACTGCGGGTCAATGTAGATGCCGCCGAAGCTCTTGTTGGTGGAGACGGTCTTGAGCATCGCCCCGCCGATCTTCCCCACCAGTTGCTCCCAGTCGATAGTGCCCTGATAGCGGCTCACGTCGATGATATCTTTGTAACTCATTTGTCCCTCACTTTTGCACCGACGAGTCTTGCAATCGACTGCAAATCCTCCACCGGCGCATTATAAAAATCATGGTTCCACAACCAAAAATCATCGTGGTCAGCGCGCCGGTACCTCTGACATACCAGCGCGCTCCACACTTTATCCCATCGGGCCTGATAAGACCCGTCACGTTTCGCAAGGCGGGTCTTGATCGCGTCCACCAGGCCGCCGCGTTCAAGCCCCCGCCCGTCATCGTCGATGGAAAAATAGTCATAGGCGTTCTGGCTGGTCACCGTACAGAGACGGGCGTTCTTGTAAAAAAGAAAGCCGCCTCTGGATTCCAGAAGCGACCCGTAGGGGATATTCACTTTGCCGGAAAGCCCCTTGAACCGGGCGCGTTTCCTGGTGATATACTTATGACTTTCCATCTGTTACGCCTCCTTCTTGGGCAGCAGGCCGATCAGCTCGGTGTACTCTTCCTCGGTCAACTTGTTGGCCGCGAAGAAGATGTCGATCTTGCTCTCCAGACCTTCGACCTGGTTGCGCTCAATCATCCGCTTGATGGTGCGATACAGCATTCGTTTCACCTCCTTTCCGTTACAGCAGCTCGTCGTCCGTGATGCCCAGCTCAAGCAGGGTCAGGCGGTATTCCTGGTCCACGTTCATCGCATCGGCATCGCGGATGGCGGTATTGGCAGCCGCCTGCAGCTCGCCGGCATCGACAGGCTCAAGCATGACGGTGTTTTCCACACCGGTCATGGCCTGCTTGCCCAGCAGGTTGTAGACGGTCCCGGCAAAACAAATGCCCTGAACCATTTTGGGCTCAGAGCAGAGAACAAAGCAGCCGTTGGCTGCCTGCATGATATAGACGGGCGCCTCGGTCATGCCGAGGTCGGCGCCGTCACTTACGCTCGTGATTTTGTACATACGATCCTCCCATCAAAAAGGGCATAGCAAAGCCGCCGCAGGCGCAAAATGCGCCCGTGGTCATTGTAGTTGCGGTAATAGGCCAACTGGCTGGTCATGTACTGGGCCACTTCCTCCAGGGTGCGTTTCCCGGCCATCCATTCCCGCCGAAACAGTTTGAGCTTGCGCCGGGCCCGCTTGACGCCGTCCCGGCAGCCGTTGACGATCACCCGGCCGGTCTCAGTCAGGGTGAACTTGGCCTTGCAAAAGCGGAAGGGCTTGGTCAGCGGGGTCAGCTTGCACTTTTTCCGGTTCACCGGGATACCCAGGCTCTCAAACTTGCGGACGATGGCGTTGCCGATCCGGCGCAGCTTGTCCAGGTCCGGGCAAACGATGAAGTAATCGTCGGCATAGTGGCCGGCGCAGTGCACGCCCAGCTGGCACTTGATCCAGTTGTCGATGGCCGACGGCATGGACATCATCTCCTGCTGGCTGGGCTCCACGCCCAGCGGCATCCCCCGGCCGGGGGCCGTGCTGGGCGCAGTGTCGATCACCGTGTCCGCAATGGCCTGCAGCACAGGGTCCAGGATCAACTCCCGATGGCGCTGGTAAAGCAGCTCTCGCCGTGCATTCGGAAAGAACTTCTTCAGGTCGATGGAGATGATCCCGCCGGCCCGGCCATAGCGCCGGAAGTGCCAGTGCAGCATCTCCCGCAGCCGGTGAAACGCAAAATGCAGCCCCATCCCCTCACGGCTGGCGTAGTTGTCGTAGATCAGGCCGGGGGTGTAGAGAGGCACCAGCACCTCCTTGCTGACCGCCTTTTGCAGCTGCCGGTCGGTGATGTGGGGTGCGTCGATGGGGCGCACCTTTCCCCGCTCGTGCAGGATAAAGTGCGTGCACTTCTTGGGCCGCCACTTCCCGGCCAGCAAATCACGCCGCCGGCGGGCCGTTCCCGAAAACAGATGCGCCTCAAAGTTTTGGGTGCTCTGCTTCCAGCGGACGTTGTTGCAGCACTTTTTGCCCCACCGATACAGTTTTCGATAGGAGAAAACTGCCTCAGCGGGGCCCAGTGCGTCGCACCGCGCCTGCTTGCGGGCCAGCCGGGCCGCCTTGCGTCTTTGGTATCGCGCCTCATGGCGCTCAGTGGATGTCATACAATATTCGCCCTCCGTACAGATATGCGAGGATACGCTGTGACCTAACCTGCATAGTCCTGGCACATGAAACACAGGCCAGCGATGCACCTGTGCCATGCAAGAAGCGTCCGTGTAGGGACATCAGAGGGCAATTTTAGGGATTCTCACCCAAGGGAGCATCTCTCCTTTTGCATGGGTCGTCTATCGCCCGAAGGCTACACCATGTGACCCAGCTGTGCAAAATCCGGCGCAGACCGCCCCCGAATTGTTGGCATTGTTATTGTTGGCGGTCCCGTCCGTGTTGAAGATTACGAAGTTATTGTTGTTGTTGTTGTAATTAGGAGAGCGGGACCACGCCCACACCACGGACGGAAATTTTCAGAGATACACCTATTTTGAGAGTGCGTTGGTCGCGCCCTTGAGCAGCTCGTTTTCCCGGTCGATCAGCTCACCCAGCCGCTGGGCACGTTTGTCCAGCTTCTGGGTGGCTTCCGACGCGGGCAGCGTGTCGCCCTTCGAGTTGGTAAAGCACCCCTGCGGATTTTTGGATAAGATTTCGTACACATCGCCCAGCCTTCGGTCCAGCGCCATCAGGGACGCCCTCGCCTTCAGCAGATACGCTTCCCGCAGCTGCTTGCGCTGGTCGCTCGATGGATAGATGGAGTTTGCCTTTTCAGCGTTGTCCTGGACCTCGCCCGCCAGTCTGGCGATCGGCTCGGCCATCAGCCGGGAATACCGGGCCGACAGCTTGGTCAGAAAATCTATGGTTTCGATATAGATTTCGTGGGCGACGTTGATGAACTCCGCCTTGCTCAGAGAGCGTTTTTTCTTCAATACAGACATAATCACCCTTTGGGCTGCTTCTCCACCTGAATGGGGCCTTCTGTTTTCTCGACCTCTTCCAGATGTTTCAGCAGCACATATTCGATGTAGTTTGTAATGGACCGGTGGTCACGGGTGGCCAGGATCCCGATCTTGTCAAAGACTTCATCGGACAGCCGCAGCGTGAAGACCCGTTTGTTGGACGACATTCTTCAAACCTCCAATCATCTGCATATGATTATTGTATGGTTTCTGCCGGCTTTTGTATGCAGTCTTATGACAGCTAAGTGATAGCAGTTTCGGCCTTTTTTCAAAAATCGCGTCGGGCGCTTCGCGCCAAAAGGGACCGAGCCGTCGGCCTCCCGTTGTCACCCGCTTGCGCGGGTGAGATGCACAGGATACCCCCGGGGGGATTAGGCAGCAAAGCCGGCGCAGACCGCCCCCGAATAGTTGGCATAGTGATAGTCGGCGGTCCCGTCCGTGTCGAAGACCACGAAGGTATAGTTGCCGTTGCCGTAACGAGGAGAGCGGGACCACGCCCACACCACGGACCCGGTGGATCCGTGGTTATAGAACAACTTGGCGTTGCCTGCCTTGAAATAGTCATACTGCTGCTGGCTGTTCTGCTCATACTGGTTCGCATACGTCCGACGGCCATATGCCTCAAACTCGGCCAAGAGGAACATATAATCCTGCGTCGCCGTCACCGCGCCGCTGCTGTTGCCGCTATTTCCTGTGTTGTCCGTGTACTTGGTCACGGATTTCATCACGGCTCGCAGGTCAGCCGGAAGAGCCGCCAGCAGGCTGTTGGCCGGGGGAGAATCAGGGGTGCCCGTATTCCCCAGGATAGTACGCCGCATATAGCTCTGATTCCAGCCTCCATTGTTCGAGTCACTGCTGTTCATGTGGAAGCGCGTCGAGCTCCCATAGTTGTTGTACTGGCTGTCGCACAGGCCGATCAGCTTCCCGCCGATCTTGCCCAGGGCAAAATGGATGCGATGGGTGCCCTCCTTGCCGGAATTATGGTTGAACCCCAGGATGAACGCATCCACCGTGAGATTGTTCAGGGTCAGGATACCAACCGTCCCATTCAGGGCAACAGGCTTGGTGTCGCCTACACTCCACCAGTTGGCGCCTTCATCGGCGTCACTGACGCGCCGGATCATCTCCCACGAGTTATCGGCCAGGACCTCCTGGATGTAGGCCAGCTCGCAGGTGTAGTCCTGGTAGCCGCTGCACTCGACCTCTGCCGAGGCGTCCAGGTCGTCCTTGCTGGCCGTCACCGTCCAAGTGCCGGTACTGGGCAGGTAGATCATGTCCGAACCGGTGCCGGTCAGGCTGATGCTGACATCGCCCTTGGCAACGGTGATTGCCGACCCCGCGTCAATGGTGACGGTCAGCCGGCAGAACTTAACGGTGGCCGTGTAGCTGCCGCCATTGTCGGTGACGTTGACCGCCTGGCTGTTGGAGCTGGCATTGCCGTAGCTGCTGCTGACAAGCGCCTGCACGACGTAGTTGCCCGGCAGTTTGATCTCCAGTGCAGCCTGGCCGTTGCCGGCGGCCTGGCCGGTCACCACCGTCTCGCCGCAGGTGGCGGTGACGGTCGCCCCGGCCACCGCCGTTGCGGTCAGGGTGGCGCTAAAATAGGCCATCTCCACCGTGTAGAGTTGGCCCACCTGCTCCACCTCCACCGTCTGGGTGGCGGTCTGGCCGTCCTTTTCGGCCTTGACCTGCCAGGTGCCCAACATGGGCAGGTTGGTGGTAAAGGTGCCCTCCCCGTCCGTCTGGCCGGTGATCTCCTCATCGCCGCAGGTGATGGTCAGCTGCGACCCGGCGTCGATGGTCACCGTCAGCCGGGGCAGGGTCAGCCCGGCCACAAAGTCCAGCGCCTCCTGCACATTGCCCGCGTCGATCTTGCTCGTGCTGTTGTCGTAGGTTACGTTGGCGGCCGTGGTGGGCGTATCCGCCCCACCACCACCGCCGCCGGTGCTAAAAGAACCCCATGCCATTTTTAGGTCGCCTCCGTTTCCTCCGCCGGGATATAGCCGGCAGAAATATGATATTGTGCAGTGATCGCAGCCGACGGCACGTTGGCCGCCCTCAGCCGCAAGACCCCTGCCAGGCTCTCCGTAGCCGTAAAGCGTGCCGCATCGGCCACGGCCTTACTGGCCGGTACCACAGTCACAGCCACCTCGTCATTTTCCGTCAGGTTGCTGATCGGGATGTCCAGGTAGTGCGTATAGCCCGTCACAGCGCTGTCCGTCTGCCAGCCCGTTGCGGGGATGATAATGTCGATGTACTCCGGCTTGTCGGCCTTGACCTTATCCACCTCTTCGAGCAGATTGGATACAGTCTGCGCCAGCTCAGCGATGTGCCCGACCGAGTATGTTTTGACCCGTTGAAGTACAGTTTTGATCTGCGATGTAAGGGTCAGTCCCATCCATCAATCACCTCCATTTTTCAGGACAAGCTTCCCAACCCACCCGCCCGCCTGTCCTTTTTGGCTCTATCAGGCGGTGGGGAAAACCTCGTTGAGCATCTCCGTCACCTCATCGTCAGTGGCGATGACCATGCCGTCCAGCTTCTGCTTATCGGCGCCGCTCATCAGGCCGGAGGCGCCGCCGGCAGTCACGTCGCTGTAGGTGGTGTCCTGTGCGGGGATGCCAAGATTGGTAATGTCGCTCTTGGCAACGGGAGTGGCGTCGGTAACATGGCCCTCGGCGTCCACAGCGACCTTATACAGACCGCTCTGTTTCGCGGTATGTGCCGGGTGGGTGTAGACGGTTACATCAGTGCCGTTCACCTTCAGGTGACCGTTAGTATCGCCGGCGGTAATCGCGGCGTAGATGGCGCTCTGGGCGGCAGACAGCTTACCCTCGATGGCGGCCACCACGGTGGCGTAATCATCCTCCTCGCCGCCAATACCGGCCGCGATGGCCTGCAGCTTGGTGATGGCGGTGTTCATAGCACTGGCATCATCCGGGTGATCCTGAATCCAGTTGGCAATCTCCTGAAGGGTGTTCAGGCTGTCCTTGGCATCGTCGGGAATCAGCTGTGCGGCCAGCTCCTCATTGGCGATGGTACGGGCGCTCTTTCCGGCATCAGAGCCAACCAGGGTGCCGATGTTGGTGACCACGGTCTGCAGCGCGGTATCCAGGTCAGTCTGGGAAACCTGCGCCTTATAGGCCAGAGCGGCCAGACCCTTGATGGCCACGTCGGTGCCATTCACGGCCAGGGTGCCGTTGGCGCCGCCGGTGGCAATCAGGATGTCCACCGCCTTCTGGGCAATGGCCAGGGCCACGCCGTTGACCTTGACGCTCTCCAGGACGTTGACGTTCTTCGAGTTTTCGGCCGCAAAGCGCTCGGCAATGTCCTTCAGATGGCCGAGATTCGTGAGTTTGGTTTCAGTGTAAGCCATAGTTCATATCCTCCTATGTTTCAGGTGCTTGGTCAGCCCTCGGCATCATTCGTGCCGAAGACTTCATTGAGCATTTCTGCGACTTCCGCATCGGACGCTACCCTGGCGTCCACGATGGATCCCACGTCGCCTTCGAGGTTGCCGGTGCCCAGCGCCTCAAGGTCGCCGGCGGCGTTCTTGATCTGGTAGATGGTGGCGGTGCCGTCCACCACAACAGAGATCACCTGCCCGACGTAGGCGGTGGGGTTGCTCTGGGCGTAAGTCTGTGCCTCACTCATGGAGTAAAAGACGGAGCTGTCGTCCAGCGGGAAGGCGTCCTGCCGCTTCATGCCGAGGGGGAACTCCATCTTGGAAAAGCTCTTGTCAGAACCGTTGATTGCCATGGTCTATTCCTCCTTTCAGCCCAGTGTGACCTTGAGCACAGCCGGATTCTCGTAAGCGACGGCCGGCTCGTACACCCAGACGTTGTAGTCCACAGCGGTGTAGCCCTCCGCGCCCTCGACGGGTACGGTGCTCTTGGCGAAGGTGCTGGTCACGTCGGCGTTCATGGCGGTCTCGTTGATGACCTTGGTGACGCCGGTCTTGCCAGCGATGCAGGCAATCACCACACGCTGGGCGCCCGCCGGGACATTGATGGTCAGAGTGCCGGCGGTATACGCCTTGCCGGTGGGGGTCAGGGCACGGATGGCCGCGCTGTCCAGCGTGGGCTTGTCCGTAGATGCACCATAGAACACATTGCGGAACGGGGTGAAGGCGCTGGTGGTCTTCTCCTTTGTGCCGGCGGCAATGCTCACCGCCGGGCTGGAATCATCGCCGAGGTTGTCGGCGGCGGTGACGCCTGCGCCGTGGGTGACGGTCAGCTTGTACTTCAGGCTGTTGACAACGCCCTCGCCGCCCTGGTCGCCGATCTGAAAACCTGCGCCGCCGTTGTCGTCGGTGCCGGCCGCCAGGGATGCGGCGTCCTGGCTTGCCACTTGGGTGGTTGCCAGGTCGGTGATCCGCTCCACCTTCCAGTTGCTGGCCTCGACGCCGGTCTCGGGCCCGTACTGGTAAGAGCCGGGGTTGAGGGTGGCGGCGGTGTAGTTGGCGTTTGCCAGCGAGGTGCCGGCCTCCACCGCCTTGGCCCCGGTCAGCGCAAACCCGCTGATGCTGGGCTGGGCGGTGATGGTGGGCTGGAGACGCTTGGACAGCATCTCTTCCAGGAAGGCGGCCACGCTCTTGCCCTTGGCGGGTAGGGTGGAGGTGCCGTTGGCACTCTTGGTGAAGTTGCCCACCTGGGTGAAGTTGCCCGCCATAGTGAAGTCATCCCGCAGCATGACCTTATCCGCGTCTACCGCGCCGGTCATGGCCGCCCAATCGGTGCCGGTATACCGGTAGGCCGACTGTTCGTAGGTCACCCCGCTGACAATGGTAGTAACAACAAAGACGTCCCCGGCTTTGGGGGACGTCTCGCTGTGCTCGGTAAAGTACGCCTCGATGACGGTGCTGTCGGCGGCCTCCAGGTCGGTCTTGGTGCCCTCATAGAGAGCGCCGCCGCCCACGCCGGCCAGAGCTTCGGCCAGCGCCTCCTCGGTGACGTAATCGTCCAGACTGACGGTGGTATCGTCCAGCAGCTCCATGGCGCCGTCGATTTTGGCGTAGATGTCGTAGTGGTTGGTGCCGGTGTTCTTCACCAGATACAGCACATTTTCCTGTGCTGCATCCGGCTCCGGCACGGCATCCACCTTTTTGTACTGGGCGTGGCGAGATTTGGAGATGGCGGCCAGCCACTCCGTCTTGGCCCGCGTCAGGGAGTTTTTCAGGACGCCCAGATTTACGCCGTGCTCAGAATTATAAGCCATTCTGCTTAATCCTCCTGTTCTTGTGTATTACGGTTCGGGCGGAAACACATCATCCAGCATCTCCTCCGCCTCGTCAGGAGACGCCATATCGCTGCCACCTCCCCCCTGGCCCTGCTCCAGCAGGATGATAAAAGCGGAGATGTCGGTCTCGGGGATCTTTTTGGAGTAAAACCGCACAGCGCCCTCCAAAGTCTCACACCCAGAAACGACCTCCGCCTTATTGGCTACGCCGCAGCTGCCGAGCTTGGGGCCGCCAAAGGGGATCAGGTCGGCCGTCACGCCCTCGGCTGCGACGTCGCAGGTATAGTTGTGATCGGCCGAGGGTCCCTCGGCCTCAGTCCAGCCAGACGCCGGGATGGTGATGTCCAAATAGCCGTAGTAGCTACCGGCGGGCATATTCTGGACGGCATCGCTGACCATCTGCTCGACGTTGTCTTCGGTGACGATAGACAGTCTATCGAGCTCTTCAGATACAGCGTTTTTGATTGCCTCCGAATGCGCATTGGGGTCAGCATTGTGCTCTTCGATCAGTTGCTGCACGAGCGCAAGAGTCGCGGCGGCGTCAGGGTCAATTACGGCTGTCACCTTGTCCACATCCCCAACCGCCGCGATGATGTCAATCGTCGCCAGTTTACCCACAAGCGAGGTCTTGGGACGGATCCACTCCGGTTCGTTTTCCAGCGCCAGATATGTATAGGGCACTTCCCCTTCATCCGGGTCCTCTGCGTACAGCAGTACGCCGGTACAATAAAACCCCGTTTCCACATTGGCGCTGTCGATGGTGATCGTCACCTGGCACTCGCCGGCCACAGGGTTTGTCACCCCCACAATGGAGGCATCCATGACATATTCGGCAGGCTCCGTCATGGTCTTGGGCGTTTCTTCGTCCGGGATGTAGCCTTTGCCGACCGCCACGCGGGTGTATTTCATCTGGCAGCGGCCGGCCAGCACCTTTGCGATCAGAGCGATGCCGGGGAGCGAGCCATAGCTGCCATCCTCGTATTTCGACATGGTCTTCCCTCCTTAGTCGATTCGTTTCGGTTTGAGATGGGTATGGTATGCGGCGCCGCGCACGCTCATCTGCCTTGTCTTCACCATGATCGGTTCAACATCTGGAGGCACCCCCATCAGAGTCTGCGGGATGTATGCACCATGGGCAACAGCAAGCTGATCGCGGTATGTTTTGTCCTCACTCACAGGGCTGTAATCAAATCGCTTGGAGATATAACCGCCATGATTGACCATTACATCCAGCCGTTCTGACCGGTCCTGCCCAACGGGGAGAGGCCATAGCGTGACGCTCACGGCCGCGCCGCGTCCAATGAGCAAATCATAGCGATACGTCCGATAGGTGCGCATATAGAGCCGAAATCCCACGCCTGCTGCCAGGATGCGCTTGATTGCATAGGCGATCTGCTCGATCAGCTCCAGACGTTCATCTGACAGTAGCGACTCGTCCACATAAAGGGCAATCTTGGCCGGAAACACATCCTTATATCTGATGTCCGTGTACTCGACGCCCAACAGTTCGGCGGCGGCCTCTATAATCGTATTGCGGTCGCCGCCGGAAAGCTGGGCCATCCACTTGACCCGGATAAAGATTCGGTACAGTGCATCGCTGGCCGCGCCCCGTTCCACCCCGTAGGTTTCTCCATAGCGGTCAAGGACGCTGCCCTCTGCATTGTCCAGATCATCCCAGCTTTTTACCAAGGCTGCATTGTCATGGACAAGTTCCAGACAATATGCAAACAGAAAGAACAGTTTGCCGATGTTGGTTTCAAGGGGGCGGCCCTTCTGCACATTGACCAGGTCGCGCCGGTTGTAGGCATTGGTGAGCATGTCGAGCATCTTTTCAAGGTACCCGTGCGTCATGCAATGCTCACCATCCCTTCTTCCGTCACCACCTTGGAGCGGCTATCCACCTCAATGTTTTGCTCCTGCAGATCATCCGGCGAAGTCCCCAGCAGGATGTCGAAGTCCAGAACGCCGGGGACTGTATAGAGTACTGCCGGGATACGCTGATGGTACAGCGTCTCGCCTACCCCCACGCCGCCGGCCTCCTGGCTCCCGATATAGTTGACAATCGCAGCCACCAGACGATTATTACCATCGTGCGGAAAATTGCTGCCGGTCACGAGATTGATGACTTGGACATAGACCTGCACCGGGCGCGGCCGGCTGAAGCAGATCGTCGTGGTGTCTCCGTTGGCCATAATCACCGGCACCGAAACCTGACCAAACGTCCGAATACCACCCGCTGCCCGGTCGAAGATCTGCTGCGCTATGTCGGTCTCAAGACCGCCATAGACTACAGCCTCAATGCTGTGCGGCGGGAGGCCATAGGCGTCTGTCTCATCGTTGATGTTCTCGAACACCTGTGCGTCCATGATGCCCTCCACATTCTGCAGCAGGGCCGCGCGGATGGCATCTGTATTGACGCCGCCTGCAAAGTCCACAGACGCATAGTAACGGTCGCGAAACTCCTCATCGGTTTCGCGCTGTCGGCCGCCGGTAAAAGCCGCCGCATTTGTTACAGCCGTCACCCCCGGCACAGCGCCCGGGTTGGTGATGGTCGTGACTGTACCGGCTGCGACGTTTCCCTCGGGGCCCAGCGACACACATCGGGCCGGCACTGTGGCCGTACCATCATCGCCGATTTCGGTTTCTTCGACCGCAAAAAACTGGATTCCGGCCGCTGTCTGGGCAAGCCAGCCTTCGGGGATGTATGTTCCAGGCGGACCGGTCACCATCAGATAACCAGTGGCCCTTTGCGCACTGAGCACCCGCAGGCCAATCGCACGCCCCAGGTTGAGCAGCGACGTGCCCACCGAGGTGTCAACAAAACGGCTGTTGTAAACATCTTCCAGGACGGAGAAAACGATGTTCAGGATCCATGCAAAGATGCGCAGAAACAGGCCGAGCGGGCTGCGCACGGTCAGGTTTGCTTTTGCTCCCCACAGCTCCCGTGCTTTATATTCCAGCGCATCCAGCAGTTCGGTGTAAGTTGGCCGCCGGAAGCCGCGTGACGTCAGCCCCCAGCCGTACTCATCCATCCTCTTTCACCTCCATTCTGACGGTGGAGCCATCATACAGGTTTGCCTGGAGCTCGACTCCAATATTTCGGCCGTCAAGCTCGGGGATCAGGCTTGTAATCTCGCGCACATAGGGCTCCTGAAAAACCGATGTGCGGATCACATCATCCGCCTCCCCTATTCCTTCGTTCGTGGGCTGTCCCACTACACGGGGCCACTCAGTCCCATGACTTGTGTCCAGCGGGAACTCACCTTTCCAGGTCAGCAGGTTATTGCGGATATTCTGGGCAATGGCTTCACCGTCAGATCTGCTTACCATGATCCCCTCATCGTCGAAGTAGAGATCCCGTGTCTCAGGGTCAAGGGCCAATACGGTAATGTCTGCCATATTTCCTCCTTAAAGCGGCGGAGATGTCGGTGTTCCAAGATTCCCGTTGTGGGTATGCTTTACCAAGCTCACACCGGCCGCCGTCACATCTACGGTTACATCCGTTCTTCCCTCCTGCTGAGTATTTCCAATGTGCCGGATATCCCCCTTGATCTCGATTACATCCTTCTTGATGGCGATGTAGAGACTTCCGGTATCCGTCCCCATGACCAGTGCCTCGTCAGGCAGCCCCGTTACAGGTTTTGTCGCCGGCACAAAGGCGCCCACAAATACCGCATCGTCGCCCGAGTGGTTTCGCTCAGTGTTTGGCTGGCTTTCCTCTCCGGAGGCTACGATGCGGTCGATGTCATGGTCGATGTAGAGTATCACGCCCACATCGCCTGCCGCGTACCATGGCCTCACCACGAATCCGGCTCCGCGAATCAGTGCGACGGGCACGCCCAGGACAGGCGGTTGGGTACGATAGACGGCGGCGTCCAGCGCCTTGGATAGAGGCTGGACGTCCACTGTCATGGCCACCGGGTCAAACTTTTCCACACGGCACAGGGCGCCCACATGGATCCCGGCAGCGAGTTTCTTGTTTTCCTGGTTTTTCAGGTCGTAATAATCTTGCCTCACGCAGGTTTCACCTCGATTTCGGTAACCCAGTCGCCGTCGGGCTTGCCTTTATGGCTTCCTGCCACGAGCAAATATTTTCCGTTCAGGGTTTGACTCTTGATGGTAATGACGTCCGCCGGGTTGAGATGGTAGTTCAGCAGGCACCGGCGTGTGTAAGTCGGAGTCTTTTCTTCCTTCGACTGTGTTGTCTGGTTGGTTGTCGTTTCGGTGTCAGACGTCTCAGTGTCAGCCCGCAGCAGGCCGGTGGAGGCAGAAAGCTCATAGCCCATGTCCTGCCCGGCCGCCGGGTCGCTGATGATGACTGTACCGTTGCGAATCAAAAACCGGCTCTTGCAGTCCAGCGTGATGATCTCCTTCAGTACATCCTTGACCTTTCCCTTGCAGACCCGGCCGCGAGGGTAGGTTTTGTCCTCGACAAGCTCCATTGTCCCCACCTCAAGGCCAAACATAGTGAGCAGGTCATTGATGATGGCACTGGATGTGCTGTTTTCGGCATAGGTCTTGTTGACCTCCGAGCTCAACCATTCTTCCAGCGCCTCGACCCCTGTGATTTTGGTGATCCACTCTGTATCCGAGTGCTCATCTACCACACGGGATACCTTGCCGGTAAAGATAACGCCGATGTCCCCCTCGTATCCAGCGTTGAGGATCACCGGCGTTCCCTTTACAATTTCCTTCCGCGTTGCATCCGCCAGGTTATGCACCGTGATAGAGGCTGTTCCCAGCGTGTCGCTGTCCTTGAAAGGGACATCAAACTCAAAGTAGAGGTTGCTCATGTCATACCGGCGCGACCCGATTTGGAGAGTTGCTGATCGTTTCCAAAACATCATGCCGCCTCCCTATTGTAGAGATAGAGCTTTACCTCTTTGCCAAAATTCTCGAACGTCACTTCTGAAATATCATCCCCCGTAAGGCACCGGGGGATGATGACCGGCACCGGGAAGCGCTCGTCCTCGACCGTGTTGAAGAGCGGCCGGCCATAGCGGATAATATCCCCATAGACAAGCACCTCCCCTGTGCTGGTGACCGACAGATCGGCAGTAAAAAAGCCCCCTTGCTCGTTATACCGGATGCAGAACGTGAATGTCCTGTCATCCAGCTTTACCGAGAACTTATAGGGGACTTTCGACGTGTCGATATCGATGTAACTGACCTCGTTTCCAAGGTCGATAAGCTGCAAACCTTCCATGATTATGCTCCACTATAAGCAGATGTGCTTCTCTGGGTGGGGCCAGAACTACTGCTTGCCTTTGACGAGAAGCTGTCCACATATTCGGCATAGGCGCTTGACGAAATTTTCTCGGTCGCAACAGTGTGCAGCCCGTCGGCGCTGGTGGCCTTGGTCTGCGATGTCGAAACGGATACCGGGGCCTGTGCATCCTGGGCGCTCATAAGCTGCTGGCCGGACTCCACATAATCGGAGGCGGTGCGATTGATGATCTGAAGCTGCAGCGTAACGCTGTAGCCGTCCTTAATCTTTGCGGAGACGTCAAATTTAAGGCTTGTGATAACGCAGCTGTCGATTTTGATGCGGCCGATATAGGACAGTACGTCCTTTTCCTTCCGCATCCGCAGCAACGTTTCTTTCTGTTCATCCCCGCCAATCAGGACGCCGGTCAACGTGTACTTGTCCGGATCATTGACCACATGGTCATTGATATCCGCCCCTTGCTCCATGGGATTGGACGTGACCTTGCTGGACCCCTGCATACTCTCGGCAGTGATGACGCCGGTCGTTTCAGCGTCAAAGCGGACTGTGCCGCATTTTTCGCCGGTAAGCGTGTACGCCATATGGACTCATCCTTTCTACAGTATCGCGTGTCCTTCCTGCATGGCCCGGTCGTGCAGCTCCTGTTCTTTCTTTTGACGCCAGAGCTTTTCAGCCTCATCTTTGCATTTCTGGGCGATAAGGTCGGCAAGCTCCTCAGGATCAGATGCGGTGTCACCCGTTACCGTGACGGAGATGCTGATCTCCGGGGCAAAGGTCGAATTGTCCTCATAGGTCGTAGAGTTGGACGAATCATTGTTGACGATTTCGCCGGCCGCCGAACTGGATGTTTCATCACCCAGGATGGCATCGGTCTTATCCGCCGGAATGATGGCAGAGCCTCCAGGCAGATAGGCAAGCTCGCCGCCGTCCTCGTTGATGTGCGTCCAGCCGCCGGGGAAGTTGTCAGTGCCCCCGGCATTGTGGGGGATGTCATCATCATCGCCGTCATCGCCAGACGACGCCGGCGCGCCGGTGATGCTGATGCTGGCCCCGCTCACATTCTGGGCGGCAGATACAATGCGGTCAAATTCCGATATGATGCTGTCCGCCCCGGACGAGGCGGCGTCCGTCATCCGCTCCCAAGCTTCTTCGGCGTCGAGGGTCATGCTGGCATAGGCGGTCTCTGCATCGTCAGCCATCAGGCTGTAGTTGGTGTCGGAGATCTCCCGGGCCGCCGTCATGGCCTCGTTGACCGCATCCGTGGCATTTTGGGAGGCCGTGGAAATATCCGCCGAGTACTCGGAGGTATCCACCGCCAAAGACGTTTCGCTGCGGGTGGCGCCGTCCAGCGTGTTCACTGCGCCGGTCAGTTCTTCTACGGCGTCCGTGCTTTCCTTTGCGCCGCCAAACAGGCCGGAGAACCAGTCCGCTACTGCACCGATCCCGGACGCAAACGTCCCCACCAGGTCACTGACCCAGCCGGCAATGGTTCCCAGCACATCGGCCACAACGGACAGCACCGGAGAAACCGCCTCAAAGACCGGCAGAACCACATCGGACAGGACCGTGCCCAAAGCGTCAAACAGTGTCTCTGCCGACGGCAGCAGCGCCTGCACCAGCGTGGACAGCACATCCACAATCGGGCCGGCCGCCTGCACAACGATGCCAAGGACCTCACTCAGCGGGGGCAGGACATTGGATGCCAGCGACCCCACCAAAGACGCGAATGCCGGCAGAACCGTTGAGATCAGCGGCATAAAGGCGTCTGCCAGAGGGCCAACATTCTGGGCCACCGTGTCCAGCACCATACCCAGCACTGGCAACAGCTGCCCGGATACTTCTTCGATGACCGGCATCAGCGGCTGCATGATGCGGGTGTTGAGTTCTTCAAACGCGCCGGCCAGCGGCGGCAGGACGGTGGAGGACAGGTCTCCAATGATGCTCGCAAGAGGCGGAAGCACAGCACTGGCCAGGCTGCCCAGAATATCCAGGACTGGGCCGACCGCATCCATCAGAGCGCCAAGCGTCTGGGACAAAGCCGGGATCAGGTCTTGGGCAAGCTCAGCCACCACGGGAATCACATCACCCAGACCGCCGGCCAAGGTATCCACAAAAGACAGGAGGATTGGCTCAAGCGTCGGCCATGCGTCGAGCACAACACCGACTGCCTGTTCCAGCACCGGCGTAAACTTTCCGCCGGCGTCCGCCATAAAGTCACCAAAGACACCTTTCAGGGACTTGATGCTGTTGGTCAGGCCGCCGGTCTCATTGATGGCCGCCTGCTGGATGTCGCTGCTCTGTTCCAGGATTGCATTAAAGCGCACCTGCGCGAGCGACGCATCATCCAACGCCTCAATGTTGGTGCCGAGGCCAAGGGCGGCCGCACTGTTTTTCAGGGTCGCATCATCAAGGACGATGCCATACTCTGTCAGTGCCGCTGTGTCCCCGCGGATGGCTGCCTGGATGGCCGCCAGTGCTTCGGCATCGTCCATCTTGAAGGCGTTGCCAAAATCATAGCAGCGAGGTTGTCATCTTGGACAATTCCTCACTGGCTTCTGCGGTCAATCCCAGTTCCCGGTACATTCCCTGGTTCTGCACCATGAAGCTCTGAACTTCGGCAGTGCTGCGATGCACGGCATCCGCATAGTTGTCTACCCACTCGGCTGCACCAGCAGAAAATGTACGTTCGAACTTGGCTGCGGTGTTCTCTGCTGCGCCGAACGCTTCTACAGCAGCGGCGCCAAACTCCTTCAGGAGGTCAATGCCCTGCTGGATTGCTTCGAGTCCCAGGAACGTCTGGAGGGCGCCAGAGATTGCCTCCTTGACCTGGCTGCCGGCATCCTCGCCGGCATCGCCCATATCGTCCAGGTCGTTGGCGGCATCATCCGCACCGTCCCCTACGTCATCCTCGGACTCGCGCGCTCTGCGCAAGGCCTTGACCAGGTTGTTGCGGATGAAGTTGACGGGATTTTTGAAAGCATTCGCAATGCCCGTGGCCTTGGTCACGATGTTGGACGCCCAGGTATTGACTTTGCCTTTGGAGAAGTCAAGCGCGCTCGATATGCCGGAACCGAAGCTCTTGGAGATGCTGTTCCCCGCTTCCAGGCTGTCAGCTGTTGCGCCGCGGAAGGCAGCTCCCAGACTGTCCACCTGTTTTGGCAGATTTCGCGTCTTGGAGCCGGCTCTATCCGCACTGTCCCCCACATCCTCCAGACCATCGCTCAAGGCCCGCAGCGCATCGGATGCAGTGCGGGCGTAACTCACAAGCTGGGCAATGTCCTGGCCGGTATCGTTCCACTGGCCGCCCATTTCCCGTGCTTTCTCCCCCGCCGAATCTGCGCCGGCAGAGAGGTTGCCCACTCCTTCGGCAGCCTCGTTGCTGGCCTTGCCAAAGGTCTGGATGGCATCAGATGCAGACTGGCACGCAGACACAGCGCCGGAGCCAAAGCGTTGCGCTCCCATCTCCATTGCGCCAATATGCTCTTCCAGACCCGACACCTGATCGTCAAGGTCCTCAACAGAGCTTGATGCATTGCTGGTATCAAACTCGACGCTGTATTGGAGCTTTCTTGCGTCATCCAATCTCCATCACCTCCCTCCCGGCTGCTTTTTGGGGTGCCATTCATCGATCCACAGGCGTTTTGCCTCCAGGCACTCGCAGTACTCGGCCAGATCCATCTGCTTGAGCTCAGTGTAGGTCACGCCGTTACCGCTCCACACCATGCACCAGAAGCTCTTCTTGGCTATCGCCCGCCTGTGGGCTTCCGCCGGGGAGCTTTCACTCCCTAAGAAACTGCTCGATGGCGGCGATCAGCTTCTCGGCAGTGCGCAGGTCCTCCTTGTTGTCAAAGTAGGACATCCCCTGCGCCTTGACTTCGGGCGGCGATACCACACAGTTACGGAACATGCCATCCATGTACTTGGTGCTCTTGCGCCGGCCGCCGGTGTTGCCGCACTCATCGTTGAAGTCATAGTACCAGGAGGGAGACACGCTCTGCAGCGTGAACTTCTGCTCCCCGATGGTGATTTCTTTGGTCTTTGCCATATATTTTCTATATCCCCTTTCAGACAGGCTTTTGGGCCGTTCTGGCCATGCCTTGCCGGCCATTACTTATATTCCAGAGACGGGACAAAGATGGTGACCGTCTCGGAGCCAATCTCTTTTGCGCGGGTCAGGTCGGGCGGCCGGGTGATCCGGCAGCGGTCACCGGACACATACACGTTGCTGTCGTCGTTGGCGTCGGCCAGCAGGACGGAGACCTGCTGGCGGCGGAGCGCCAGGTCGCGCAAGGTCGGCAGACTGGACGAGGTGCCGGAAAGCGTTACCGTCATGGTGCCGCTGTCGTTGGCATTTTCGTTGTAAGTCACATCGCCCTGAACACCGACGGCGGTTGTTACCATATCCTCGCTGCGGGCGACAGTAATCATGCTGTCGGTGGCAAAGCCGGTAATCACACGGCCATTTACGACAAGACTGACCTTCGTGGGGTCATAGGTTGTTACGGCAATATTGCTCGCCATAGGTTATTCCTCCTTTCCTCACGCAGTAGTGGAGTTGAGGGTCACGCGCAGCACGCCGTGCACCTTGACGCCATGCACCGCGCCGTTGAGCTGTGCCTCCCACTCGATATCAGGCATGATACGGTTCCGGGCCTGCTCATCGGTCGCCTCAGAGCGTTTGGGCAGCACCACGTTGTAGATGCCCTTGCCGGTCTCAGGGTCGATTGCGACGATCTTCTTGCGGACGGCCAGATTCAGCGCATCAAACACGCCGGAGCCCACAATGGCAAAGCCGGAGTCCATATACTCGATGCTGGCGTTGGCCAGGAAGATCTCGTACAGATTCTCCCGCATCTGATAGGTGATATAATCGGCCCCCAGCACGTTGTCGATGAAGTTGCCGTCGCCGCAGATGCCGTTCTTCATGTACTCGTGCTTGTACTCCGAGGTCATGAAGTTGACGCGGTTTTCCTCCAGGATGTCTCGCTCGCCCTTGGTCAGGTCGGCCACGGCGATGCCGTCGGGCACCTTCCACTTCCAGGTCACATAATCCGGCCAGAAGGGGCCGACACAGCCCACGTTGGCCGCATCGATCCATTCGGTCGTGGGGCTGTCGGTGTAAAAGATGGCCGACCGGCCGTGGGTATTGACGAACTGCTTGTTGGAGGTCTGGCCGAAGTAGAACTTGCGGTGATCCTCGATGCCGGTGCCAAGCTGGGCTTCGGTGGGTTCAGTGGTCTCTGCCCACGCGGCCAGAGCCTCCACGCCGTCGTCGTCCGTGACATCAGTCAGGACAAAATAAAAGTCATCGTTGATCTCCCGCAGCGCCTCGATGGCGGCGATCAGATTTTCCTCCCGGGTCACATCGGCCTTGCCGATGGTGACGGAGGCAGAGGCGTCGGCCAGTTCCAGGCTTTCAAAACAGTCGGCGTCCTTGTACAACCCCACATCCTCGGTGTAGCCGGATACCGGCTCTCGGGTGGTGCTGGTGAAGGTGACGGTCGCCCCCTCCACCGTGGCCTCGAAAGTCACCTCGTCCTCGGTAAAAGAAAGCCCGGCAAAGAGCGCGGCGAATTCCGTCTCATCTGCCGGGGCACTGGCGCCGGTGGTAACTTCGACAACCACCTTGCCGCCAATTTTGAGGTAATAGGGCGTCTCGGGCTGCAGAGGCTCAGAGGTGGACAGGCCGCCGAAGGTAACAGCGATGGTGGACACCTCGCCGCCCACGTTCTGAGGGTTCTCGATGCCTGCGATACGCACCTTGCGGATCAGCTTGGTGGCCAGCGTGTTCGCCTGGTTGAACATCCGGTCAGCCATCTCAGCGACCTTCTTGCCCGGGAATGCTTCCTTAATCAGGTCCAGGTCATTGTAGGTCGTCATAGGAGCCGCGCCCTCGGTGGAGAGCAGCAGGATGTCCAGTTCCTCGGCCGGAACCACCTTCGCATCCAGTTCGGTAAAAACCTGAATGTCAGTCATTTCCTCACTCCTTTTTGATAGTCACTTTCTTGATGGAGGGCACATTCAAGGTGTCCTCACGGGTGTAACGGATCTGCACGTCAAAGCCGAACCGCCGGGCCGCTTCGTCTATCACCAGAGTTGTGCGGTCCTGCACCTGGCCGACCTCCACAACGGTGATCCCCAGCGCAGAGACATCCATGTAGCCGGTATGCAAAAACCAGCCCATAGCCTCGTCTGCCAACTCATAGGCCTCATCGGCGCCGCTGATAAATGCCCCATCTTCCCCCGTGCGGTTCATCGAGCAGCAGGTGAAGGAGAAGGTCGCGGTGGGCATCACGCGGCGAACAACGGCGGAATCTTCGCCGTTAGGCAATGTCCTGTAATCGCCCATCGTGTTGTCCGGGATATAGGGGGTCGTAACACTGTAGATTACGAAGGGGAACGGGGCCTCCGGCTGTACCTGGTCGGCAAGTACCACCGGGCACCACAGATAATCCCAAAGTTTTTCCACCATCGCATTTCGCATCTCAACGAAGGTCATTTGGGATTGCTCTCCCCTTTCTTCTCCACCATGTAGCGTTTGAGCGAGTGGACAGGGCCATGGGTCAGCTCCTGCTTGACCGTATAGACCTGGCCGTCATACCCGTCCCGGAACTGCGCCCCCACGCGGAGGGTGTAGCCGTTGGTATAGACCTTCTGGGCGTTGACGGTATAGGTGCCGCTGTCCGCATACTGCAGATCCTCGTTGTTGAGCGGCATGACGATGCCCTGGAACGGCGTCTCCACCGTCTCGCCGGGCACCCACTGGCCGCCGTTCTCCTTGTCGTATCCCCCGCCTTCGGTGTGCATCTCATACATGGTGTGCAGCAGATGCCGGGGGAGCTTCGGGCCGCGCCAGGTTCTCATAACATTCCCCCTATTCGACTTTATAAACAATTTTTAGATACAGTTCCTTAGTTTCAACCAGCGGTTGGTACTGTGTACTCGTGCGCTGAGTAATCTCAGATTTGGGTGGGGAGAGTTGTGTATTGAAGTAATTCTGGGTCATCTTGAGCGATTCAGACCCAATATAGTCTGCCGCTTCCTCTGCGGTCCAATGCTTGTCGATAATCCCATCAATAGCTTCTTTGCAGAGATTTTCGATGACATTCTTTCCGCTATCATAGCTTGCCCGAATAAAACTACGTTCCGGGATGGTTACACTGTCTACCAACATATACATCCAGGTATAATCATCCGGGTTGTAGTCAGACGAAGGGGAAAGCCCTTCAGACTTCTTGTTTTTGGCCCTGCGCTTTTTCTTACGGGCCAGGAAGCTCACACCAGGGTTATGACCGGGAATCCAGTCCAGGTCATTGAACTCGCTTGGGCTTTTCCCTTTGGCTTCCTTGTCAAGCGGAATGGTGAGTTTTTTGTCGTGCGCCCGGATTGTTGCACCGTACTCATGGACACCTGCTATAGTCAGAATGTGACTTCCAGCGTCCCCCATGATGCCAACATGAATCTTGAGACCTTGTAGCTTTTCCAGCTCACGCTTGATGCGGGCCATGTCCTCGCGGAATGGATCGAACAGACTTGCCATGTTCACCACTTCCTATACAAAGAGATGACGTCCTGCCAGGTCTGACTGAGGTTTTTGTCAAACGTCCAGGAGACATCCGAAATCGAGAAAGCCGACAGACCTGCGGCGTCGTTCTCGATGAGCGCCCACTGCTGGGCAATCATGTTCCAGATCAACGCTTCAAGGTCCGCCGGCAGCGTGCAGGGGTCATCCTCTGTGGCGTCCTTGGGCAGCACATAGCCCGCCGTATAGTTCACGGTCAGGTAACGCCGCGGCGCCACATAGTCGTAGGACAAGCCGCCGATGTGGCCGTAGTAGGTCCAGCCATCCTCGCGGTAGACGACCCCGATCTCCCCTTCCTCCACAAAGTCATATCCGATGATTTCTGCACCAGTGCGGTTATCCCGGATGTGCCGGATGGAGATGATCGGATACTGGTTCAGCACCAGGCGCTGCGTCCCAGTGCCGAAATGCGGCTCATCGTAGGTCTGACGCCCCAGCTTCCGGCCCAGCTTGGTTTCCAGCCAGGCGGACGCGGCGTTGATAAGCTGTGTCAGCGCCGCGTCCCGCTCGAGGTCTTCCTCGTCCGCCGGGATACAAAGGAAGCTCTTGAGCCTGTCCAGTGTAGTCAGGGCATTGGCCTGCAATATCATAGGCTCAGCCATGGCTATCACCCTTTCTGCTCAGGTTCGGGCTTTTCGGGCTTCGGGGGAGCTGTCTTCTTCTCGCTCCCGGGAGAAAGCTTTTTGTTCATCGCAGGGCCGGGCTGCTTGGGCGGCCTAAAAATCCTCGCCATGCTCAGCCCTCCTCATCGTCGGTATCAGCGGCGGCAGTTGCCTGCACGGGATACTTGACAGGGTAATCCGTAGCATCTCCCAGCGCCAACCCGCCAACCGTGCCGTTGGTCACGGTCAGCTTGATATACCGCTTGCAGCCAATCAGGTCAATATCCAGATTGGCCACCACATCCGCTGCATCCTCGTTTTTGAGGCTTGCCTGGCCGCTGGTGTCCACAGGGTTATCGACAAACACCCGGCTGTCGGGAACTGCCTCAAAGGTGCCGCTGTCGGTATCGCAGTGCTCGATCTTGACGGTGGCCGTCTGGCTGGTCTTGACGGTGACGGCCAGAACGGCGCTCTCATAACCCAGTCGGTCTACAACGGCGCCGCTGGTATAGGGCAGGACGGCCACAGTGTCAAACAGTGCCTTCTTCATTGCTGTATCCTCCTTAGATGACCTTCACGTTCTTGATGTAAGCGAAGCTCTCCACATGACGGACGCCGATGTCGTCGTACATCAGCGCCCGGGTACCGGTGAGGTTTTCCTCGAACGCATTGTGCTGCACACCGTCCTCATCCGTCCAGGAGCCATCGAGGGTGGTGTAAGTCTCCAACCCCATCTGGTCGCCGATCATCAGGTCGGACCAGTTCCCAAAGAAGATGTCGGTGGTGCCGGCCTTCGGGTCAGTGGGGATCTGGTTGGTGGTGGCATAGGGGATGCCCAGGAACCGGCCGGCGTTCATCTCATCACGATAGATGTAGTCGCCGGTGGTGGTCTTCAGGTTCATCAGGTAGCCTTCAGTGAAGGAGTTGAACGCCCAGCCGAGGTTCATGTCGTCCACGTTCTTGCTCAGGACGAGGGACTTGATGTAGACCGGGAAATCAGAGGTGATCTTGCCGGTGGAATCAGCGTACTGCGCATCCATCTTGGTGGCATCGATGACCTCAACGCCCGGGGTGTTGGCGATGCCGGTGGGCTGGAACTCGCCGCCCTTGCCGTACAGGCCGCCCCAGTCAAGGCCCAGCTGCATCCGCCGGGACAGGTCGGACGCGAAAATCTCGTCCGCGCTGTACTTGGTGCTCATGATAAGCTCACGGGTCTGGGGCACGATGGCCTCCAGTCGCTTGGCGCTCAGACGCAGGTTGCCGAAGGTGGGCTGGATGGTCTTGATCTTCCGAGCCTCACCGCCCCAGGTCGCGCGGGTGCCGGAGGTCATGCGGGGAATGTTGATGTTGCCGGTCTCCAGGGGGATGGTGCGGGCGCCCAGCTCCTTGATGACGGTCTTGTCATAGAGCAGCCCGATGATCTCATCCAGGTAGACCTCGGGAATCAGGAAGCCGCCAGATGCGGGGTTTGTCGCAGACAGTGCCTTGAACTCCCGGGCCATTTCGCCATCCTCATACTTCTTGCTGGCGTAGTAGGCTGCCCGCTCGGGGTCATTCCGGCCGAAAACGTCCAGGCACTTGATGGCGCGGACCAGCTGCACCATGGGCGGGATCTTTTTCTGCTGCCGACCCTTCTGAGAGGGGCCAGACAGGAAGATGCTGGCGTACTTGCGCTGTGCAGGAGCAGGCTGGGAAGCTGCCTTGGTCTGCCGGGTAGGTGCAGCGGACTTCCGGCGCTTGGCGCTCTCATCCTCTGCCGGGTCGCCCTCCTTGGACTCGTCCCCCGTGCTTTCGTCCTCCTTGCACTCGCCGTTGGTATCGTCATCGGCTTTGCTCTCATCGTCAGAGGCGCCGTCAGGCGGGGGATCACCAGAGCCATCATCCGCCAGCCCTTCTTTGACGGCGGACTTAATCAGCTCCTTCAGCTCATCGGAGTCGCTGGGGCTGTCATCATCAGACGCAGCGCCCTCCTTGGCCTCCTTGACGGCGGCCTTTACGATTTCCTTCAGCTCGTCGGTGCCCATACTCATGGACTTGCCGGCGGAAGGGCCGGTTGCGTTGTTCTCAAGACGCATATGTACCTCCTCGGTTGTCTGTTTCTGTTGTTTGTAGTCGGTTACGGTCGCCTCCGGGTTCATGGCCCAGGTGACAATCGATATTTCCCAAAGTTTGACCTTGCGCAGGTGGCGGATGCCGGTTGCATCAAACTCAAACTCGATCGGGTCATAGCCAATAGAAAATTCTGTGAGGACACCGTCGCGGATCAGGGTCTTCACATCCCGCCCAAGAGCGGTATCGCTGATTTTGGCCTCGAAATAAAGCCCCTTGGTGTCTTCTTTCAGCACCAGGGGGCGGCCAACAGGGAGCCAGCAGTCGTTATGCAGAGCAAGGATTTTCACGCGCCCAACGCCTTCCGCGATGGATTCCGCAAAAGCTCCAGGTTCTACCACATCCCCGCCGTCGTCCACGTTCCCGAAAACGGAAGCGTAGCCGGACACAATGCCCTGTTCTTCATCGTACTTTTCCAGCTCAAACTGGACGGTCTTATACTCCCGCCTGCCGGGGCCTGTCCCGCGGGTTGCGGATTTTTCAAGTCTCAACCTCTCTCGCCTCCTATCGGTTGTAAGTCAGGTAGCACCTGCACTTGATTGTTTCTTCGGGTGGTCCTTCGGGATCGCATGGATAGCGCAGTCCATTGGAAAACCTGCCGTCGATGGGAACAGTCTCTCCTTCCATAGATACATGGTCGGGTCCACCATCGCGTCCGTCTCGCGGGTCCTTCTGCGGCCGGTGGTGCCATGTCTTGGTCGTGGCGCCGCTGGTGCGCATCATATCGTAGTGTCCCGTCTCAAGCGATGTGACCGTCTCCTGATCGGCAATCAGCCGGGCGCGGCTGCGAGACTGTATCTCATACTCCTGCAGAATCTCATCGGCCATCTTCTCCCGGCCAATGCCCGCCTCGATGCCGTTGGCCACGATACGGGCGATGTTGTCCTTTGTGGTCTGAGTAACGTTTTTGATGCGCTGGCCGCCGTGCATCTTTGCATGACTCAGCAGCTCGGGCCGCTGTACCCCGCGGATGTTATACAAACGCTCGGCCAGTTTTGTGCCGGCATCATACGACTGCGACCAAAGCGGCTTAAAAACGCTCTCAAGGTCTTTTTCCTCCACAGTCCAGTCAATGATGCCGCCCACAAACGACGCAATCAGGTCATGCTGGCCCTGCTCTCCAAGAGCTTCCCATGCGGATGTGTCAATGGCCCCCGACTCAACATAGGTCTTTTCTATGTATGGTTTCAGGATGTCCCAGACGCTCCAATCCGCCTTTTCAGTGCCGTGGAGGGACGCAGAGATGCGTTTCTCCTGCTGGCGGAAGTAACGCATGGTGGCCGCTTCGAATTTGCCCCGCTGCTCTTTCTCGGCTGCCTCCATGAGACGGATCAGGGTTTGCCGCCGGGTCTTTTCCTCCCGGCCGGCGTGACTGTTCCCCATGATGGAAACGGCCCCCAGACCATCCCCGGCATCCCCTGCCCCGCCGCCGGCCGGCTCGGCCAGGAGATCGGAGCTGATCTCCGCCGGGTCCTCGGTGTCGTGCAGGAAGATGTCGGACAGCGTGGTCTTATACACATCGCCGCCGGTCTTGCAGGGTTCCTGCCCGATCAACTCCCGGGCCTCGTCTTTGGTGAGCAAGCCGGCATTCCAGCCGTCGAGCGCCACGCCCTTGTCGAATTCCTGGGAGTGCGGCACGATGTCGTCAAAGTGCCAGACAAGCCCCTCTCCGTAGAACGGCAGGATCTGCGTGTTGATTGCTTCCTCCCGGCGTTCCAGCCGGGGCATCAGCACGTTTTGAGCGTAGATGTACTGGGCAGCGTCAGCCGTCGCGCGGTTGCTGTTTTCGGTGATGCCCATGATCTCCCTGGGTACCCCAAAGTGTTCCAGCACGGCATTCCGCAAGAACTCGCGCCCCTGCATCATGTCCATGTCGCGCATATTCTCGGCCAGCTTGGTGACGGTTACCTCGCCGTCAACCGTGGCGATTCCATGACTGTTAAATGGGCCCCTGAAATGAGCGTTCCATTCCTCGCGGAACCTCTTACGCTGATCTCTGGAGCTGCCCGGCATTGAAATCAGTGTGGACGGCGTGGCATCGTTATAGAAAAACTTCTTCTGGAACTTCGCCGCGTACTCGTCCGTCTCGATTTCATCAGCCAGGGCCTCAGCCTCACCCAGGCCCCGCTTATAGGGGTCGAGTGGGTCCAGGTTCTTCATGAAGAAGATGTCATCCACTGGAATCTGCCTGATCTGCCCATCGGTGGATTTGATCTCGTAGAACGGGTGCCCCAGATACGGGGTCTGCTGCACCCAGTTGGGCGGCATGGGCCACAGTTCCACCGGGCGGCCCATGGCATCAAACTCGAAAAGGAAATAGCCCTCGCCTTTTAGGTCCAGGTAGATCTGCAGCAAACGCCACACGGCGCCCGAGGTCATTTCAAAGAGGGGATTCGGCCGTTTCATCATGTCGATGAATGGATGCGTCTGAATCTCCACCTCGTCGCCGCTGACCTCATCGATCTTATACAACTTGCCCTTGCAGGTAGAAAGGTCGGAGGCGATACGATTAACCACAGCCAGGCGGGGGTTTTTCCTGAAAGTGTCAAGCCACTCTCTGGTATTGCGTTCCGGCGGCGTAGTATAGCGCGGAATCATCACGCTTGTATTGATGCCAGTATACTGCTGTTCTATACTGCGCTTTCGCCGGCCAAACAAAGCCATCTGCATTCCTCCTTTCATCCAAGTTCCCAGGTGTAACATACCGGCTCATAGAGGGCCAGAGCGACCGAGTCGGCTATATCAGGGCTGGGCAGCCCGCGCTTCTTCAGTGCATCCTTGCTTTCCAGCTTGATTTTTGGCGGTGTACCCGCGAAGACATATTTCCGGGTCGAGAGCTGTGCTATCAGCTCCGCATCGTTCGGCAAATGCAGCACGCCGGCCTGTGCCCGGTCCCGCAGGACCGACCATATCCATGTAGAGATATCAGCATAGTTCTGAGCGGCTTCCTTGTCTGGTACAGCTGCTCCAAAATTCACCGGTATGACTTCAAGGTAATTCAGATCCCGCGCCTCTTTCTCGTGGCGAAGGATGTCGGTTACGCCGCCTCCCAGGCCGGTATCATCGATGACGGCGTAAACCGTGCTCTCTGAATACCTGCCGTGCAGACTGATATAGGCGGCCAGAATGTCCTCAGCGGTCTTGTACAGGTCTTGTCCGTGCCGCTTGTCAATGCGCACGATGTCGTTGTCGATATTGGTGGAAATCACCGTCTGGTCATCGCCAAAGCGGGCAACGTCCACGCCGATTGCAATGCGAGACGGCCGGATATGTTCTACTGGCTCATTCATGGTCGCCTGCTCTGCAATCGAGATGGGGATAAACACATCGTCCTCTGCAAGCGGCGGCAATCCGTCTACACGGACACGCACCACATTGGAGTTCGCGCCGTACTTTGCTTCCAGTGCGGCGATGTTGTCCTTGTTTGTGCGGGGGCTGTCCCGGCTGGACACGGTCATGGTGTACCAGGTTGCCGCGTCCCGCCCGAACGCATCTGCAAAGCCGCCCGTCGCTTTGGTGGGGTTGCCACAGTACAGCAGCTTGTTGTTGGGGCCGGACAGCGTGCCCAGCACAGCCTCCAGAATGGGGTCTGCAACGCCGGACGCCTCGTCCACCACGAACAGCATATTGTCTTCGTGGAAGCCCTGCATATTCTCAGGCTTGGTGGCGGTGCGGGCCACCGCAAACCAGCGCTTTTCGTAGCCCCGCATATAGACGCGGGTCTTTGTCCAGTTGAGGAGCAGGCCAAGTATCTGGCTGCTTTCCATCCATTTTGCAATCTCGGCCCACAGCACATCGTTGAGCTGCTGGCGCGTCGGGGCTGTGCAGACCACACGGGGGTAAGGGAAGCAGGCCAGGAACCAAAGCACTACATTGGCCTCAAAGGCCGTCTTGCCAACGCCCTGTCCAGAACGGACGGCCAGGCGGCGGCCCTCTGCAATGGCCCTTGCTGCCTTCACCTGCCAATCGTCGGGTTGGAACCGTGTAACCTCCCGGAAAAATATAAGCGGGTCTTGGCGGTACAGTCTGATCCGCTCTCGGAAGATGTCTCTCCTGTTCATTCCTGGTCAGCCTCCCCCACGATTGCGGCAGCCCAGTCATCCACAACCTCATTGGCACCGCTGCCATTCATGCGGCGCACCTCTGCAAGCTGCTGGATGACCTTGGCCTTCTGGCGCTGGACGTCTGTCAGCAGCCTTTCCAAGCGCTCGACGATCAGATAGGACGCTTCAACAGTGGTGGATGTGTCGACGCTTGTTCCAGGGAGGCGTTCCCCCCGCTCGACCTTTTTGTCGATTGCCTCGATATACCTCTCCTTGTCTCTGGCCTCCAGCTCCGCATTCCCATCCACCCGGCTGAATGACCTCGATGTTTTGGAGGTGTGTACCATCTGGATGTGTGTAGGCTTTTCGGAGTACTTGGCGATCCGCTGCATCAGGAAGCTTTCGCGGGCGGTGAGCAGCTGCAGCTCCTGCACCAGTAGATCTTCCACATCAACGGACTTGTCACACTGCTCGATGGCTGCCCGGTTTTCTTCCGACCAACTCCCGAACATAACGGCTGACCAGCCGCCGTGCTTGAGCGCATTGGTGTTCCCGGGCGGCGCCCCGCCGTGGTTACCCACAGCATTCACGTTGCCCTTGGGTGCGCCCGGTCCGGCCTGCTTTTTGGTTGCAACTTTCTCGGTTGCAACCTTTTTCTTTCGGTTGCAACTTTTGGTTGCAACCTGTTCAGCCTTCCAGTACCGGCTGGCCCAGCTCTTGACTGTGTTCACCGACACGTCCAGCTTCTCGGCAATCTCCTTGTACTTCAGGCCTTTTTTGTAGAGCGTATAGCCTTTATCCCGGAGGTCCACCTACATCATCACCACCGCCCTTTATGTTGTTCCCAAAAAATAAAGCGCGGCCTCGATAAAGAGACCGCGCTGCGTCACACTCAAATAACATTACGAAGCGGGGAATGTTCCAGCAGAAACACCCCTGCCTCAACAACTATAAATGTTCCGACGAACAACCCCGGGCAGACCACCCAGAGAGGTACGCCGGTCATCAGAACCAGCTCCACACCTATCACCAGCGCCACACACAGCGAGAGCACAAAGGCTTTGAGCGCCGCCGGGAGCCACTTGAGAGGCCCCCAGACTACCAGTGCATAGGCGACGCCTTCGGCTGCCAGCCCAAACAGGACATCCATCGGGCCAAACGGGCTCATTGCATTTGCGATGCCGATGCCCAGCAGGACCGCCGGGGCGTAGCTCTTTTTGAAGAGTGGCGCTGCACAGAGGATATTGGCCACACGGAGCTGCACAGCGCCCCACGAAAGTGGGTTGAGCGTTGTAAGCGCCACATAGAGGGCGGCCACGAGAGCCGTCCGGCACAGGTCTTTTGCCTTCATCTCCATCTTACACCTCCACTGTCACGGCGCCGTGGCCGGCGTCGGATACCTCGTCCAGGACAGACACCCCGCAGGACAGCTCGGTTTCGAGCCATTGCTGCAGGAGCCTTGCCGCATCCTCTATGAGCAGCGTTTCCCCTTCGAGGTTCTTCGCAATCCACTGGTCTATCTCACAATAGTCCGGGATCGTTTCCTCCGGCGAGATGGTCACCGTGAAGTTGTTGGTGTAGTGCCGTTGACCGATGGGGCAAAAGCAGCGGCAGTGCTGTTTGTAGATGATCTTTTTGACTTTGTAGCAGTTATCCAGCATATCCTTCACGCCTCCTTCGGTTTCTCCACGATGAAGAGCAGCTCCTTTGCCTGTTGGGGAAAGGGAATCGCCATGATCGCGGTAAGCCACACGGAAGGGAGATATGCTCTCATCCGCCGGTAAAATGCAGACAGAGGCTCGGGCTGCTCTGCGTAGAGAGCGTCCAGCTCCTTGGCGCCGGCCACCAGGCCGATCTCCTGGAGAATCGAGAAGCCGATCTCCTGCAGCTTGACCTTGAGCTCGTTATAGCCCCACTCGTACACATGGGCCCGGTACTGGGTGTCGTAACCGTTGCCCGGGGTGTTCGGGCAGGACAGGAACATCTTTGCCCCCGGCCTCATGATCTTCCAGCACTCGACCAGGCTCTTTGCCCCGTCCTCGGGGTGCATATGCTCGATGGCAGAGGTGTAGATCACAAAATCAGCGAACCCCGCCGGGATGACTTTGGACATCTCGGCCACGTTGCCCAGCTTCCAGCAGACCTTGAACGGATAATAGGATGCAAGGTCTTTGGGTTCGAGGTTGCGGGCGGTTGCGCCCCGCATCGCCTCTTTGATGTTGGTTTTGCTGATGTCGATGCCGGTATAGCTGCGGATGTTCTTGGCATAGTACCGCAGCAGCGGCAGCATCAGCGACCGGCCGCAGCAGACATCCACAACGTTCCCGCCCTTCTTGGCCATCTGGGCGGCCGCAAAGTGCTGGATGTAGTTCATCACGTCCAGGTTGGTAAAGAACCCATCCCTGAACTGCAAATAAAAATTCCGCATCTGGTAGGTAGTGCAGAGAACCTTTTCCCTGTCCATCCCATCCTCGATGCGGTAGACGATTTCTTTACTCACGCCATTTTCCTTTCGTATCAAGGTATTTCTGGTACTTGATCCATTCGACCAGCGAGTATTCCCGCCGTATGCGATGATCTCCCCCGATTTTTCCCTTGGGCGGCCGGACTGCTATGATCTGCTTCCCGTCAAAATAGGATGTGCCTCCAAACTTGACCGTCGTAGACCAGGTCGTGCTGTCCGTGCTGTAGAAGCCGTAGTCCAGCACATCCTTTTTGCTGTACCCCAGGCCATGCACCTTGACGCCGCAGGCATTGGCATACTGCACCAGACGGCGAATATATCCATACTCGCTCGGGCGGATCGTCTTGATGGCGAACCCTCCGATGCCGATGTAGGGATAATCCTTGCAGAGCTGCTTGAACTCGTCCAGGCCCCGTGACCGATGCCAGACCGGAATGCTTTGCCGGCCGGTCTCAGCTTCCAGCCTCGCCCTCATCCTCTTGACGGCATCATAGCCGGTTATCATGTCCACATCCAGCTCAAAGAAGTGTTGAATGCGGTACTGATTGATGAAAGCAATGTAACGGCTCAGATATGCGTCCCAGTTCACGGGCTTGGCCGCCGCCTCCTGGCTGTGCATAAAGGTAAAGGCCCCGCTGTCCAACAGGAATATCTTCCAGCGCGGAAGTTCTTCGGCCTGCCACGGCTTGAAGTAGTAGAAGCTCTCCAAAACGTACTCAGGCGGGTGCTTTCTCACCGCAGGCTCATCGCAGTTGGTTCCGGCCAGGAATAACCTCATAGGTCAATCCAGGCTCCACAGTGCGGGCATTTGATCCGTTTTGTGGGCGATCCACTGGCGGGCTGCCGCACCTCGCCCTCTTCGTCCCGCTGCGGTGAAGGCTCCTGCTGGGCCCTCTCTGCCGGCTTTTGCACCGGCTCAATGAAGAAGTCCTCAAAATCGACATCCTGCATCTCGCGGAGGATTCCATCGACTTCCAGGTCGGTAAACCCGGTTTGCTCAAGGTCTACGTTCAGGGCTTTCAGTGCCTCCATCTCGATGCGGAGGATGTCCTCATCCCAGCTGGACGCTTCGGCGACTTTGTTGTCGGCGATTCTGTACGCTCGAACCTGCTCATCGGAGAGATCATCCACCAGGATGCAAGGCACGCGCTCCATGCCGAGCAGCTGCGCCGCCTTGTAGCGGGTATGCCCTGCAATGATGGTTCCTTCCCTGTCAATCAGGATCGGCACCCGGAAACCGAAGTTCTTAATGCTTTGGGCTACCGGTTCAACGGCTGCATCGTTATTGCGGGGATTATGCTCATAGGGGTGAATCTCAGAAATGTCTCGATACGAAATCTGCTGTTCTTTCACTGTTACTCCCTTCTCTGCATTTCTTGCTTTACAGGGAGTGATGCGGCTTTTCGCCTCCTTTCCGGCCAAACAAAAAGCCGCCCGAGGCGAATCGGGCGGCTTCATGGCTATGATTAGAATTTTACGGATACAATTTTACCACATTCAAATTGCCTTGTCAATGACATGATTTTGACAAATTTAGGGTTCGTTGTCAAGAGCATCGACCCCAAACATGAAGACCGACACCTGCGCTGTGGCCGACGAGAGGTCTCTGTAGACCTGTCTCGGCGAAATCTGCAGATCGGCCGCAATCTGATCGTAGGTCGGCTCATCGTCGGAGATATAGTAGCGCCGCAAGACCTGGCACTCCCGCCGGGCGGTCCGGCCATCCGCATTATCTGCCTTCTGGTTGCAGTAGACCTCATACATACTCAGGACATTGTCGATGTGCTTCATGATGATCTTCGTGCGGCGGCAGGACATGCGGATCGACTCAACCACAGCCATCCGATTCTTGTTCATCATCATATCCAGCAGCTCAATGGCCTCTTCTTCCTCGGATCCATCGTGATCTCCTTCTTCATCCGTGTAGACTGCCCCTGTGCAGTGCAGCTTGAACTTGCGGTAGTTTTTCAGGAGCAGCTGGGTATTGTGCAGTCGCCGGTCCCGCCGCTCTTCGAGCTGCGTATCCTGTTCGGTGACAACTGCCTTTGCGGTCTGTTTAGCCGTTTCCTTGATGACGGCCATGATATCTGCTGGAAGTTCCATTGCGCGCCCTCCTGGCCTATTGCCAAAATCACAAAATTCGTATATAATAGGCTTGTGTTCCGGGGGCCGCGCAAGCGGCTCTCTTTTTTTGTGGGTTTAATCGCAGCGGAGCCATGCAAAGCACTGCTCCTGGCTGTCAAATTCTTCGACCCAGGCATCCCCTGTCATATTATCGATGCCAACCCAGCGGTTGCCATCCCGCCGGTAGAATAGCCCACGCGGCTCACGGCTCTGGATGATGGTGTGGGCCTCTGCCTGCGTAACTTCCTTTATCAGGAACTCTTTATACATCCTGCGGCCTCACTTTTTCTTCTTTTTGCGCTTGCCGGCCTTCGAGCGGTCTTTGCCAGGCTTGGCATGATAGCTGGTCATGGTCTGATACCGGCGGTAAGCCCCGCCGTCATGGCGCTTCTTGCTGTTGTTCATAAGTACCTCCATCTCAGATAAACGGACAATCGACGCCGAGCCAGATAGGCGGCTGTGCGTTGCCGATCACGCTGAACCAGAGCCGGCCGGTAAAGAGCAGTTTCAGCCGTTCCCAGAAAGACAAATGCCAGCAGGAGATCACCTGTCCCTCCCCGCGGAACGCCGGGAGCTGTTCCACCTTATCTTCCATGCCCGCCGGAGCGGTGAATACGATATTCTGCTGCTTAAACTCAATCGGACTCATAGTCGGCCTCCATCAGTTCTTCCAGGCGAGCCTTGGCACGGGTAAGGACGTCGATCTGATGCACTGCCCGCATCCTGGCGGCCGGCATCATTTTCTTGAGCACCGGAGAGATAGCCCCGAAAACATCCTTGGCGTAGTCAGGAGGATTGGCCGTCTTTTTGGCCTCATCAATGAGGCTCTGCAGCTCACTCAGGAGCTTGAGATCATCCTTAAACTTGCTCATTTTCTTTTTCCTTTCTGGCGTCACGCCGTTCGATAGTGTAAACCGCATCTTCGCGCATTTTGTGCCACTGTACTGCAAACCAGATTTTCCAGCTGTCACACATCTTGGTGCAGTACGTTTTTTCTGCGCATGATTTGCAGGGTCGCAACGATGGTCACCTCTTCCCTCGGAATGAATCAGCTGCCTTGCCTCCGGTTGTTTTGATCCACACGCTAACTTTGAATTTTCGTTTTTGTTCCCCTTTCCATCGCCATCCGGGATTGCATAGGCCACAAGTTTCTCCAGCCTCTTTTCTCTGCCCGTTGGCCAGATATATTGCGGCCTTCGATCTGCATCTTGCGCAGCATCCAAAGTCATAGTAATTCTGATAGTCGATCATTGACGGAGTCTTTAACCTGCTATCTCCACAACACCGGACGCACTGCAACCCAGCGCATTTACTGCCGCAGACTTGGACTTTAATAGGGGCTTTCATAGGCCAAGCGCCGTATAAGTCAGTAATAAAATCGGACCCCAGACCGCAATACAGGTGGCGGCGCAGAGGATAATCACAACGGCCGCAGTTATGATTGCATTTTTAATATTCATTGTGGCTCTCCTTTCCGCAGTAAAGTGAGCCGTCGGCATTGTAACGGGGCGTGATTCCGTATCTGGTGGCGTGATTATAGACAATATACTGCACACCTGTTTCTCTGTCTTGGTACAAATCAAACACACCTTTACTGTCAATCCAATCCAGGCCGAAACTGCTCCGCACGTTGTCCTCACTGGCCGCTGCTGATGTACCACACCCGCACAGGGCAAGGATCAGCGCGGCCAAGGCGATCATCTTTTTAGATTTCATCGGCGTCCTCCATTTTGGCCCCGCAGCCAGGGCAGTAATTGAAAACACCCAGCCATTCGGGAAGAGTCATTTTACAATTTGTACAGAGATATCGATACGAGAATTGGTCTTTTACCCACTTTCCATGTGGCCGCAGGTTCTCGGGGTCGATGGTGGGAGCAGCGTCGATATCCTCGCCCGTGATATAAAAAATTTGCTCATCATCCTGGTTCACGCCCATTCTCCAGTGCAGAGCGTCAGCATCAATTAGTCGAGCCATCTTTCAGCGCCTCCAATCTCTTCATCACGATGTCCACGGCCTCGTCCGTCATGGGGCGGCCGCAGCGGGGGCAAAATGGGGTTCTGTCGTCCTCTTCTTCAACTTCTCCCGATGGATACCAATACTCACACTTTGAGCATTCAGTATAACCATCACGCTTAATCCATTCGCCTCGCAACGCCTCCACCTGTTCCCGCGTGGGGCCGCGGAGGGCAGCGAGAGCGATATTCAGAGCTTCGGTCAAATCGCTTTTTTGCTCGCAGCTCAAGTCCATTAACCCGATAGGCAGCCTGCGCAATACTTCGATTGCTTCTTCCCGTGTCATGGTCACACCTCCATTATTTTCAGTCATATGAGAAGTCCAGGAATCAGCATAAACCAGAGCAGCCACCATTTTCCGGTTATGTAAATACCGATGCCAACAACCACGGCCATAGAAATCCAAGCGGCTGAAGTGGAGACCCAGTTCCACCTCATACCTTGTTCACCTCCATTCTCAACTCATCAATGACCGCCTGCGTTGCACCTGTGCCCAACGCATAGTCAAGTGCAGCCTCGTCGAACCCATCATCAGCGTGGAGGTCAAGAATAACATATACACCATTGACAATGGCCCAAAAGCAGTTTGGCACCGGCGACATAGAGCTTCCGTTGAGGATCATTGGCTTAAATTCGACGCCGGCAGCCTTTGCCAACGTTTCCAGGACGGCCGCCTTGCGGAGACCTACAGTATTAACCATTGTCTCCCTCTCCTTCCAGATTTACACCTTCCAACCTCGCCCGATTTTCCAGAACGCACAGATACCAGCGCATCGCTCGCATTTGACCATCATACAGATTGCGAGGGCAAGTAGGAGCGAACTCCAGAGTTCCTGCATCCCATTTGTTCAGCATGGCACACAGCTTGTCGTAACGAATCTTGAGCTGAAAATATTCAGCTCTGAAGCGGTCTTTGTAGTCATCGCTGACCATCAGCTTGGCAGTGTCTTTCAGCGTCATAGCAATCCTCTCTTTCGGCATTCTATCGAAGAATTTATCGCACAGCTTGCGCGCTATGCACAATGCGATTCCATATATGACCAAGAACCCAGCAATCTGGCCATTCACTTGTAGACCCTCCCCGTTCTTTTGTCGATGAGCGTCACGCGGCCCATGATTTCAAAGCCCGCACCATCAGCAACGTAACGCAGAACGTGTACCAAATCTCCGATACGCTTTTCATCTTTGAGGATATTTTCTTCTGCCTGCGTTCTGGTGGGATCAGCGGCGCCGCTGGGGTTGTGTCCATAGCGTGTATCCGGCATTATAGCTCTCCTTCCAATCTGTCCAAGACAATATAGTGCTCCTGCGGGCCAGCCGTTTTTCCGGGCGGCCGGCGCTTCACGAGCGTTACCCGATAACCAGCTTTGAGCATCAAACGCCCAACTTCCAGTCTCTCTGTTTCGGATAAGCCCACCCCAGTTTTTGCCGGCGTTAAAAGAATCTCTTTTTTATCCCGCACTCTGTTCCACCTCCATCAAGTCTCGCATCAGTTCATCAACTAGCAGCTGCCCGGCATGAGATCCGGTACGAATGACGCTGCCCTTCTTTCTCAGCTCTTCGAATTCCTGATCCCGCATCGCCCGGGACTTTTCAGCCAGGCTAACTTCTGTTGCACTCATGCGCCGCTGGACGACCAGCTGCCATTCTGCAAGGAACGGTTTGGCATCTTCCAGATCATCGAACTGGTTGTTGTTGTAGCTGCGCTTTTGTCGGATTGTTCCGCCGGGTTCAACTTCAAGCGTATACCACGGTGTGTTCGGATCATCCTTTTTCCGCAGGAACAGGATGTAGCTTTCCCGGGTGGCAATCCTCTCAAAATACCGGGTACCACGCTGGATGCAGTGATCCAGGTATCGGCTTTCCTCCAGGATGCTTTTTGCCCCATCCGGTACGCGAATCAGGTATTTTTCTCCATCGTATTGATAGGTCTTTTTGATCTTTTGCATGATCTGCTCAATGCTAAACCGAGATTCCAGATCGGCCGCTTCCTCCTCGATCTGCCGCCTCACATCTTTGAGATGATCCAGCCTAGCCAGTCGCGCTCTTTCAGCGACCAGATCATCATGCCGGCGTTTTAGGTCAAGCGGATATAGGACGCTTTCGATAGCCAGATTCATTCCTGCTTTTTGGGCCATATCCAGATAGTCAATCCAGTCCGATGTGACCCGGGGATTGATAACGCCATCGTATTTTCCGGTGATGCGCCGTGTCTGTTGTCTCAGGTATTTCAGCGATCTGGATAGTCCATGTTCTTTCAGAATGTCTTGGACACGATAGGTTGAAAGCGCACTCACCATCTGAAGGTTTCTTGCTGTGATCTGCAGACCAGCTTTTTTCCAGCCTACGGCTTCATTCACATCGGTGAAGGTGTCTTTTCTTCCGTGGATCAAGGCCAGCTCATTCTTGGTCAACCCAAACACTCCGTAGTATGTTTTGGAGTGTATTTTCAGGTGTTGATGATTGCAGTATCCTCCGTCTGATCCATCGAGGTAACTTGCAAGGGCATCTGCCCACCCCGTCTTTATGAGGCTTTCGGCCATCGGATACCGGCGGCAGCTTTCCCAAAATTTGACTTCCCGGTAGAAGTTGCAGCCCTTGTCGTACTTTTTGATCCAGCCAGACTTCATGACCTTTCGGAGGTCATGTTCAAAGGTGCGTTCCCATGCGGCATAAACTCTCGGTTGATAATAACCAGTCGATGCCGTCATCCCCTTGGAGATGTCATTGCTTTGGCACATGATATACCGGGAATCCCACTGGTTATCCTTGAAGAAATATTTCTTTTTCCAGTGTTTCGCACTGGCACCATCAGTCCACCAGATATCCCCGGGACAGATATCAAGATTTGCATTATGGTTCTCAAAATTGAAATACACTACCATCCGGCGAACCCACACGGCATTGTTATCCGGCTGGCTCAAAAGAAATGTTCTGGCCCTCCATACCCGGCGGGCAGAGTACTGGGTATTGTAGATCTGCATTGTCCTTCCACAGCACCGGCAGGCGGCCATCTTTTTGTGCTTCATCTCACGGCCATCAACACTGTACTCCCCTCCGCAGCTGTCGCAGCGCACACGCTGGACCGGAACCATCTCTTTGACTCCGCCGGGGAAAACGCGGGATTCTTTGGTATTGGTGATCCACAGGAAAACATCATCATGGCAGCAGGCCAAAATTCTTTTATGGATATCCCACGGAATCTCGGGCAATGTTGCAAGCATCTTCTTTGTCTCTTTTGCCTGCTTGGCATCTCTGATTTCCCTCTTTTTTCGGCTGGCAGCTGAGAGAGCATTATCGACAATTCGAATCAGATCCCCGGTCCGGTGATCGTCAAAATAGTTCTGCAGCAGCTCAGACTCATGCTGCGTGGCCGCAACATCGGTGCGCAGAAGCGACCGGCCATGTTCTGTGTCGATGTAATCAGGACGCAGGAATCGTCTGCAAGGATTCTTTTCCCGGCGGAGTTCCCCTGTCCAATAATCCCCGCAGAATCGCCAGACCACCAACGGGTTTTTGCAGTCATCCCAGACTGCCACGGTCAGGGTTTTGCCCTTAATATACCTGCCCTGGCCCAATCCTTCGGCGACTGAGATGCACCGCCTGGCGTCCAGCGGCGGCCGCTTCGGAGCCGGTGTGTAGAGCATCAGTTCATCTGCTTTTTTCATTTGGCTGCCTCCTTAAGTTCGGCGAAGGTGTATCTTGTATCAGGAAAAACTTTAATCCCATCCACCTGCGCGATCACACAATCAAAGCCGTTGATACTGCACAACCAGTCCTCCAGTTTGCCAGATATCGGGGCACCCTTGTATGCGATATGGAACGGCCCCCTATTCTGATCGAGATGTCCCGCCGGATGCCACATTACATAATTCGCATGAAGCAGCAAGAATTCTTCTTCCGTTATGCGCCGGATCAGGGCAATCTCTGTACAGCTGATCCTGGTTCCATGTCCATCCTCGTCAATATCACCGCCGGCTGCCACTGCCCAAAATTGATTCTTGCCGTCCCAGTCATAGTAATCCAGGCAATCGAGCGGATCCTCGCAAAGATGGAATCCGGTATTGGCACATTTGGCCTTTTCGGTCACATTTTTCCCGGGCTTAAACTGATACTCGCCCTTTCCCTTCACGGCTGTAAGCTGCGGCGTGAAGGCTTTTACGCCAAGGATCATAACGCTCACCCCCATAGCGACAGCTGCATGATGCCGTCATCCTGCTTGGGCTTGTCCTTTTTGGCCTTCTTCGGCTTCGGGTCAGGTTTTACAGCAGGCTCTTTTTTCGGTTTTGTGGGTGCGGCCGGTCTGGGCGCCGCTTCCGCCGGCTTGATCTCAGCCGGTTTCTGCATTTCTGCCTCGGTGGGCGCTGCCCCGGTCAGCTTCACGTTCATGACGAACTCCACTTCCGCGTTGGGGAAGTAGAACTGCACCGCGCGGCGGTAGGCATCGAGGTCGGAGATCATGCCCCCGGCATTATGTACGACAGCAGCGCAGCACTCAGAGAACGTGCGCTTGGTGTTGCATATGACCTCTGCGAAGCGCGGCTCCTGGTCGGCGAAACAGATCAGCGTCTTGAGGATGTAGTCCCGGACAGCCCGTGCTTCCCGGCTGCCCTTGAAGGCTTTGTTCTCGTCCTCGAGCTTGGTTTTTGCCTTGGCCCGCCAATCGACGAACTCTACGGCGTTTGTGGTGTGTATGGTGTCCATTTTTGCTCCCTTCAGAACAGCGTAAGCTGTCCATACTCGTTTGCGCTAAAATCAGGCAGCTGTGGGCGGCGTTTTGAGTCATCCTCGACATTCTTCCTTGATTCACCCTCACCGCCCTTGCAGGGCCTCTTTGGAGGTTCTTTCGGTGCAGGTTGATTTTGATGCTCTTTCAGCCCTTGACTGGCCTTGCACATCATGTCCACCTGCGCCAGTGCCCGGCGCCACTGCCAGATGGTGTGGAAATACATCGGGGTATACCAGACATTGCCTTCATCCCCCGGTATCAGCCCCCGCCGGTCGTAGGCGGTTGACGGGTGGGCCAGGGTATCGCCAATCACGACATACCCGGCGCATCCCAGCAGGCTGAGCTGTATGTAGCACATCAGTCCGACGATATAGTCGATGTCCTGCGCAACGTACAGCACACTTTGCTGGTAGTTGACCTTTTGCCGCAGGCACTCGTTGGCGAAGGCCACCAGGAGCGCCCCTGCGCCGCAGGCCGGGTCTGCGACTGAGATCCAGCCCTGTGCCTCTACCTGAGCCGCGACGTCTCCGATCGTGAGCTGAGACATCGCCTGGCACACGTTGTAGGGCGTGAAGAACTGCCCATTGTGCTCATTACCAAGACCAAGCGTCATGAAAATCTCACCCAGCAGGTCTTGATTCTGGTCTTCATCCAGCGCCGAGACAACCATGCCCAGCATCTCGGCCATGACCTGCAGTTCGGCCTCGGTGTACTTGGCCCGGGTGGTTTGATAGAGCTTCTCGCGGGCTTCCTTGTGCGCCGCGTCTACGGCGCAGGAAATCGAGCAGGCCGACATGGTGATCCAATCAGCCCAGACCTCCCATCGGCCATGTCGGCCGCAGAGGCTTTCGAAGGCCTTGACCAGCTCTTTCTGGGCTGCCCCACGGACAAGCCGGGCGTCCGACCCCATGTTTCATTCCTCCTTCCCGATCACCCCGTCCGCTTATGCCGGCGGGGCCTGCTGAGTGCGTCAGCCAAAAAGTCGTTGCCGCTTGGAGTGGCGCGGTCAACTCGCTTACTGCCTCTATTTCCCTTGTGCGAATCTTTCCAGTCCTGCGCTGTAAAGATCCCATACGCCTGACACTGCTCCAAGATGCGTCGGACATACGGCAGTGGAGCTTTTGCTTCATACTCGGCTGCTTCCCGCATGGCTGCAGCGATTACGGTATCCGAGATGCCGGCCTGCCTAAACTCATCCAGCATGTCTTTGAGCGCTTTGCCAATACGCTGACCCAATCCCAGCTCAAGCCATGTAGCTTCTGGGGATGGATGCGGGCATTCTCCCTCACTCGGAGGCGGCAGCGGCAGCCCACCGTCAGGTGGATTCTTTGTTTTTTCTTTTGTAGCAGCTTTAGCTGCTATTTTCTTTTTTATTTCTTCTATAGCAGCTATATTATTAAGCCCTGCATTGTTTTCGGAAAAACCCATGGGTTTTTGTGAAATCGACGTATTTTGTGAAAACCCATGGGTTTCTGTGTTTGCAGAAAGTTCCGAATCATCGAATATTTTCCTGTTTTCTTTTACGGCACCTGCTGCAAATTGTGAAAACCCGTGGGTTTCTTCGCTATTTGTGAAAACCCGTGGGTTTTTTGGGTTTTCTGAGAAACCCATGGGTTTTTTGGGTTTTTCGGAGCTTTGTTTTCCGTCTGCGGCTTCTTGTGGCTTTTTGCGGGGACGGCCTCCCTTGCGACCATTTTCAGCCTGCTTTCGGTCCAGCTCCGCAAACCGTTGCTTGTCCTCATCAATCCGTTTTTTCATAACCGGAAACACAAATCGCTCATTCCCTCTGAGCTGCGGAACTTCACCCGTCATGCTGTAGGTTAGGCATGCCACGAAAAGTCTCCCCTTCTCAGAGTCTGTGAGTTGTTCGAGTTCTTCCAGGTAGGAATGATAAGCACAAAAATACGGTCTTTCCATAGCCGTCCTCCTTGGGGATGGCCCCGCTATTCTGTGCGCAGATTCAGGCGATCACACAGATACTTGTCCAGCTTGATGCCGTAGATGTGGTAGTCTTCGAAAAGGTCTTTCTCCCGGCAGTGCGCCTCATCGTGATGCGCCCGGCACAGGGCAACCGCATTCAGTCCAACATGGACGATCTGCTCACGGTCGCGCCCCATGCCGATCCGGTCTACATGGTGCACCTCTGCCGGCTTATTGCAGATGGCGCAGCGGCGGTTTGCGAGGCAAAGATACAGATACTTGCTGATGTCATCGGTCTGGTTGAGCAGGCCGTCCTTGGTCGGCACAGACCAGTGGAAGCAGAACTCAATCAGATAGTTGATGAAGTTTTTGGCTGTGGTCATGTCGGTATCTGAGAGGCTGAACCATTCCCGGCCGCTTCGCCCACAGAAGTCCCACGTGAGCAGCTGCCGGATGCTTTCCGGGTCATCCCCCGACCAGATTGCGATATCCCGAATGATCGCGAATATCTTCTTTCGCTGGTCTGCTGAAATGGTGCGCCCATCGTTCAGCCTGATCTCGACCCAGGACGGGCGCTTCTGTGCCAGATACCGGCTGATATCCTTATCCGGCAATACCACCAGCTTCTTGCCCTCCCCCTGAAGGATTTTCGCGGTGACTATCATTTGGCGCCTCCTTGTCGACGTGAACGTGCATCGGAACCGATACGCTGTTGCCGCGCATATTTTTCAGCAAGAACTCGGTGCATTTCTCTGCACTCAGATGGTTCCGCAGAGCCTGTTCTTCGTAGGCAAACTCTCCGGCCATACGCTTTTCCTTGATGCGGCGATGGATATCCTCTTCGGTGTAGTTGGCCTCGATCAGATACAGGTCGTAGCCGATTGCCTGCACGCCGTTGAGGTTACTGGTGTCGGTGGCATAAATGACCTTGCCGTTGCGGAAATGCACCTTATAGCCGCAGTTTGGAACGTTGTGGGTAAGCTCAAACGGAATCACATTGCAGAGGCCATACCCATACATGACGCGGGGCCTTAATACGTCAATCTGCCGTTCCGGCACCCCTGCGGCCACCAGCGGAGAGACCAGCCAGCGGCAGCAGCCAAAGCGGAGCGTTGGCCGCTCGGTCGCCAGCCGCCGTAGAGTCCTCTTGCAGAAATGATCTCCATGGACATGGGTAAGCAGCACCAGTTTGAGCTGCGGAACATATGGGGCGATCTGCTTGTAGGGCACACCGCAATCCACAAGCACAAAGTCGTTGAGGATCACGGCGTTGCCCTGACTGCCGGATGAAATAATGTTGTACCTGACCATCACAGACTGCTGAGGTCAACGGCCTCAACTACCTCATCCATTTCGGGCCGGGGGATCTCGATGCTTTTGGGGGTGTTCTCGATCTGGGGCGGTGCGGCCGGCTCAGGCTCATCCGGGGCCAGCATCTCCGGCAGGATGCTCTTACCGTCCGGCGAGACCTCCATGACGTGGCCGTCACGCTCATAGGCCGTGGTCACGTCCGTAGTCATCACACCCCACTTGGAAATAAGCTGGCGCAGCATGGTTTTCTCGGCCATGGCGTCGAATTCCTTATACCAAAACGAGCTGTATTTCCACAGTTCGTTTTGGGGGATATCCCCATTCTGAAGCTTCTGGTACGCTTCGGCGCTGAACGCAGGGCTGTAAGTATCTGCATGGTGCAGCATCTTCTGACGGCTCCAATAGAGTGTCTTGTGAAATCCGTTCAGGTACTCAAAGTAGGCCATATACCCGATGACGGGCAGCTCGATGCGGCGGCTGTCATCTTCCTCGAACTGGAAGCGGGGCTTGCCAGTGGAGGAGTCACGGCCAAGATATTCACCTTGCCGAATCTCCATCACGCCCATGTCACGATACTGGCCGGTGCGAAGTGCAAGCTGTATATAGCCATGATACCCCAGGACAAACTGAGCTTTTTTCTCAGTGAGCGGAACCAGCCGGCCCCTGGAATCCTTAATCCAGTTACCCTTATCGTCTACCTGATAAACGACCTTGCCGTCCGGCCCCTTGACCTTGCAGTCAAACGGCACCAGGTAGTACTGGCCCAACTGCGGCGAAGGCTGCAGACCCAGCGACTCGCCCAGCAACGACCCGGCCAGGATGGAGCCGGCATCGCATTCCTGCAGCTGGGCATTGACGGCCACCGCTGAAGTGATGGAGGCGATGAACCGCCGGGAACGGTTGGGATCCCCCAGTGTGTTGTAGATTAGGGACTGATAATCCTTGGTTTTGATTGCCTCCGAAAAGCGGGGTTTCCGCCGCGGCATCATCTTAGCACTCATACTGATAGCCCTCCTTCTCCAGCCACGCCTTCAGAGCGCTAAGGCGGGGCAGCGTATCGATAACCTTAAACGTCGCGCTGAACTTGCGTTCGAACGCCGCCGGGGCGGCTTCTTCCGGTTCTGTTTCGACCTCAGCGGGTGGCTGCAGGACTGTTTCCTCGGCCACGACTTCCTGCACAGCCGCCACGGCTTCCGCCTGTCTTGCGGCCTGCTCCGCGCGCTGGGCTGCGGCGTTGCGCTCGGCGGCGATCCGCATCTCACGCTTGTGTACCGTTCCAACGGCGACAGCCAGGTTGCGCACCTGCTTATACTCATCCAGTACCTCAAGGCCATTGGCCATCCCCCGGATGCACTCGATGTCCTTGGCCACATCGTCCATGTACTTCTTCACGCTGGCTTTCAGGGATTTGAGGCTCGCGCTCAGCGTAATGCTGAGACCGATGTCCTCAAAATTGACCCATTCCAGCTCCGGGTTGGCCCGCTGGAGTTCGCTGAAGTAGGCAACCACTTTGGCGGCCTTGTCCTGCTTGAGACCATCCTCTACCTCGGCGATCCTCTGGGCAAGCTGCTTGTCCGCCGGGCCGAAGACATCGGTCACACATTCCTTGTAGACCGCCTCGAAGGTATCATAGGGGGCCATGACCTCTTTCTTAACAGCTTTCCGCCGGGCTTCCAGATCCTTGAATGCGCTATTAAGCTCGGCACGGCGCTTCTTTACGATCTGCACCGTTTCTTCGGTGCAGGCGAGCGAGAGAGCGTCTTGTACTTCCTTCTCAGCGTTTGCCTTGACTCCGCGCAGATGCTGCACGATGATCGGCAACTGTTCCACGACGATCAGGTCGTTGATGTTGACTCTCGGTTCCATATTGCACTCCTTTACTGCTTGATCCTGCTGATGCCCGGCAAAGCCGCTTTCGGATTCGGCGGATCACCTGCATCCAGATACTTTGCAAGGCTGTCCAGGTTGACCAGGATCCTCCGGCCTGCCCTGACGCTGCGCACCGTCCCATCGGCCAGCAGCCTGCGAATGTGGCTCTTGGCCAGGCCAGAGGCCTCTGCCGCCTCCTGCACCGTCCCCATGTGGGGAAAACGCACACTATTATTCATCGTCTGCTCCTTTCTGCTTACAAAGAGAGGCAGCTCTATAATTGGCTGCCTCAAATCTCCGTTTATTCCTCCTTTCCATATTGCAAAAGCGCCTTTTTCGTGCTACAATATGGATGTGTATGGTGGGAGCTTACCTTTCCTCTTTTAGCCGACAGCTTGTGGGGAACGGTAGGCTCTTATCCATTTTGCAGCGTTTCGCGCTGGCCGTCCGGGCCGGCGCTTTCTTTTTGCTCCAAATCGTAGATCGACAACTGGCCGGGAAGCTGTTCACTTTCGGGGGCTGTGGTCCTGACGGCCCTGCCCTGCTGGGGCTTTGTACTTTCTGCCTTGGGTCGCTTCCCAAAAACCTTGATGTAGCACTTTCGGCCATAGCCGGATGCAACCGCCTCAGGATCTTTCAGCTTCCGGTGGCATCGTTTGCACCTCATCTGACAGTATGCCGGGTGCTGTGACGCTCGATTTTGGGGACAGGAACCCGTTTGTGTGCCTCTGCCTCCAAACGATCCTCTGCCTCCAGGGCATTGCCCAACATCAGACAAGCACCGCAAAAGGCGCCAAATGCGGCCATAGCGTACAGCCACCACAGCTCCGGCGTCTCAATGGCGCCACAGATAAGCCAGATGCTGAGCAGGCCGGACGCCAGAAAAGCACATTTGAGGATCAGGATGGATGCCCGCCGGGCAAGGGATACATTTCTCATGAGTTTCCTCCAATCTTTGTCAGGTGCTCTGCGGCTTCCTCTACGCTGGTGTCATCGAACGCAAAGTGCATCTCATGCAGCACTGCCAGGATCGTCTCCAGGTCAAAATTCATACGGCCAAGAGCAATCGCGGCATAACCCATGCAGGCGTCGTTCCGCCAGCAGCCATTGAAGCTACACATCATTCGTTCCTCCCTTCGACTGCGAATTTCACGCTCATGAGCGCGGTCTGCAGGTTGTCCGCCAGAAGAATGATATTGTCCCACTCCCTCTGCTCGCTGGGGGATATTACCCCATCGGCGGCGATGCAGATCATGGTGGGGTTCTTATCCACGAACTGCTGGACTGCATTCAGCAGGTTCAGGACTGCTTCGGGTAAGTCCCGAAGTTGGAAAGCCGGGATGGCCTGTCGGCCGATGCTGGTCATACGCAGGTGGGTAATCGCCAGGTACTGAGCATCGTAAGCGTCGCACATGGCGGCCGCCACGTCATTGGGCACCGGGCGGATGTTGCCCTCATAATCCCGCAGGCTGTCTACTGAGACATTGAGCAGCATCGCCGCCCGCTCCTGCGTCAAACCTGCCGCTTTTCTGGCAGTTTTGTACGGATTCCCGCATTCTTTTGCCATGTCAAATGGCCTCCTTCGTGTTAGAATCAGGCTGACGGAAAGTCTTTTCGTGCCAGAGGATGATCTTCTCCTGGGCCTCGGGGCTGATACGGGTGCCGTTCATCACGTCCGCAATGTAGGCCCGAGAGTAGCCAACCTCGCTGGCCAGCGCCGTGATGGTGATGTTGGCGTCCACCATATCGTGCCGGATCGGCCGTGCCCAAGCAGGAATCTCAACCCTGCGGCCACATCCTTTATGTCTGGGCAAATCTATTCCTCCTTTCGGTTTGCAAATGTGTTTACATTTGTGTGATTTTGAGATAGAATTATGAGGGGTATTGTATACAGTGCCCACCATCCAGCGCGTCTCCATGTTTTGGGTGAGTTGTAAGAAGTGCTCATGCAATCATGGAAAGTCGGACCTTGAAGCTATACGACCGCCGGGCCAGCCTGCCCTGCATGGACCGGCGTTGGCAGCTCCTTTATATTGAAAGGAGGAAACGTTATGCTGCAAACACATGATGATGCCGGAGACGCGCTGGATGGTAGGTACTGTTAACTTCCCTCTCTTGTAAACGCTCGTGTTTACGAGTGTATTATATCTCGTATTTGCGAGATATGCAAGTGGTAAATTCGTATTTTCGAGATTTTGTCAAAGTGCTGCAAAGAGCGAGGTGTATTTTGTTGAATTTGCAAAATCTTTTTACATTGCTCGCCCCCCGTGGCACCTCGAAGAAGCTATCCGAAGCTACGGGTATATCGACTGGGAATATCAGCGATTGGAAAAGTGGGCGAAGCAAGCCAACAGCAGATGCCCTTATCCTGGTCGCTGACTACTTTGACTGTTCTGTGGACTACCTGCTGGGACGGACCGACAAGCCGGAGGTGAACCGGTAATCAGGTGTAGTTCGCCACAAGAAACAAGGTGAGCGTTACGCAGACGGCCACAGCGTATACCAGATATATGCCTGCGGCCCCTGCTCCGCTGGCCTTGAAGATCGTGTAAGTGCAAAGAGCTGCGATGCCGCCCAGTGCGGCGATAATGTGAACAATCGTCATATTCTCTCCCATAAAGGTTTGAGTGATAGTTCATGATAGAATTTACACCCTTAAAATTCGATTCCACGTTGAGTTTTTCAATAGGTCTTGCTGTTTGTGCTCTGGTTGTTCCGTCTATTACTGCCTTCATGAACAATAGACACGATTTTAAGATGAAACAACTTGAGTATGCAAACACAGCAAAAAAAGAGAAATCACAGCATGAGCAGGAAATCTTTGAGCGCTATATGCTTGCTGCTGGTGCCTGCATCCAGCATAATGGCGAAGCAGAGTTGACAGAGTTTCGTTCTCGTTCGGCTTTGGCTATGTATTCGGTTCCAGATGATTGCATCCGCGAAGATATGCTTCTTTTGGAACAGTATATGGATTTTGCCGATGTCAGTGGCCAAAAGAAATGTGTTGAATTACTTGCTCAAATTACTGTGGCATTACGCAGCTATTACCATAGGCCAGGAAACCACCAGGATAGCAACTGCTGAAACCAGAATCAGGCAAGTGATGAATGCAGCTTTTGCCGTTGGAAGTAGCAGCCAAGTGATAATGAGCAGCTGAACGACCAATGCCCAGAAGGCAATGAGGAACGCCAACCACACAGGCTTTAGCCTCATTTGCAGAGTGCGCTGCAGCTGCTGACCACCATATCCAGGAGGGGGTGCCCCACCATGATCCGTGACCAGTTGTTGGCATCGTAGGTCTCGGTCTTCCGCCGGGGCTCATTGTGCAGCATGTCGCTGGCGGCGTTGATGACGCCCCAGGCCGTGCCGCGGAACTGCTTGATGTCCGGCATCATGTAGGCCACCATGAACTCGTCCCGCATCCGCTGGATGTTCTTCTGCCGCTGTTCGCCGTCGTCCTCCTGGATGGGGAACCACTCGGCCAGCATCTCGTTGAGCCAGCTCTCCCGGACGGTGGTGTTGGCATAGCGCTGGGCCTGCGCGTCCAGCTCGACCATGTAGCGGTCGGCCAGCTCCAGCGTCTGTTGGGCCTCCAGAATCTTGCGGGAGATGTCGCCGGTGTGCACCATTGACCAGGTCCTCCGGGCGCTGTTGAGCGCCAGATTGAGCGTGTTGTTGCACACGACGCGGATCGGCGTCATGCACACCTTGACCGAGCTGCTGCAATCATGGGAATTGGTGAAGCACAGATACGGTTAACCTCATCCCCGGCCACCTTGGCCGCCGGCATCCTGGCCAGGAGCCATACCTGACGGCCGCCCCGCAGGGAGCCGGCAGTCTCGTAGCGAACCTCCCCGCCGATCAGGTGGTCAGTGAAGGCGAAGGCTTCCTCATTCTGCACCACCCGATACTTGTTGGTGACAACGCCCAGTACCTGGCCGTCGCTGTCCCGGGTGTTCGCCACAAAGCCGGGGATCTCCTGGCCGTCGGCATCATAGACGGGGCGGCCCTCCACCTTCCAGTCCAGGCCCGCCAGCCGGAGGGCTTCCTTGCTGGTGGGAGCTTCGGCCACCATCGTGCCCAGGCCGTGCCAGGGCACCTCACGGACATACATCATAGTCTCAACATTTGCGGACATTTTGAACTCCTTTCTCCCCTCTTGTGTTCCGGGGGTTGCAAGCGTGTTTACAAGTGTATTATAATACAGCAATCTCTGTATTTCAAGGCAACTTACAGATATTTCTGTATTTCTATGTTTTGCACAAATTTGAGGTGATTCTATTGGACGTCTTAATTACATCTAACAGAATAAAGTCCTTATGCAAAAGCAACGGTATAACAGTAAAAACTTTATTAGAGAGCACAAATATAAACCGCAATTTCATTTATGATTTAGAAAAAAGCGGTAGAATTCCATCTGCCGATAAATTTGAACGGATTGCTGATTGCCTTAGTTGCTCTGTCGATTACCTGTTAGGGCGTACTGACAACCCGGAAGTAAACCGGTGATTGCTGTTCTGTGAGGGTGATTTGATGCGATTGCTTTTGATAGCTTTCGGAATTTTAATTGTTTATCGGTTTTGCTTCTGTCTGTCAGGCTTACTGAGGGTTCTATATTACGAAAAGAAGTACGACGATTTTCTGCATGGTAGAATTCTCGACTTCTTTGTTTATGAAGCTCCTGTAAGGAAACTCTTTAAGCAAGCCGAAATTCAAGATTCGCCTATTCCACTTGTAGAGTTGATTGGATATGGCCACGTTAAACAAGCCAAGTACAGCGTCCTCCACAACATGGGGATGATGAATGAAGATGTGGTCGGCCTCATGTTGCACTTTTTTGCTGAAGCAAAAGGCTTCTTCAAAACAGGGCTACTTGAGTGCATCTCACCACTCTACTGGATTCAAACGATTCTTTTTCTCCCCAGCAGATTGTGCGAGTATATGGGAATCTCTGATAGCCAAGTGTTTGTAAAGATTTTGCAACTGGCGTATTGGATTTTAACTCCCATCCTTATTGCTTGGCGAAGCGAGCTTTATGAGGTCATCATCGCACTTCTGGGTCAGACGCAGTAAGTACCTGCTCAGAGCGATCAGCCCCCTGACATCTACTTTTTCAGCGGTTGCCATTGCCTTATGAGCCTGCAACAGGTTGGAAATGACCTCATCAGTCAGGGCTGCTTTGCGGGAAATGTGCAAAAACATCTTGTCACCTCCTGTCGCCCTCACGGGGGCGTGGATAGAAATATATATCCTCCCCATATGTTGAGTGCGGCTATCCGCGACCTTGCCCGGCTGGCTGCCGGGTGGTTTCGGCCGGGTGCCTCCCGGCCATCGTCAGGCGGATCAGTCTTCTTCCAGGTCTTCGGACATGACGATTTCGCGTTCATCTGCATTATAATCTCTATTTGATGTACTTTCAAGACGACAATCTCATATTTATGTATTTCTATCTTTTGCACAAGTTTTAAGTCTTATTTCTATGTACTTTTGTGGTGGACTATGGACTATACACTTGAAAAAATCAAATCTCTGCTTTCTCAGCGACATGGTGCCCAGCGTGATTTAGCAGCTTGCCTTGGCGTTTCAAAACAAACCGTTTCAAACTGGGTAAATGGGCGCGCCAAATCGTACAACGACTACTTGCCACAGATTGCGGAGTTTTTTGAAATCAGCATAGCCGAACTTGTACCGCCCTCCAAGAATCCGCAGATTCAAGTTGCCGATCTATCCTCTGATGAGCTGGCAATGCTCAAGGCTTTCCGGGAGGCTGATCCGGCGCTGCAGCGGGCCGCACTGTCGGTGCTGAAGTCGGGGGAGGACAAATAAAAAAGGCCCGCCAGGAGGGCTGGCGGGCTGAAAGCGTAGAAAATTTTTACAAAAAGCATAAAAAATTGCTTTCCAAAGTACACACTAATTTTTACAGATATGATATAATATAATATAGGAGAAATTATAAGGAGGAGGCACACTTATGACTTACCAAGCACGCGATATTGCCGAGTACATCATTTACCGTGAAGCCTCACAAGGTAGAACGGTCAGCAATCTTCGTCTTCAAAAGTTACTTTATTTTGTTCAAGCTCAATTCATTGTCCAAAAGGACGCTCCATGTTTCACAGAAAGGATGGAGGCTTGGGATTTTGGCCCAGTAGTTCCAGAAGTATATCGCGCATACAAATTTTATGGTAGTAATGCTATCCCATACACTAAGACATCGTTTAGGCATATAGATGATGCCGATAAAGTGTTGATAGATTCTATGCTAGATTCTTGTAGCGATTACTCAACATCAACGCTTGTAGACATGACCCATTCGCAAAATCCATGGAAATTTGCATACCAGAATCCGCTTGACAACGAAATTACGATTTCTTCTATGTATCACTATTTTAAGGAGTCTTGAGTATGCCAACCGCAGACAAAACAAAAGAACAACCAGATCAAATTTTACATAGAGGTTCTAAACAGCAATATTTTTTATCATCCTCACATAATGTGCTCATGGATGAGATGCAGACCCAGGTTGCAGAGTTGTGCTCAATGCTAGACCAAAGCTCATCCGACGAGTCCTTTGATTGCTCTGTATGGGTACAGCATTTGGAAGCTTACATTGAGGATTATAACAACCGGTTACTTTATTCCGCTATAAGCAGCCATATATTTGGAAAGTCTGAAAAAGAATTTGACACTTTTTTAGGTAATCTTGACAAGGTTATGGAATATGCAACAACCAAAATTCGCCCCCATGAAAACGAAAGCGATGAAAAAAGGATGCGGCTTTACAGGATGATTGTAAAATTTTACGATCATGTCAACCTAGCAAATCAGCAACAACTTATGTTTACTGATAACCGTGAAGGTTTACGCCAGCAGATTTCATCCGAGCTTGAGCCAAAAATATCAGAAGCGGCAGAAGAACTAACGTCTCAGCTCTCGGAAGCCACAAAAGACTTGACATCTCAACTAATCGGCCTAGTTGCCCTTTTCACAGCACTGTCTTTCATTGTTTTTGGTGGAATTTCATCCCTAGATAACTTATTGAATTATCTAAACGAGCAAAAGTCTGTTTTGCCTTCTTTGATTATTGCTGTTGCGTGGGCATTCTGTTTAATGAATCTGTTATTTGGATTTATGTATTTTGTTCTGCGCGTAGCAAAAATATCTCCGTCAGAAGAAAATGCAAAGAATCTGGTTCAGCAATATCCTATTGTATTCCTTTGTAATTATATCCTTCTACTTCTATTTGCAGTATTTTGCGGGATGTGGTTTGCTATCTGCAATGGTATCGGAAGCCCAATTTTTCAATATGTTGTAAATCATTCTATTTGGACGTTTATTATTGCTATTGTTGTGTTTGTTATTGCCTTTCTTGGGCTCGGCTGTAAGCTATGGAAATTATATAAGGCTTCTTAAGTGAAAAGCCCGTCGAGGATCACTCCCCGGCGGGCTTTCTAACGCAATGTGTGATTTCCTCCCATTATGCCACATCCTGAGCTTTTGCTAAGTAGAATGGATGGCGAAGGGAGGCGTGGGTATGGATAGCGTACATGAAGAAGACAGGCCGCTCACGGCGGAGGAAGCCGAGTTTATAGCTTTGCTCCGGCAGCACCCGGAGCTCTGGCAGCGGGTGGCGGAGATCCTTTCTGAGGGAAAGTTGACCAAAACTTGACCATTTCAACTGCCGAAGATGCTCCACACAAAGCGAAAAGGCCGAAGATGCAGTTTTCTCAACGCATCTTCGGCCCTTTCTTGGAGCTGGTGACAGGAGTTGAACCTGCAACCCACTGATTACAAATCAGTTGCGCTGCCATTGCGCCACACCAGCAAAGTTAGTACCTAGATAGTATACCACTGCGGCGGCGTTTTGGCAAGCTGTTTTCTTATCCGGCAGACGGCCCGGCGGCCCGCAGGGCGGCGTCCAGCGCGGCAAAGTGTTCCAGCGTCAGCTGTTCGGGGCGGACCCGGGGGTCCAGGCCGGCGGCGGCCAGCGCGTCCGCCACCTGCTGGCGGGGCAGACCCAGACCGGCGGCGATGGCGTTGGCGGCGGTCTTGCGGCGCTGGCCGAAGGCCGCCCGCACCAGGGCGAAGTAGGCTTTTTCGTCCGGCACGGCCACGGCGGGGGTGGGCCGGATGTCCAGCCGGACCACCGCGCTGGTCACCTTGGGGGCCGGGTAGAAACTGCCGGCCTGGACGGTGAACATCATTTTGGGCTGGGCGAAGTAGCGCACCGCGCAGCTCACCGCGCCGCTGGCACGGGTGCCGGGCAGGGCGGCCAGCCGCTCGGCGGCCTCCTTCTGCACCATGACGGTGATGTTCTGGATGGGCAGGCGGTCCTCCAGCAGCTTCATGATGATGGGGCTGGTGATGTAATAGGGCAGGTTGGCACAGACCGCCACCGGCATACCGGCAAACTCCTGCGCCATCAGGGCGGGCAGGTTGGCTTTGAGCACGTCCTGCAGGATCACCTTGACGTTGTCAAAGCCGGCCAGCGTTTCTTCCAGCACCGGCGGCAGGCGCTTGTCCACCTCGATGGCCACCACCTTGCCGGCCCGCTTGGCGATCTCCTTGGTCAGCACCCCGATGCCGGGGCCGATCTCCAACACGCCGAAGCTGCGGTCGATGCCGGCGGCGTCCACGATCTTGGGCGGCACGCCGGGGTTGACGATAAAGTTCTGCCCAAAGCCCTTGGAGAGGGCAAAGTCATATTTTTCGCACAGGGTGCGGATGGTGGCAAGGTCGGTCAGCTCCATAAACAATCCTTTCTCCGGTCTGCAAAAAGGCCTCCGGCAACTGCGCCGGGGGCCTTTGCGTGGGTTCTGTTGACGGTCAGGCGGCTTCGTCCGTGGAGGCGGACGCCTCGCTGGATGCCGCGGTCTCCTGGCTGGAAGCAGCCGCTTCACTGGACGCCGCTTCTTCGCCGGACGCCTCGCTGGAAGCGGCTTCGCTGCTGGCGGCCTGGCTGGACGCCGCGTTGACGCCGCCCACCGTAGCGCTGCCGGTCAGGGTCTGGGCGGTGTTTACTGCGCGTAAAATCTGCGGGTCGGTTTCCAGAGTGAAATCATAGAACGCGCCCTGCTCGTCGCTGGTCAGGGGGCGCTCCACATCCACCGTCAGGCCGGTGGTGTCAAAGCTCTCCCCGTTGGAGGCGATCAGCCGGGCCACCGTGACCACCACGGCGCTGCCGTCGCTCAGGCGCTGGGGGCTGCTCTGGATGGTGCCCTTGCCGTAGGTGGTGGTGCCCACCAGCCGCGCGCCGCTCATATCCCGCAGGCAGCTGGCGAACAGCTCGGCCGCGCTGGCGGTGTTGCCGTTCACCAGGCAGACCATGGGCAGGTCCACCACGCTGTCGCCGCTGCTGGTGCCCAGCACCTCCTGGCTGCCGTCCTTGCTCTCGGCCCAGGCCATGACCCCTTCGGGGCAGATCAGGTCGATGCAGTTGAGGGCCGCGTCCAGCAGGCCGCCGGCGTTGTCGCGCAGGTCGAACAGCAGGCTTGCCGCCCCGGCGTTGCGCAGGGTGCGGATGGCGTAGTCCAGTTCGCTTAAAGTGGTGGCGTCGAACTGCCGGATCTTGATGTAGCCCACGTCCCCGGCGGTCATCTGGTAGTCGATGGTGGTGGAGATGTAGCCCGAGCGGGTCAGATCCACGTTCTGTTCGGCCGCATCGCTGCCCAGCCACACCAGGTGGACGGTGGTGCCCGCCTCGCCCAGCAGGCGGTCCTCGATGGCGTTGGCGCCGCTCATGGTGCGCACGTCGGTGTCGTCGATGGTGGTGATGTAGTTGCCTGCCTCGATGCCGGCCTCCTGCGCGGGCGAGCCGTCATAGACTTTCAGCACCTTGGCGTAGCCGGTCTGGTCCTGGGCCACCTCCACGCCGATGCCCATCAGCACGCCGTTCTGGATGTCCAGCAGCTTGGCGTAGGCATCGGCGGTGTAGTAGCGGGCGTACCGGTCGCCGGTGCCCACCAGATAGCCGGAGGAAATGGTGTCGTACAGCAACGTCTCGTCGATGGTGTAGTAGTCGTTGCTGCGGACATACCGGTCCAACTCGGCGATCTTGCCGTACATACTCTCTTTTTCCTTGACATTGCTGACGGTGCTGTCGAACAGCCGCATCGCCAGCAGCATGGTGACCGAGAACGTCACCGTCATGGCCAGGATCACAATGGTCAGCATCATGCCGACCGAGATCTTCTTGTTCATCGGTGGCCCTCCTGTCAGCCCAGCAGCATCAGCAGGGTGCTGCCCAGCATGGACAAGGCCAGCAGCCCCGCCAGCACGATGCAGGCGATGCGCTGGAACCGCTTGTGCTTATCCGTTTTCATACTTTCATTCCGCCTCTCTCTATGGGATCAAAAAATGCTCAGATGGGGACATAGCTGCGCGGGTTGACCCGGCCGGCGTTGGTCTTGCCCTGCCACACCTCGAGGTGGAGGTGGTTGCCGGTGGAGTTGCCGGTGGAACCCACATAGCCGATGATGTCCCCCTGTTTGACGTAGGTGCCCTGCTTTGCGGCGATGCGGCTCATATGGCCGTACAGGGTGGAATAGGCCTTGCCGTCGCTCATGGTGCCGTGGTAGATGACGACGTAGTTGCCGTAGCCGCCGGTGCTCCACCCGGCCACCGAGACGTAGCCGCTGGCGGCCGCGTAGATGGGGGTGCCGCCCGGGGCGGCAAAGTCGATGCCGCCGTGCAGCTTATACACGCCGGTGACGGGGTTGGTGCGGTAGCCATACTCGCTGGAAATGCGGCTGTAGCTGCGCAGCGGGCAGATAAAGCCGGTAAAGCTCAGGTTGCTCTGCTTGGCGGCCGCCGCCGAAATGATGGACTGGATCTGCTTTTGGACGGCCTCGTAGTCCATTTCGTCCGACTCGATGGCCTCCTGGGCCTCCCGCTGGGCGGCCTCGGCCTCCTCCTGGGTCATCTGCGCCTGGTTGATGCTGGCGGTCAGCTCGCTCTGCTTGGCCTGCATCTGATAGTTTTTGGCGTCCAGGTTGGCCTTCTGGGTCTCGAGGCTGGCTTTTTCATTGGAGAGCTGCTTATAGTCGTTCTCCAAGTCCAGCTTGGCGGCCTCGAGGGAATCCAGCATCTGGGTCTCCTTGACCGAGATGTCCTGCATCATTTCGTTGAAGGTCAGCAGCTGGTACAGGTCGGTCACGGCGGACAGCATGGCCACGCTGCCTCCTTCCCGCAGTTCCTGCATGGCGCCCATAAAGGTCTTGAAATCGTCCCACTGGTTGTCGATGTCGATCTCCTTCTGGTCGATCTCAGCCTGCTTGGCGGTGATCTGCTGCTGCTTCTGGCCGATGGCGTTCTGCACCTGGGCGATCTCCCCTTTCAGGACCGAGATCTGCCCCTGGATGACGGTGACTTGTTCCCGCAGGTCCTGTTCCAGAGCCGCGGCAGCGCTCTCCCGCTTTTTGGCGTCGGCCAGCTCCTGCCGGTGCTGCGCCATGCTGGACTGGATCTGTTCCAGCTGCTTTTGCAGGTCCGAAACGCTGGCGGCCGAAGCCGCTTCGGGCACGGCGCTGGCCGTGACCATCAGGCAGAGCGCTGCCGTCAGCAGGCAGGCCGCCCGCCGCATCCGCTCTGCCAGGCGGGAATGTTTCGCGTGTTTCGCCGTCTTCACCGATAGGCCCCCTTTATGTTTATACGTTCAAATGCTTGCGGATGGAGAACAGGCTGCCCAGGCCGCCCACCAGCGTGCCGCCCGCGATGCTGCTGGACAGGACGGTGGTCCACACCGCTTCCAGGGGCACCAGGGAGGTGCCCACCAGAACGTCCCACACGCCTCTGAGGCTGCTGGCCGCGCTGATGAGGTAGCTGTAGAGGGCCAGCACGCCGCTGGCCGAAAGCACGCCCGAGATCAGGCCCATGGCAAGGCCCTCCACCAGGAAAGGCAGCGTCACCAGGAAATTGGTGGCGCCCACGTACTTCATGATCTCGATCTCGCGCCGGCGGGCAAACACGCTCAGGCGTATGGTGCTGCCCACCGTGATGATGCTGACCACCATCAGCACCAGCACGAAGATGCGGCCCATCCGGGTGACGCCCTGCTGGATCTCAACAAAGATGCTGCCCATCTCCACCGGGGCGGTCACCTTGACCACGCCGAGGATCTTTTCCATCTGGCTGCTGATCCGGCTCAGCTGGCTCAGGTCCCCTACCGTGACGCGGTAGTTGGCCTTGAAGGGGTTGTCGCTCTCAAATTCATCCCAGAGGGCCTCGTATTCCTCGTCCAGATAGCCCTCGTAGGTGTTCAGCACGTCCTGCTTGGACATATAGCTGACGTTGGTCACGCCGCTGATGGCCGAGATCTGCTCCCCCACCGCCGTGGCGGTGGCGTCGTCGCAGTTGGGGTCCAGAAAGACCACCGTCTCGTTCTGGCGGCCCAGGTAGCCGATCATGCTGTCCACATTGACCTCCACCAGGCTGGCCAGGGTGTTCAGGCTCATACAGACGGCCAGCGACGCCACGCAGGCAATGGTCATGGCCCAGTGGGTGCCAAGGTTGCGCAGGCCGCGGCCGGTCAAAAATCCAAACGTTGAAAGTTTCACAGGACTGCCTCCTCGCGTGCAGCAGGCACATCTGAGACGATCCTGCCATGATTCAGTGTGACCACCCGCTGGTGGAACCGGTGGACCAGTTCGTGCTCGTGGGTGACCACCAGCACCGTGATGCCCGTCTTGCTGACTTCTTCCAGCAGCTCCATCATTTCCAGGCTCAGCTCGGGGTCGATGTTGCCGGTGGGCTCGTCCGCGATGACCAGTTTGGGCGCGTGGACCAGGGCCCGGGCCACTGCCACGCGCTGCTGTTCGCCGCCCGACAGGTAGTCGGGGTAGCTGTTGGCCTTGTCCTCAAGGTGGACCAGCTCCAGCATATAGGGCACCCGCTCGTCGATCTCCTTTTTGGCGATGTTGGTGACGTGCATGGCAAAGGCCACGTTCTCGTACACGGTCATGCTGGGGATGAGGCGGAAGTCCTGAAAGATGATCCCCATCTGCCGGCGTATGTAGGGGATCTTGCACTTTTTGAGGGCGGCAATGTCGTTGCCGTTGACAAAGACCTTGCCCTCGGTGGGCAGGATCTCGCGCAAGATCAGCTTGAGCAGCGTGGATTTGCCCGCGCCCGAATGCCCCAGCAGAAACACGAACTCGCCGGGTTTTGCCTGGAAGTTGATGTCTTCCAAAGCCAGGCGGCCGCCCTTCTTGTACTCCATGGACACGTGCTCAAAATTTACCATTGGTATTTCTGGCATTGGTTATACGTCTCCGTTGTATCAAATTCTGCCCGCGGCAGTAAACAAGACCCGGCCGCACGGTGGCCGCCGGCCGGATCTACGCTGGAACGCTTTGTCGTTTAATATTTGGCGGGGTTGTTGGACAGGTACTTTTTGACCATCAGGGCCACCTTGAACACGATGGCGTCGTCGAACTCCCGCAGGTCCAGGCCGGTCAGCTTCTTGATCTTTTCCAGCCGGTAGACCAGGGTATTGCGGTGGACGAACAGGCCGCGGCTGGTCTCGGACACATTCAGGTTGTTTTCAAAGAAGCGCTGGATGGTAAAGAGGGTCTCCTGATCCAGGCTCTCGATGCTGCCCTGCTTGAACACCTCTTTGAGGAACATCTCGCAGACGGTGGTGGGCAGCTGGTAGATCAGCCGGGCGATGCCCAGGTTGTCGTAGCGGATGATCTGCTTTTCGGTGTCGAACACCTTGCTGACCTCCATGGCGATCTGGGCTTCCTTAAAGCTGGTGGCCAGGTCCTTGACGTTGGCGATGGGGGTGCCGATGCCCACCACAGCCTTGATGTAGTGCTCGCCCGAGAGGGTATCCACGATGCTGGCGGCCAGCTTTTCCATATCGGAGCGGTCGATCCCCTTGCGGATCTCCTTCACCAGGACGGTGTCGGTCTCGCTGATGTTGAAAACGAAGTCCTTCTGCTTGTCGGGGAACAGGCTGCTGACCACGTCGTAGGCCGAGATGTCCCCGCCCGAGACCACCCGCACGATGAACACCACGCGGGACACGTCGGTGGCAAAGTGCAGCTCCCGGGCCTTGGCGTAGATATCGCCGGGCAGGATGTTGTCCAGCACCACATTCTTGATGAAATTGGCTTTGTCGAACTTTTCGTCGTGGTACTGCTTGATGCTCTGCAAGCTGATGGCCAGCACGGCGGCAAACTGGCTGGCCGTCTCGTCCATGCCCTCTACGAACACCGCATAATCGTTGTGCTTGGCGTTGGAAAACTGCTGATAGCTGTAACCGCCCCGGGCAAAGCCGTCCTTACCGGACACGCGCTCGGCCATAAAGTCCTCCTGCACCTCGCCGATCAAATTCAGCTCAGAGCAGGCGATGACGGCGCCGGTCTCGTCCGCCACACCGACCACACGGTCGATCGCGTCCTTCATCTGGTAGATCACGCTCTGAAATACTCTGTTGGCCATAAACGCATACCCCTTTTCCTCGATTGTACGGGCCGGGAAACCGGATTGTCATATTTCCACAATTTCGCCGCACTACAATCTATATTTTACACAAAAGAATTTACTTTTGCAACATATTTCACCAAAAAAGATTGCTTTTTCTTGGTGAAATTATCTCCCAGGGCATTTTTCCGGCCAAAAACCACTTGTAAGCGTGGTTCTGCCCCTATTGTAGCGGTAAAATGTGATGCTTGTTTGAAAGTCTGGTGAAAGCCGCCGGCCTCACCGCCCGGCGATGGCGGCCACTTCGGCCCCGGTCAGTTCCCGCCACTGGCCGGGGGCCAGGGCCTCGTCCAGCGCCACCCCGCCGATGGCCTCCCGGTGCAGCGCGTTGACCCCTGCGCCGTACACGCCGAACATCCGCTTGATCTGGTGGTACACCCCCTGGTGCAGCACCACCCGCACCGTCCGCTTATCCTCGGAAAGAGGCTCCACCTCGGCGGGGGCCAGCCGGACATTGTCCATCAGGACCACCCCCGCGGCAAAGCCCTCGACCATCTCATCGGTCAGGGGGGTGTCCAGCGTGACCCGGTAGGTCTTGGGGACGTGGCGCCTGGGGGCCAGAATATCGTGGGCAAAGCCGCCGTCGTCGGTGATGAGGACAAAGCCGGTGCTGGTCTTGTCCAGCCGCCCCGCCGGGAACAGCTCCCGCCGGGGGTAGGCGCTGCGGACCAGGTCCACCACCGTGGTATCCCGCCGGTCGGACGAAGCGCTGACCACCCCTGCGGGCTTATTCAGCATGATGTACACGAACGCCTGCCGGGGGCGGCTCTTGCCGTCCAGCTGGATGGAATCCATCTCGCTCACCTGCTGTTCCGGCCGTTTGCAGACCGCGCCGTTGACGCTGACCCGCCCGCTGCGGATCGCCTCACGGCTCTCGCTGCGGGTGCACTGCGCTGCCTCCGCCAGATATTTGTCCAGACGCATAAGCCCTCCTTCCCGGGCAGATACCCGCCCGCGCCGCTTTCCGGCGGCCTCTGTGATGCTTTTTTGTAATTGTATCATATTTTTTGCGGTTTGGGTACTCTTTCATTCTCGGATGAAGTCACGTTTCTCTTTTATAGCTAGTCACAACGTCAAAATACACTATGTACCAGCTACGCCTTTCATATAATCTTGACTTTGCCATTCAATATGTTAGAATACATATACGTATCTATGGCATATTTCGACATTATGAGGAGGAATTATTTATGTCAATAGCCACACTGGTCTTAGGTATTTTATCTATCTTGTTTATTTTTACCGGTTCAGGTATTCCTGAAGCTTTAGTTTTAGGCATTGTAGGTATCGTACTAGGTCACTTTGCCAAGAAAAAAGAGCCATATAACAAATATGCTAAAGCCGGCTTTATCTGCTCTATTATTGGCACAGCAATTTCTGGTGTTCTGATTTTAATTGTCATCTTTTTGTTCGGTTCTATGCTGAGCGGCCTTGGTAGTCTCCTAAATGCTGCTGCGAGTATAATTCTATAACAAGACTAGGGTGTATCTGAAAACTCAAAAACGCCCAAAAAAGTGTTAAAAAGACAAGA
>ERZ1643247.217-NODE-217-length-74686-cov-14.912543_pt1 | contig 74686 bp, 56 predicted proteins | sample MGYA00579264_ERZ1643247 | MGnify/ENA primary metagenome ERZ1643247 (study PRJEB29033, sample SAMEA4952262) | chicken gut metagenome | biome: Broiler Chicken; feature: Gastrointestinal Tract; material: Caecum | place: Ireland | collected 2018 | study: Broiler... | reverse complement strand
CCAGGGGGGTGCCGTCGGGCAGGAAGGGCATATCCTCCTGGGGCAGGATGCGGGACACCACGCCCTTGTTTCCGTGGCGGCCGGCCATCTTGTCGCCCACGGAGATCTTACGCTTCTGGGCGATATAGACGCGGACGCACTGGTTGACGCCGGGACCCAGCTCGTCGCCGTTCTCCCGGGTGAAGATCTTCACGTCCACGATGGTGCCGCTCTCGCCGTGGGGCACCTTCAGGGAGGTGTCGCGGACCTCACGGGCCTTCTCGCCGAAGATGGCCCGGAGCAGCTTCTCCTCCGCGGTGGCCTCGGCCTCGCCCTTGGGGGCCACTTTGCCCACCAGGTAGTCGCCGGCGTGGACCTCCGCGCCGATGCGGATGATGCCGTGCTCGTCCAGGTCCCGCAGGGCGTCCTCGCCCACGTTGGGGATGTCGCGGGTGATGGTCTCGGGGCCCAGCTTGGTGTCACGGGCCTCCAGCTCATACTCCTCGATGTGGATGGAGGTGAACACGTCCTCCCGCACCATGCGCTCGTTGAGCAGCACGGCGTCCTCGTAGTTGTAGCCCTCCCAGGTCATAAAGCCCATGAGGATGTTCCGGCCCAGAGCGATCTCGCCCCGGTCGGTGGAGGGGCCGTCGGCCAGCACGTCCTGGAACTCCACCCGCTGGCCCACGTCCACGATGGGGCGCTGGTTGATGCAGGTGCCGTGGTTGGAGCGCAGGTACTTGGTCAGGCGGTACTCCTTGGTGGTGCCGTTGTCATATTTTACGGTGATATACCGGGCGGACACCTTGGTGACGGTGCCGGGACCCTCGGCCAGAATGGCCACCTCGGAGTCGATGCAGTTCTTGTGCTCCTGGCCGGTGGCCACGATGGGGGCCTCGGGGCTGAGCAGGGGCACGGCCTGACGCTGCATGTTGGCGCCCATCAGGGCGCGGTTGGCGTCGTCGTTCTGCAGGAAGGGGATCATGGCCGTGGCGATGGACACCATCATCTTGGGGGACACGTCCACGTAGTCCACCTGGCTGGCGGGCACGGAGATGATCTCGTTGCGGTGGCGGCAGGTGATGCGCTCGTTGACAAAGCGGTTGTTCTCGTCCACCGGCTCGGTGGCCTGGCAGATGGTGTACTCGTCCTCCACGTCGGCGGTCATATACTCGATCTCATCGGTGACCTGGCCGGTGGCCTTGTCCACCTTGCGGTAGGGGGTCTCGATGAAGCCGTAGCGGTTGATGCGGGCGTAGGAGGCCAGATAGGAGATCAGGCCGATGTTGGGACCTTCGGGGGTCTCAATGGGGCACAGACGGCCGTAGTGGCTGTAATGGACGTCTCGCACGTCGAAGGAGGCCCGGTCACGGCTCAGACCGCCGGGGCCCAGGGCGGACAGGCGGCGCTTGTGGGTCAGCTCGGCCAGGGGGTTGGTCTGGTCCATGAACTGGCTCAGAGGGCTGGAGCCGAAGAACTCCTTGATGGCGGCGGTGACAGGGCGGATATTGATGAGGCTCTGGGGGGTGACCACATCCAGGTCCTGGGTGGTCATGCGCTCCCGGATGACCCGCTCCATGCGGCTGAAGCCGATGCGGAACTGGTTCTGGATCAGCTCGCCCACGCAGCGCAGGCGGCGGTTGCCCAGGTGGTCGATGTCGTCGTGGGTGCCCACCCCGTGGGCCAGGCAGTTCAGGTAGTTGATGGAGGCCATGATGTCCTCGGCGGTGATGTGCTTGGGAATCAGGTTGTCCAGATTCTCCTTCACCAGGTCCTGGAAGTCCTCGTCGGACAGGCCCTCGGCCTCCCGGCGGTCCAGCAGCTGGCACAGCACCGGGAAGGAGACCATCTCGGTGACGCCGCAGGCCTCGGGATCGAAGTCCACAAAGTTCTTCATGTCCACCATGTTGTTGGCGAACACCTTCACCTGCTTGCCGTCCACGTCCAGAACGGCCTCGTTCACGCCGGCGTTGTCCAGCTCCTTGGCACGCTCCCGGGTGAGGGTCTCCCCGGCCTCGGCGATGATCTCGCCGGTGCGGGGGTCGGCCACGGGCAGGGCCAGGGTGCGGCCGGACAGGCGGGTCCACAGGGCCATCTTCTTATTGAACTTATAGCGGCCCACAGCGGACAGGTCGTACCGGCGGGGGTCGTAGAAGGTGGCGTTCAGAAGGGTCTCGGCGGAGTCCAGCGTGGGGGGCTCGCCGGGACGGAGCTTCCGATAGATCTCCAGCATGGCCTCCTCATAGGTCTTGCAGGGGTCCTTCTCCATGGTGGCCAGGATGCGCTCGTCCTCGCCGAACATCTCAATGATCTCCGCGTCGGTCTTGGGGCCCACGGCGCGGATCAGGCAGGTGATGGGCAGCTTGCGGTTCTTGTCGATGCGCACATAGAACACGTTGGACAGGTCGGTCTCATACTCCAGCCAGGCGCCCCGGTAGGGGATGACGGTGGTGCCGTAGGTGTGGTTGTCCGCCTTGTCCGCCGTGTCGGTGAAGTACATGCCGGGGGAGCGGGTGATCTGGGAAACGATGACGCGCTCGGCGCCGTTGATGACAAAGGTGCCGGAGTTGGTCATGATGGGGAAGTCGCCCATGAAGATCTCCTGCTCCTTGATCTCCTCGGTCTCCTTGTTGCGCAGGCGGACCTTCACCTTGATGGGGGCGGCGTAGGTGGCGTCCCGGGCCTTGCACTCCTCCACGTCGTACTTGGGCTTCTCGTCCATGGAGTAGTCGATGAAGCTCAGCTCCAGGTTGCCGGCGTAGTCGGTGATGGCCTCCACATCCCGGAACACCTCCCGCAATCCGGTGTCCAGGAACCACTGGTAGGAGTTCTTCTGGACCTCCAGCAGGTTGGGCATGTCCAGGATCTCCTGGTACCGGGCAAAGCTCTTGCGCTTTGTCTTGCCATACATTACGTCCTTTACGACCATGCTAAAAAATCAACTCGCTTTCTTCTGCACTGAACGGGTGGATCTCCAGTTTTTCCGGTCCGTTCGCCGGGAAAACTGCCCTTCGCTTTGTGAAAAACCTACAATTCCGGGGGGAGGGCCGCTTTCCGAACGCCCGGACGCGTTGATAAGTTTCCCTGCATGTGCCTTGCCTTTTCCCGAAACCTGTGTTACACTGGCTCCAGTTTAAAAGGGGAAGTGGCCCTTTCACACAGGGACATAAAAGCATTTTATTGTACCATGCCTGGCAATTTTTTGTCAAGCCCTCTCCCCTATTTTTCAGAATATTTTTTGTAACTGCCCGCGGTCCTTCCCCTGGACCGCGGTTTTTTCTGCCTCACGCCCCCGGCAGTCTGCACTCCCCCTCTCTTTTTGTGCCTCCCACACAAAAAGAGAGCGTTCTCTCTTGACTTTCCTGTCACTATGCGCTACAATGTGTTCAGGAATAGCGATATTCGATATTTTGGCCGGCGGCTCCCCAGCGCCCGCCCGCCGTGCCCCAACTTCAAAAGGAGGATGTACCGCTATGAAAAAGATCCTGCGCCCCATCCTGTGCGGCGGCGTGCTGGCCGCCCTGCTGTGCACCCCGTCCCTGGCGGCGGAGCAGGGGGACTTCTCCCTGCTGGTGAACGGAGAGCCGGTGACCTTCACCGACGCCGCCCCGGTGCTGAAGGACGGCCGCTCCTTCCTGCCCGCCGTCACCACCTTCCAGGCCCTGGGCTTTGCCCAGGAGGACATCGTCTGGGACGGGGAGACCCAGACCGTCACCGCCTCCAAGGACGGCGCCGCCATCTCCCTCACCGTGGGCGACTCCGCCGTGACCTGGACCGGCCCCAGCTGGTCCCAGACCTCGGAGGACGGTACCTCCGGCTCGGCCGGCGGCTCCGGCGGCATCGCCTACCTGGACACGGCACCCTACATTGACCCGGCCACCAACCGGACCTACATCCCCGTTGGCCTGGTGGCCGACATTCTGGGCTGCCGGGTGGCCTGGGATGGAGAGACATCCACCGTCATCATCGACGATGTGGACGCCATCCTGGCGGAGAACACTGAGACCTACGAGCTCATGGACCAGTACCTGGACTACGCCCGGAAGTATTCCCAGGGCAATTATCAGGTAGAGGGCTCTTATCTGCTCACCTCCGCCCCTGGTGAGATGGAGTCCGGAGTGGAAATCATTCACACCGTAGGCGGCGATTACAGCCTAATTTCCAGCCAGACGGCCATGCAGCTGGACCTGGGCGTCAGCATTGGCGGCACCATCATGGGCGCCCCCATCTCCCCCACCGACATGGACCTGGACCTGCGGGCCGATCTGGACACCGGCATGCTCTATCTGTATTTCCAGTCCGAGGACCTGGAGCAGCTGATGAACAACAACGTCCAGGTCAACGGAGAGACCATAGAATTTCAGATCCCCGACCAGTGGTACAGCCTGGACATGAAGGCGGTGTACGACGAGGCCTACGGCCCCGGCTTCTATGAGGAGCTGATCGCCCTGAGCGCCGTCAGCCAGGAGGCTGCCTTCGCCCAGACCCTGGAGGAGCTTTTGAAGAGCGACACCCTGATCCTCACCAGCACCGCCACCACCTCCGACTACCTGGAGGCCCTCAACCAGCTGCTGGGTGACAGCCACTTCCAGAAGTCCGGCTCCACCTACACCAGCACCCTGGAACAGGACGGCGTCACCATCCTCTTCCATCTGTGCACCAGCGGCAGCCAGGTGAACGGCTATGGCCTGGAGATGACCACCGCCGACCCCGAGGCCCAGATGACCATGACCATGGAGATGAAGGGGGACGACATGAGCCTCCTCCTGGAAATGGCCGGCATGACCATGGAGATGGACGGCGCCTATCGTCCCTCCAGCGCCGCCCCCGAAACGGAACCTCCCGCCGGCGCCACTGTGGTGGACCTGTGGGAACTGCTCACCACCCCCGTCAGCGAACTCTGATCCCACAGCTCCGCAATCGATCATTCTTCGCAAAAAGGCCCCGCCGAACGGCGGGGCCTTTTCGCCTTAAAACACAAGCTCATTCTTAAACTTCCCTTCTTTTCCTTGCAATTTTCTGAAAAAGGGAATATGATGATTTTATCAAGCCCGGCCTTTCGAGGGAATTCTTTGGTCTAACCCACACCGGGGCATATCCAACCGTCCGCGTCATTCCATTATTTGACAAGGAGGAACCCGTAATGAAGCATCTTCTACGCCCCATCCTGTGCGGCGGCGTACTGGCCGCCCTGCTGTGCACCCCGTCCCTGGCCGCCGGCGAGGGAGACTTCTCCCTGCTGGTCAACGGGGAGCCGGTCACCTTTTCCGACGCGGCCCCGGTGCTGAAGGACGGCCGCTCCTTCCTGCCCATGGCGGCCACCTTTGAGGCCCTGGGCTTCCCCGCCGGCCAGATCAACTGGTTTGCGCCGGACCGGACGGTCACCGCCGTCAAGCCCGACGTGACCTATATCAATTTCCAGGGGGAGCAGGCCCAGGGGGATCTGACCGTCCAGATGTCCATCGGCTCCAATACCATCTCGGTCCAGTACGAGGGGAACACCACCGCCGGTCCCCACGGTGACACTGTCCAGGTGGTGAACGACTACACCGCCGACGCGGCTCCCTACATCGACGCCGCCACCAGCCGCACCTACATCCCCGTTGGCTTGGTGGCCGACGCCCTGGGCTACCGGGTGGCCTGGGACGCGGAGACCTACACCGTCATCATCGACGACGTGGAGGCCATTCTGGCGGAAAACACCGAGACCTACGAGCTCATGGACCAGTATATGGACTACGCCGACCAGTACAGCCAGGGCACTTATCGGGTGGACGGCTCCCTCGCTTTCAATATGTCAGACTCCTTTGACAAAGTGGACCTGACCGGCGACTACGACATGTTCACCAGCCAGACTGCTCTCCAGTTTGACGCCGACCTGGCCATCAACGCGGATATGAGCGGCCTGGAGTTCGTCCTGCCCAACCTGGACATCGCCCTGCGCTATGATCTGGAGGCCGGCGCCTTCTACTTCCAGTCCCAGGCCCTCACCGCCTCGGATGTCTGGTACTGCCTGGATATGAAGGCGCTGTACGACGAGGCCTACGGCCCCGGCTTCTATGAGGAGCTCATCGCCCTGGACGCCGCCAGTGCCAGCGAGGATATGACCTTCGCTCAGGCTCTGGAGGAGATTCTGAAAAGCGATGCTCTCCCCCTCACCAGCGAGTTCACCACCAGGGACTACCTGGACCTCTTTAACTACGTCCTGGCCGACAGCGCCTTTGAGCGCTCCGGCTCCACCTACACCAGCACCCCCATTGATCTGGAGGAGGACGGCAGCCGCATTCTGGTCGCCTTCCAGCTGTACACCAGCGGCGGGAAGGTAAACGGCTATGGCCTGGAGATGACCATTGCCGACACCGAGGGGACCGCTCTGGCTTTGACCGCTGAGATGCGGGCCAGCAAAATGGAGATGCTCATGGACTTCCAGATGCCCGGGGAGCTCTCCATGACCATGGAAATAGACGGCGCCTATCAGCGCACCAGCACCGCCCCCGCCACCGAGCCCCCCGCCGGGGCCACCGTGGTGGACCTGATGGACGCCCTCACCGGCGACATTGCCCCCGCTCCGGAACCCGAAGCCGCCTAATTCTCCTCTGAACAAAATAATTTGGGCCCCGCCGTTTCGGCGGGGCCCTCGCAGTTTATGGCGCGGTTGTCTGGGCGGCGACCTGTCTGGCCTTCTTCTTCCGCTTGGCGGCCATATACCGGTCCTCCTCGCTGAAAATACAGCCGCAGTATTTCTGCATGTAAAATCCGTGCTCCCGGGCGAACTCCTGCCCGGCCTGGAACAGGGGGCGGAAGTCCCGGTACAGAAACTCCACCCCGTATTTCTCCCCCATGGCCTGGGCAGTGGCCCGGATGGCCTCGTGGTTCTGGTAGGGGGAGATGAGCAGGGAGGTGGTAAAGGAGTCATAGCCGTTTTCGGCGGCGTACCGGGCGGTCTCCTCCATCCGCACCCGGTAGCAGTAGGCGCACCGGCCGTCGATGTTGTCCGCCACGTTGGTAATGAAGGTGCGCAGGTCATAGGAGCCGCCGATGATGAGCTTCATCCCGATCTCCTTGGAATACTCCTCCAGGGTGCGCTTCCGGGCCTGATACTCGGTGTAGGGGTGGATATTGGGGTTGAACCAGAACCCGGCGACGGAGAGCCCCTCCGACCGCAGCAGGTCGATGGGCCGGTTGGCGCAGGGGGCGCAGCAGATGTGCATCAAGGTATTCATAGGCAAGTGTTTCACTCCAGCTCTAGTATGGTGACATGGAGCCCTTTCCGCAGGGCGTAGGCCAGGGTCTGGGCGGTTCCGCCCTTGGGCTCGCCGTCGTAGACGGCCAGCAGCCGGGCGGACCGGTCCACCATGTACCGGTTCCGGCGCATCATGCAGAAGCGGTCGTACCGGTGCTGAACCAGCGTCTCATAGTCGCACCGGTCCAGGATGGACTGGTACCGCGCCCGCTCCTCCTCCGGCCAGCGGTCGGCCTGGCTCTCGCAGGGACGGGCGCACTCCAGGAGCACATCGGGGCGGCGCTCCTTCAGCGCCAGCACCGCCTCGGCAAAGTACAGATCGGCCCCCCGGGCCATGCCGGAGATGAAGTGCCGGACTCCGGCGGCGTACTCCTCCTCCAGGGCGGCGGCAATCCGCCCCTTCAGGGCCATGCAGCGGGGGTCCTCCTCCCGGGTGCCCCATGGCAGCTTACTGGGCCGGTGTCCGGTAAAACAGCAGGTGTCCTTCTCCTCCACGCCGGAGCCCTCCTCTCCCATCAAGTACCGCCATTGTAGCCCAAAACGCCGGAGAAGTCAACGAAAATCGAAAGTTTGTTCCATTCCTGTCCCCCGCTTTGAAAATAGGGGGTTGCATTTTCCCGGAAAATGCGTATAATGAGACATGGACAACTGAACGAACAGTCTTCAGGGCGGGGTGAAATTCCCCACTGGCGGTACAGTCCGCGACCGGGCGCAGTCTCAGAAACTGACATTGCGTCCGCTGACTCGGTGAAACTCCGGGACCAACGGTTACAGTCCGGATGGAAGAAGATGTGTGTCAAAACAATAGCCGTGCGCCTTGGCGCGCGGAAAGCGCACCTCCTTTGTTGTTTTTGCACCTGGAAGACTTGAGCTTTCAGGGGTACCAAAAACAAAAAGGAGTGTTTTTTATGTCCGCACCATCCATGACTCAAAACCCTGTCCGCACCAAGATGGACACCAGGACCATCGTAAGCCTGGCGATGCTCACCGGAATCGCCTACATTGTTATGCTGGTCTCCAAGCTGATGCCCAGCGTAATGTTCCTGGACTTCGACTTCAAGGACGTGGTCATTTGCATCGGCGGCTTCACCTTCGGGCCCTCCGCCGCCGCCATTATCTCTATCCTGGTGGCCTTTATCGAAATGATCACCATCAGCACCACCGGTCCCATCGGCTTTATTATGAACGCTCTGGCCACCTGCGCCTTCTGCTGTACCGCCTCTTTTATTTACAAAAAGATGCACACCAAGAAGGGGGCTGTGCTGGGGCTCGCCTGCGGCGTGGTCTGCCTGGTGGTGGTAATGCTGCTTTGGAACTATCTGATCACCCCCCTGTACATGACCGGTTTCTCCCGGGCAGATGTGGCCGCTCTGCTGCCCACCCTGTTCCTCCCCTTCAACCTGGCCAAGGGCGGCATGAACATGGCCGCCACCCTGCTGCTCTATCCCCCGGTGGTGGGCGCTCTGCGCCGCTCCGGCGTGGTGCCCCAGTCTCAGAACAGCCAGGGAAAGAAGTTCAGCGCCGGCTTCGCGCTGTTTGCTCTGGCTCTGCTGGCCACCTTCGTGCTGTTTGCCCTGGTGCTGGCCGGAGTCATTTAATCTGATCTCATTAAAACGGCGCGGTCTAGTGACCGCGCCGTTTTTGCGTTTTGCAGGGATTCCGCCGCTCTGTGAAGTTTGTACGCCCGGCAGGGCGCGACGGCTCAGCGCGCCGAGCCGGTGGGTTTTCGCAGGAGATTTCGCCGCCTGCGGGCGGCGAGTGACTTTGCCCTCGGCGGCAAAGTCACCAAAACGCCGCTGGGGACGGCTCCGATGGGCACTAGCGTGCCCATAGTCGCCTTTCCCCAGACCCCTATTACGGGGGACGCGTACCTGTTAGGTTGAGCAAAATTTCCGGCGCGCAAAATCTGAGTGGCGGTCTAAACTCCCGCCGGGCCACTGGGCCCTGGGCTTGCAAAAATCGCCGCTGTTGCGGTTTCATTCCCGCGCCTGGATTTACCGAGCAAACGCTCCCGGTGCTGGATACGCCGTAGGGGCGGGGCCATGTGGCCGCCCGTAAGCCTTCCCCCCTGGGGGGAAGGTGCCCCAGTGCGCACACTGGGGCGGATGAGGGGGCAGGTCACCACCCGCCCTTTTGTAGGGGCGGCACACCGGACCGCCCGCCTTTCACGCCGTCCCGCTCCCGTCGGGCTCCAGGGGCTGGGCGCCGGACTCCCCGTAGAACCCCGGGTCATATTCCGGCATATCCTCCGCCCCGTTCTCCCCGTAAAAATCCGGGTCATGTTCGGGCATGTTCTCCGGGTTGGAGGGCGTCTCCTCCTCCGGATCGATGGGGAGGGTTACCGTGTTCTCGGCCTCCGGCCAGACCCCCTCAATGGCGGTCACTGCCCCGTTCACCACCGTGAGCCGGAAGAGGTCCGGGTAAAGCGCGCTGGACAGGCCGGTGAGAAACGGCATATCCGTCGCTGAAATCTGAGCGTCCTCCGCCAAGGGCAGGGTGTATCGGGTGTGGTCCGAGTCCTGTCCCAGCTCATCGCAGGGGTCCACGCTGATCCCCGCTACTCCGTGAAGCAGCATCGCTCCTCCCATCCCGGCGGCATATACCTCTCCGCAGTAGCCGGCGAAGTCCAGGCCGGCGGCCGTCAGGTCCAGCCGGGACTGGGCATCCAGCCAGATTCCGGAGACAGCCCCCGCGTCCTCTCCCGTCTCCACCAGGACCAACTGGCCGGGCAGTCCGGCCTGGGACATATCCAAGGTGTAGACCTGGGCCGTGGGATTCAGTGGATACCGGTTCCCGTTGTAGGTGTGGTATAGTGACACATCTTCGGTGAGGGAAGCGGTCTCCCGCTCCAGGCCGCCCATCTGCGCCCAAAAGCCCTCCCGGTCCTCCCACTGCTCTAGTGTCATGGGAATGTAAGTGACGCTCCGGTTATCCCGGTCGATGTTCTCCACCCACGCATATTGAACAGCAAATGCCTCAGACGCGCCCGTCTTAGGCTCCTCTTCTAACCTCTGACAGCCCACCAGCGACCCGGACAAGAGGACGGCCGCCCCGGCCAGCACCAGGACCACGCGCCCCTTCCGCTTGGGAGCAGTATCCATCATGGCCCGGAACCGGGCGAACACCTCCCTCTTGCTGCCGGAAAACCCGGTGGTGAGGCCGGAGCAGCCCCGGTCCCGCCCGGCAATCTGGTCCAGGATGGCCCGGCCATAGGCCCGGCGGGCCTCCTCCCCCTGGCCGTTCAGCAGGTCGTAGTCACAGCACAGCTCCATGTCCCGCCGGGCTGTGCGCACCATGAGCCACACCAGGGGATTGAACCAGTGGACACACCGGGCCAGGGTCATCAGGAGCATGTACCAGGTATCCCTGTGCTTCAAATGGGTCAGCTCATGGGCCAGGGCGGCCTCCAGGCTCCCCGCCGGGATGTTATCGGGCAGCAGGATCACCGGGCGGCGAAAGCCCATGAGCATGGGGGTGTGAATGCCGGAGCAGCGGTACAGCTCCGCCTCCCGGTCACATCCGGTCCGCCGGCGGGCCGCCTCCAGGACTGTCTGGTCCTCCTCCCCCGCCGGGCGGCTCATCCGGAGCAGTTTCCTCCGGCTCCAGAAGTACCGGACCAGCACGAAACCCACGCCGAGGACCGACACCGCCTGATAGGCCCCATAGGCCACCCCCGTCCAGTGGACGGTGTAGGTGGTCTCGTCTCCCACGGTCACTTTGCGGACATAGTCGTTGTCTTCAATGACCACCATCTCCCCCGCTTCATTTTCATACTGGACAGAGTGGCGGAGCCTCTCCCCATCTTGATTTTCCGTCTCGGCTCCTCTGCCGCCGTTTCCGGTCTTTTGAATCTCCTCCCAGTCCCGGTTCCGGGCATTCTCCCGATCATAGGCGTTTTCCGATACCGCCTGAGGAATCGACAGCTGAATCAGTCCGCTCCAATCCTCCGGCTTTGGGAGCATGGCGTGGAACGGCTGGAACAAGATCAGCACCGCCGCCAGCACTCCCCAGGCACAGTACCGCCACCGGGGAGTGAACTGCTTGGACAGCAGGGGACCCGCGGCCAAAAACAGGAGAATGCACACGCTTCCTCCCAGCGTAACAGACATCAGCGCGCTTAAATTGTCCAGCATCTCACTTCTCCCCCTTCTCCAAAATCCGCTCCAAAGCGGCCACGTCCTCCTCGGTCAGTTTTGCATCCGGGTAGAGGGAGACCACCAGACTGGACAGGGAGCCTCCGTGCAGGCGCTCCAGGAAGGAGCGGCTCTCGCTGGAGAGGTAGTCGGCCTCCTTCACCAGGGGGGTGTAGGCGTTGGCCCGCCCCTCCTTGGTTCCCGCCACAAAGCCCCGCTCCTCCAGGCGGGAGAGGAGCTTCAACAGCGTGGGGGCCTTCCAGCTCTTGTCCAGCTTTTGGGCGATGTCCCCGGTGTGGGCGGGGTAGTCCCCCAGGGCCCACAGGGCTTTCATCACCTCCAGCTCCGCGTCGGGGAGGCGGGGGTAGGTCGGTTTCATATCGCGTCCCTCCTTTGGGTTTATTTAGACAGTTGTCTTTTTCTTTATTTTACAGTTGTCTAAATAGAATGTCAATAGGGGGGTATATCATATGGGAGATTTTCGCCGCCTGCGGGCGGCAACCTACTTTGCCCATGGCGGCTCGTCGTCGCAAAGTCCGCTTGTCTCCGTTTCCGCCTGGCGGCGAAAACTGCGCCCGCTCCCTTGTTCCTCCTTTTCCCGGCGAACCCGCTTCGCTGGGAGTCACGATGGATTGGGCAAAACGCCACCGGGGACGGCTCAGGATGAGCGCTTCGCGCTCATATTCGCCCTCCCTATCCCCTCTGGCCTTCGGCCATCTCCCCTTGACAAGGGGAGTCGGCCCCGGACCCCATTACGGGGGACGCGTACCTGTTGGGATGTGTAAAATTTCCGGCGCGTGGAAATCTGAGTGGTTGGTCTAAATTCCCACCGGCCCACTTGGGCCTGGGTTAAGCAAAAATTGCAACTGTTGCGGTTCCATTTCCGCGCCTGGCCGGGCCGAGCAGGTGATAGCCGGTCCGTTATCGGCAGGACGGTCTGGGACCGGCCCCCACGCAAAAGGAGGGACTGCTTCCGGATACGCCGTAGGGGCGGGTCCTAGACCCGCCCGCTCTGGGGTTCAAACATGCCCTCGTAAAACCGTAGGGGCGACCCTTGCGATCACCCGTCGCGGGGAACCCACTCCAGCCCGTAGGGGCGGCACACTGGGCCGCCCGGTTTCTATGATCGGTGGAAGGCACAGGCGGTTTGGATGGACGGACCTCATCCGCCCCAGTGTGGGCATTGGGGCGCCTGTCCCTATCCCCTCTGTCGCTGCGCGACATCATCCCTACCTCTTTTGGCCTTCGGCCATTTCCCCCTGACATGGGGAATCGGCCCCTTGATAAGGGGAGTAGGCCCCCCGGGGGAGGCTTACGGACGGCAACATGGTGTCGCCCCTACGGCGAATCCAGAAGCCACATCTTCCTTCACAGGGGCCGGTCCCAAACCGGCCCGCGATTACGGACCAGTTATCACCTGCTCGTCAAGGCCAGGCGCGGTACGAAAACCGCATCTGCTTCAATTTTCCACCACGCCAGGCCCCAGTGGGCCGGGAGGAAACGCAAATCGCCACTCAGATTCTGCGCGCCGGAAATTTTGCAAAATTCATCAGGTACGCGTCCCCCGTAATAGGGGTCTGGGGGAAAGCCGTCATTGGCGAACGCAGTTCGCCTCTGCGGCGTCCCCCAGCGTCTTTTGCTTCCTTTTCCACGTGGAAAAGGAACTCGCCGCCGGGGCGGCGAAACTCCCCGAAAGCCCAAAATACACTCACCCCGCCGACACATCCCTCCGGGTCAGATGCCGGACGGACAGGGCAAAGAACATCAAAATATAAACCCCGCATCCCAGCAAAAACGGCCCCAGGTCCAGCTCCATCGTAGGGTTATTGGCCCGCATCCCCAGACACAGCAGAGAGTAGGGAAAGGCGTACCCCAGCCCCTGGGAGGTGAGCATCAGCCCGGCGACGCCCCCCACCAGAGCCATAGCCACCGGGATGGCAAAGGCCCGAACGACCAGGGACAGGTAGAGCTGCAAAGCGCACACCGCCGCGCCGCCCAGGGCTCCGAAGAACAGCCAGCCGGGCAGCTCCGGCGGGATCGGGTCGGTGAGCCCTGTCAGCTTGCCGGAGAGCACAAAGAGCGCTCCAATGGCCGCCTGGGCCAGGAAAGACACCCCCGCCGCCAGGATGAGCTTGGCCAGGTACAGGTCCCTGGCGGGGACCGGGGCGGTCATGGCCTGGTTCCAGTTGTGGTCCGTGTGCTCCAGCCGCCACTGCCAGGCGCAGAACACCCCCAGCTGGGCGGGGAGAAAAAACAGGGAGGCGAACAGCACGTGCTGGGTCCAGAGGCTGTACCACTGGCTCTTCAGCACCTCCAGATTGCCCAGATAGTTGACCGTCCCCAGGATGGCCGGAAACAGGGGGAGCACCACGAAGGCCAGCCACACGGGGCTTCTCCGGCACTTCATCAGCTCCGCCCGAATGGAACGCAGCAGCATGATCAGACCTCCTTCCGGACGAACAGAGTCCATCCCGCGATCAGAAAGGCCAAGCCCCATGCCAGGAGCAGCCCCACGTCCAGGGGCTCCGGGACCCGCCAGTAGAAGGCGGTGAACCGGGTGGCCTCGTCCCAGCGCATCCCCGCCAGGGACATCAGGCCGTAGTACCCCCAGGGGATGACCCTCTGAATGCCCACCGGGAACAACAGGGAGAGCAGGCCCGCAAAGCTGCCGAAAATGCCGCAGATCAGGGGGACCGCCTGGTTGGCAAAGCGGAGGGACAGCCCCTGCTGGAGAAAAAAGAGCACCATGGACACCCCCCAGGTAATGAGCGTAAACCAGGCAAAGCGGCTCCAGGGCACGCCGCCCGGGAACTCCATTGCGATCCCCAGGAGCACAAAGAGGACGGTCCGCACCAGAGAGACGGCCCCCAGCACCAGCGCCCCCCAGATCAGCTTGGCGGCGTACAGCCGCCCCGGGGTGGTCGCCGTCTCCAGCAGGTTCAACGTGGCCCCCTTGTGCTCGATCTCGCAGTTCCGGCTGGCCAGGACGGCGGTGCCCAGGGGAAACAGGATGGCGTCCACCATTGCTAAATTGTACAGGGTGAGCATCCAGCCCTGGAGCAGGTCCTCCGGGTCCTGACGGGCCAGATAGACCCCGAACCACACCAGCTCGGCCCCCAGCAGCCCGGCGCAGATGAGGAAAATCTGCCGCCGGCGGCATTTGTAAAATTCCAGACGGACCAGGGTGCTCATAGGCTCGCCGCCTTTCCGCCGGTAAGCTCCAGGAAGATGTCCTCCAGGCTCTTCTGCCGCTCCTCCAGCCGGAGCACGTCCACCCCGTGTCCGATCAGGTACCGGATGAGCTTGGCCGCGTCCGGGTCGTCCAGCCGGGGGAGCAGGATATAGTCCTCCTCCTGGGCGCAGGGGACCCGGCCCTGGCGGAGGAGCTTCAGGGCCCCCTCGTTGTCTCCGGTACGCAGGGCCAGGTTGTGGCGGCTGTGCCGGTGGAGGGTCTCCAGGGTGTCCTGAAAGACCAGCTCCCCCTCCCGGATGATGCCCACGTGGTCGGCCATCTGGTCGATCTCGCTCAGGAGGTGGCTGGACACCAGCACCGTCATGCCGAACCGGGCGGGCAGGGAGCAGATGAGCTCCCGCATCTCCTGGATGCCCGCCGGGTCCAGGCCGTTGGTGGGCTCGTCCAGGATCAGCAGCCGGGGAAAGCCCAGCAGGGCGGCGGCCAGCCCCAGCCGCTGCTTCATGCCCAGGGAGTAGTGGGCCGCCTTTTTGTTTCGCTGCCCCTCCAGCCGGACGATCTCCAGCACCTCGTATACATCCTTCTCCGGCACCCCCCGCAGAGTCTGGACCACCTTTAGATTCTCCTCCCCGGTGAGGTGGCCGTAGTAGCTGGGGCTCTCAATGAGGCTGCCCACCTGCTTGAGCATGTCCAGGCGGTTGTGCCCGTCGACCTCTTTTCCAAAGACGGAGATGGACCCCGCCGTGGGGTGGACCAGCCCCAGGATCATTTTCAGGGTGGTGGACTTGCCCGCTCCGTTGGGGCCGAGAAATCCGTAGATGGCCCCCTCCGGGACCCGCAGGTCCAGGCGGTTCACCCGCAGGACCTTGCCGTACTGCTTGCACAGGCCCTGAGTCCGCACGATGTCTGCCATAGGGAAAACACCTCCTTGTGAGATGCTCCTATTGTAGCGTTCTCACCTTACACGCCCATGAAGGCCACCTTACGTTTCCCTTACTTTTTGCCCCCAGGGGGTGCGCCGGAGGAAAACCTGTGGTATCCTAGGGACAGGTGATGGATATGAGACAACGGATCTTACTGGTGGACGACGAGCCGGAGCTGCGGCGGATGGTGGCCAGCCTGCTCACCGGGGCGGGCTATGAGGTCCTGGAGGCCGCCGACTGCGCCCAGGCCCGGGCGGCCATGGCGGCCCGGCGGCCGGACGCGGTGCTGCTGGACGTGATGCTCCCCGACGGGGACGGGTTCTCCCTCCTGCCGGAGCTGCGGCGGTTCGGGGACGTGCCGGTGCTGTACCTGTCCGCCCGGGACGAGGACGCGGCCCGGCTCCAGGGCTTGGGCCTGGGGGCGGACGACTACATCACAAAGCCCTTTCTCCCCCAGGAGCTGATCCTGAGGCTGGGGGCGGTGCTGCGGCGGGTATACGGCGGGCGGCCGGAGGACGACGCCCTGACGCTAGGGCCAGCCACCGTCCACTGGGGGACCGGCACCGTGACCCGTCCGGAGGGGGAGGTCTCCCTCACCGCCAAGGAGTTCGCCCTTCTGAAAAAGCTGGCGGACAACCGGGGGAACATCGTCACAATCGACGCCCTGTGCGCCGCCCTCTGGGACGGCCCCATGGTGGGGTATGAGAACACTCTGATGGTCCACATCCGCCGCCTGCGGGAGAAGATCGAGGCGGACCCCTCCCACCCCAGGTACCTGCTCACTGTGCGGGGGCTGGGCTACCGCCTGGCCCGGGAGGAACAGGCATGAGGGCGCGGAACGGGCTGAAGGCGGCGGGCCTGGTGGCGGCCTCCGCCCTGCTGATCGTGGTCCTCACGGCGGCCGGGCTGCTGTCCTTCATCTTCTACAACATCAGCGCCGGCCGGGACTGGACCGTCCCCTCGGAGCAGGTGTCCGCCGCCCTGATCTGGTCGGGGAACGGATACACCTTCACCGGTGAGGAATTATTGGGGGAGCAGCGCTGGGCCATGCTCATCGGCCTGGACGGACAGGTGGTCTGGTCCCTGCGGAAGCCGGCGGACGTGCCCGAGGCATACAGCCTCACCGACGTGGCCTCCTTCACCCGGTGGTATCTGAACGACTACCCGGTCCAGTGCCGGGTGCGGGATGACGGCCTGTTGGTCATCGGCTCCCCCAGGGGGAGCGTGTGGAAGCACGACATGTCCATGGGCATGGATGTTCTGCTCCAGATCCCTCTGTGGTTTGCGTTTCTCTTTTTTCTGGCCATCGGCTGTGTGCTGGGGCTGGCCTTTCTGTTCCTCCGGAAGTGGTTCCGCCAGGCCCAGCAGGTGCGGGATACCGCCCGGTCCAATTGGGTGAACGGGGTCTCCCACGACATCCGCACCCCGCTGTCCATGGTCATGGGCTACGCCAACCAGCTGGAGGAGGACCCGGCCCTCCCCCCCGCCCGGCGGGAGCAGGCGGCCATCATCCGCCGCCAGAGCCAGACCATCCGGGACCTGGTGAACGACCTGAATCTCACCATGCGCCTGGACTATGAGATGCAGCCCCTGCGGAGGGCCCGGCTCCGCCCGGCGGCCCTGGTGCGTCAGGCGGCGGCCGACCTCATTAACGGCGGTCTGGAGGACCGATACTCCCTGGAGGTAGACGTCCCCCCGGAGGCAGAGGAGGTCACCCTCCTGGCCGATGAGGCGCTTTTAAAGCGGGCCCTGATGAATCTTATGAACAACGGGGTGCGCCACAACCCGGACGGCTGCGCCATCACCGTCCGACTCGCCCTCCAGGGAGCGGAGTGCGCGCTGGAGGTGGACAGCGCCGGGGGACCGGGCGCGCCGGAGACGCCGCCCACCGCTCCCCCGTCCGTCCTCAACGAGGACGGCTCCGCCCCCCACGGGACCGGGCTGAAGCTGGTGGAGCAGATCGCCCGGGCCCACGGAGGGCGGTTTGAGATTGTACAGAACGGGGCGCACTTCCGGGGGCGGATCCTCCTGCCCGCCGGCCAGGCCCAAATATAAAGCGAGAGGTGTGCTGCACGCACCTCCTCGCTTATGCCGGGACCGCCTCCCGCAGGTTCCCCAGCTCCCCCTGGTAGACCGGGCGGAACCGCTCCATCTGACAGAAGTCGGCGGGCCGGACCAGATCCGGAGCCTTCCCCAGCTCCACCGCCCCGGAGCGTTCCAGCAGAGAGGCCGCAAATTGGGAACAGAAGTAGTGGTTTTCCCGGGGCATGGGGTGGTTGAAGTAACAGGCCACCGCCCCCAGCAGATTGTAGTGGTAGCGGTCTTTCTGCGCATACATCCGGTCAATCTGGCGGCGCAGCCGCTCATAGACCGGAAGGGGGACGCTCAGTGCATAGAGACAGCAGGGAATCTGCTGTCTCTTGGTCTGGACCTCCAAACGTATCTCCTCCATCACCAGCCCCGCCGGGAGGGCGAAGCGCGCATACTTCCGCGCGAAGCTGTAAAAGGGGCCGTTGGGGCCGTCCAGGCCGATGGAGGCGTGGGTGTAGCAGTCATCGGTGGCCAGATGAATCAGCCGGGAAAACCAGGTCCCCGAGCGGGTCAGCAGAATATAAACGCTCTTTTCCGGACACAATCTGTCCTCCATAAATACCTCCCCCTCTCTTCTGGCTCCAGCATATCAGACAGACCATAATCTTCCTTGAAGGAAGCATTAAGTTTTTCATAAAATTCTCTGGAAGCAGATTCAGAAATCTCCGGAGTGAAAAAACAAAAAAGGGGGTTGACAGTGCGGAAGTAGTGTGGTAACATATACCTCGCGCTAAGGAACAGCGCATTTCACCTCTGCGCGAGTGGTGGAATTGGTAGACTCGCTGGCTTCAGGTGCCAGTGCTCGCAAGGGCGTGCGGGTTCGACTCCCGCCTCGCGCACCAAAAAGAAAGACATGACCTTTGGTCATGTCTTTCTTTTTGGGTTCCGGCCGCCGGAGGCGGCCTCCACCCTCTGGGATTTCAATGCTCGGGGCGGCAAAGCCGCCCCTGCGCCAAGGTTTTCGCCTGCGGCGAAAACGCTTGTACGGCGCACCCGCGCCGCCGGCCAGAAGGCCGGGTGCGTATAGGCCTGTCCCCTTGAAAGGAACTTGAAAATATCCAGATTGTCGTAACCCCTCATAAAAAAGGACATCTGCTTTGCAGATGTCCTTTTGTTTTGGGTTTCGCCGCCCGAATGGCGGCTCCACCCTTCGGTGATTCAAATGCCCGGCAGAAGTGAATTCCGCCTGCGCCGAGGTTTTGCCTGCGGCAAAGCACTCGTACGGCGCAAAGGCGCCGCCGGCCAGAAGGCCGGTTGGGTGGTTCTCCTATACCTTTTCGAGATTTCAAAATATCGATTTTAACCGCCCCTTCCACAAAAAAGGACACGACGTAGATCGTGTCCTTTTTTGTGGATTCCGTGGGCTGAAGGCCAACTCCGCCCCCTCGGGATCAAAATACTCGGGGCGGCAGAGCTGCCCAAGGCCTCGGGAGAGCCGCACAGTGATGAGCAAATTCCATTCGGCGTGGAAAGAATGTCCTTTCCCAGAATCCGCAGATGGCCGAGCAACCCACTCATGCCCCCGGGTGAGTAGAAATTCATGCCTAATGGCAGTTTCATCGTGGTCAAAACCGGCGTCTTCCCTATCTATAATGGATCTTCATGTCGCATTGTGTTCCTTCCATATGTCTCACGATCCAGTGCGCTGTGATGGAATGGGGTGTTCCTATGTGGCAGGTGTGGTCCTCCATCTGCTTTTTTGCAGTAATAGCCGTCAATATCAGGCCATTGCTGAAAGCGGCTAAACGGGCACTGTAAAACCAAAGTACAGGTCGAGGAGGAATGCACAGAAAACGCAGTTCTCTATACTAGAACACCTCATGCGGCATATGGCTCAGGCATGAAGCAATTATGAATAAATTCTTTCTGTTTTATGAAGGATGATGAAACCCCGTTGACAGGAGACCAGTCTGATGCTATAACAGGGCATCATGAAAAGGAGGACATATGCGGGCCGGATTTCTCAAGCCGATCCATACTAGAGGGACCATCCGCAGCTTCCGCGAAACCCGATTCAAATGACATGCTCGAACCAAAGAAAAGGAGTAGTGATTCTTATGGTGAAAAAACGCCACATTATAGGGATTTCCTGCCTGGCAGTTTCCTTTATGATGCTGCTGGCCGCCTGCAGCAGCACGGGCGCCGATTCGTCTGCGTCCGCGCAACCGCCCGCCGCCTCGGGCAGCACATCTGCGGAAATGCCCTCGGCTTCGCCCAATGAGACGGCCGCCTTCACCCCCGGCACCTGGCTGTCCGACGGCGGACAGTATTACTTCTTCGACGCGGGCGGTACCACGGGCCGGACCGCCAGCCTGGAGGATGGAACCGGCGTGGGATTCACATATTCCTTGGTCGGAACGGAGGCCGACTTTTCCATGGGCGCGGCGGACAACACCAACTCCTGTACCGTGAGCCGCAATGGGGACACGGTCACCCTGGAGTGGGCGGACGGCGCCACAGAGCATCTCACCTATGTCTCTGAGCAGGGGTCCGACACATTCCAGTTTTACAGCAACCAGGAGCTGGCCGGCCTGGCCCTGAGCTTTTATCGGGAAAACAACGGTGCACAAGACAACCAAACTCTGACCTCTGCCGCTCAGGCCAATGAGGACGGCAGCGTCTCCATCCAGGTGTATGAGAACTTGGGCGACCACAACAGCACCGCCGCCTGGTACACCGTAGACCGCATGACCGCCGCCGGCACAGATAACTCTGGCAATGAGGTGAATCTGGCTGGTTGAGCGGAGCCCCAGGTATTTTCACAATCTTTCATTGCTTAGCCGCATAATAATGCTTCTTTAACTGCTTTGATAGCTTAGGGGCATTTGGATGGTGAAAAGCAGCCACTTTCTTCCGCTGAATCCAGCTTTGATGGAATACTGTCCTCACAAACCAACCTGCGCCGATGTTGTATGGCAGTGCTCCGGCTGAGCAAAGAATGGCTCCTTCTTCTTCCTGTTACTGTTTTTTCAGGTGCAACATCGTTGCTTATTCTACGCAGAAAAGGTGCTGTTTGGTTTATCCCAGACAGCACCTTTTCCGCGTTGGATTTCCATGGAAACGGCAAAACTGATTCCTATTCCTCCTGGAACGTTTCCCTGGCCGGCCCAAAAGCCCTTGCGGCTCTGGCATTTTCGGCTCTCCGGTCTTCAATCGCCTCTTTCAGGACGAGTTCCTTCACCTTCATCAGCCGGATGGTGTTGGAACGCTCGTTCTCGTCCAGCTTCATGGAGATGTAGCGGATGCTCTCCTCCATCTGAGGGATCTTCACATACTCCAGGGCGTTCACCCGGCGGCGGGTCTTTTCGATCTCCTGGGCCAGGAGCTGGCTGGTCTTTTCGATCTCCGCCAGCTTGAGCATATCCTGAAACACCCGGGACAGGGCGTCCACCGCGTCGTCCAGCTCGCCGCTGGTCTGGGCGAAGCCGTAGGGGTAGACCTCCCCGGGGTCCTGGCTCTTCGTCTGGAACTGATACCGGGGGACGTCCACCGACATGACGTTCTGGAAGGTCATCTCCAGCTCCACGCTCTGCTTGGGGCACAGGAGGGACTGCTCCAGTATCTCCGGGGACATGAGGGCGGAGGCCACCGTGAAGGAGGCGTGGGCCCGCATGAGCCCCTCCTCCACCCGGCGCCGCAAAGCCCGGTTCTCCCGCACCACGTCCATGAACTGCTTCATCAGCTCGTCCCGCTTGTCTTTCAGCAGCTTGTGGCCCCGCTGGGCGGTCTTCAACCGCCCCTTCAGCCGGGTGAGCTCCATCCGGGTGGGATTGATGGTTGTGGAAGGCATTCAAATCCCCCCTTTAATCCTTCTTGGGCAGATACTTGTCGATATACTCGGGCTTGATGCGCTTGAGCTCGCTGCGGGGCAGGATGGAGAGCAGCTCCCAGCCCAGGTCCAGGGTCTCCTCGATGGACCGGTTCTCGTCGGTGCCCTGGGAGACGTAGCGCTTTTCAAACTCGTCGGCAAACTTGGCGTACAGCAGGTCGGTGGGGCTCAGGGCGGCCTCGCCCAGGATGGACATGAGCTCCTTGTTCTCCTTTCCGGTGGCGTAGGCGGCAAAGAGCTGGTTCATAGTGCCCGAGTGGTCCTCTCTGGTCTTTCCCGCGCCGGTGCCCTTGTCCTTCAGACGGGACAGGGAGGGCAGCACGTCCACGGGCGGGTTGATGCCCTTCCGGTACAGCTCCCGGGACAGGATGATCTGCCCCTCGGTGATATAGCCGGTGAGGTCGGGGATGGGGTGGGTCTTGTCGTCCTCGGGCATGGTGAGGATGGGAATGAGGGTGATGGAGCCCTCCTTGCCCATCTGACGGCCCGCCCGCTCGTACAGGGTGGCCAGGTTGGTGTACAGATAGCCCGGATAGCCCCGGCGGCCGGGGACCTCCTTCTTGGCGGCGGAGACCTCTCGCAGCGCCTCGGCGTAGTTGGTGATGTCGGTCATGATGACCAGCACGTGCATATTCTTCTCAAAGGCCAGGTACTCCGCCGCCGTCAGGGCCATGCGGGGGGTGGCGATGCGCTCCACCGCCGGGTCGTTGGCCAGGTTGGTGAACAGCACGGTGCGGTCGATGGCGCCGGTGCGGCGGAACTCCTGGACGAAGAACTCGGACTCCTCAAAGGTGATGCCGATGGCGGCAAAGACCACGGCGAAGTTGGACGCCCCCGCTCCGCTTTCAGCGGGGCGGATGGCGGCATCTTCACTATGGGAAGATGCCGGCCCGTCCAGCACCTTGGCCTGCCGGGCGATCTGGGCGGCCAGGGCGGCGTGGGGCAGGCCGGAGCCGGAGAAAATGGGCAGCTTCTGGCCCCGCACCAGGGTGTTCAGCCCGTCGATGGTGGAGATGCCCGTCTGGATAAACTCGTTGGGGTAGTTCCGGGCGGCGGGGTTCATGGCCAGGCCGTTGATGTCCCGGTACTCGTCGGCCAGGATGGCGGGGCCGCCGTCGATGGGCTCGCCCATGCCGTTGAACACCCGGCCCAGCATATCCCCGGACACCCCCAGCTGGAGGGGGTGCCCCAGGAATCGGATTTTCGATTCCGCCAGGTTGATGCCGGCGGAGTTCTCAAAGAGCTGGACCACGGCGGTGTCTCCGTTGACCTCCAGCACCTGGCACCGGCGGACGGTGCCGTCGCTGAGTTCGATCTCCCCCAGCTCGTCATAGGTGACCCCCCGGACCCGGTCCACCACCATCAGCGGGCCGGAGATCTCCTGAATCGTCTTATATTCCCGGATCATAGCGCACTCTCTCCCTTCTGGGCGGCGGCCTCAAGCTCCTCCTCCATCTCCCGGTCCATGGCGGCGTAGGCCTCCCGGTACTCGCCGGCGGGCACCGACTTGGCCCGGCCGATCTTCTCCCGCACGGGGATGTTGAACAGGTCGGCGATGGCGCCGCCCCGCTCCGAGGCGGCCCGGCACCGGCTGTCGTACTCCCGGATCAGGGAGAGCATGCGGGCCTGCCGGTCGTACTCCGAATAGGAGTCGATGTCCACGAAGGAGTTCTGCTGGAGGAAGTCCTCCCGAATCATTTTGGCGGTCTCCAGGGTGATCTGGTCCCCCGCGGACAGGGAGTCCTTGCCCACCAGCTGGACGATCTCGTTCAGGTTGGCCTCCTCCTGGAGGACCCCCATGGCCCACTCCCGGTTCTGGAGGAACTCCTTGCCCAGATGCTCGTCGTACCAGGGCTTCAGGCTGTCCAGGTACAGGGAGTAGGAGTTGAGCCAGTTGATGGCGGGGAAGTGGCGGCGGTAGGCCAGGGAGGAGTCCAGGGCCCAGAACACCTTGACGATGCGCATGGTGGCCTGGGAGACGGGCTCAGACAGGTCGCCGCCGGGGGGCGACACGGCGCCCACGGCGGTCAGGCTGCCCCGGCGCTCGGTATCGGAGCCGATGCACTCCACCATGCCGGCCCGCTCGTAGAACTGGGCCAGGCGGGAGGACAGGTAGGCGGGGTAGCCCTCCTCGCCGGGCATCTCCTCCAGGCGGCCGGACATCTCGCGCAGGGCCTCGGCCCAGCGGGAGGTGGAGTCGGCGATGACGGCCACGTCGTAGCCCATGTCCCGGAAGTACTCGGCGATGGTGATGCCGGTGTAGATGGACGCCTCACGGGCGGCCACCGGCATGTCGGAGGTGTTGGCGATGAGCACCGTCCGCTTCATCAGGGACTGCCCTGTGCGGGGGTCCACCAGCTCGGGGAACTCCCGGAGCACGTCGGTCATCTCGTTGCCCCGCTCGCCGCAGCCGATGTAGACCACCAGGTCCACGTCCGACCACTTGGCCAGGGCGTGCTGCATCACCGTCTTGCCCGAACCGAAGGGGCCGGGGATGGCGGCGGTGCCCCCTTTGGCCACCGGGAAGAAGGTGTCCACGATCCGCTGTCCCGACTGGAGGGGGATCGTGGGGGGATATTTATGCTTGTAGGGCCGGCCCACCCGGACGGGCCACTTCTGCATCATGGGCAGCTCCACCTGGGAGCCGTCCTCCCGCTGGAGCACATAGACCGGCTCGGTCACGGTAAAGGAGCCGCTCTGGATGGACACGATGGTCCCCTTCATCCTGGGGGGCAGCATGATCTTGTGGAGGATGGAGTCGGTCTCCTGCACGGCGCCCAGCACGTCGCCGCCGGTGACCTGGTCCCCCGGCTTCACCACGGGGGTAAACTCCCACTTCTTCTCCCGGTCCAGGGCGGGCACCTCCACGCCCCGGGGCAGGTTGTTGCTTCCGCTCACCTCCCGGATGACCTCCAGGGGGCGCTGAATGCCGTCGTAGATATTTTCGATAAGGCCGGGGCCCAGCTCCACGGACAGGGGGGCGCCGGTGGTGACCACCTCCGCCCCGGGGCCCAGGCCGGAGGTCTCCTCATACACCTGGATGGAGGCCGCGTCCCCGGTCATGTTCAGGATCTCGCCGATAAGGCGCTGCTCCCCCACCCGGACCACGTCGGCCATGTTGGCCTCCTGCATCCCCGTGGCCACCACCAGCGGGCCGGAAACTTTTACGATCTTTCCCATAGGCTGTTACCTTCTTTCTGCCGCACACCGGCCCCCAAAGCGGGGTCCAGGGGCAGCGCCCCTGGTTTCACGCCCGGCGTGAAAGAAATTTCAAGTCGTGCGGAGCAGGACACACTCCAGGGTGCCCTCTCTTGCCCCTGCGGGGCAATTCACCTTGCGCGCCTGCGCAGCACACCACTGCTTGCTCCGCCACGGTTGGTCCACCACCCGCGCCGTGCGCGGGTGAGGGGGGTATCGAAGGCGGTTTCCTTGGGAACCGCCTTCGTATCTAGGAGGACGCAGTCCCCCTAGAGAATATCCGCTCCCACCGCCCGCTCCACGGCGGTCTTGATGTTGGCCATCCCAATGCCCAGGGAACCCTCCTTGCCCGGGATCAAAATGATGGCCGGGGTGAGGGCGTCCTGATACCGGGCGATCTCCGGCTGGAGCTGGGCGGCCAGCTGCTCGGTGAGGTAGAGGATGGCGAAATTCTCCTTCGCCATGCGGTGGAGGGCCTGCCGGGCCTCCTCCGCAGTCTCCGCGGGGCACACCTCCAGACCCAGGGCCTGGAAGCCCAGGACGCTGTCCCGGTCCCCGATGACGCCGATTCGGTACATCTTCCTCCACCTCCGTTACACATAGGTCTCCCGCAGCCGCTCCCGGATGGCGGCCCCGTCCAGGCCCGCCCGCCGGGAGGCCAGGATGGTGCGGATGGCGGTGAGCTCCGCCTCCTTGGCGTACAGGTAGGCGATCACCGTCTCCTCCCCGAAGGGGACCCGCTTGGCGTCGGAGACGTACCGGGTGACGGCGTTGTCGCACTCCCGTTCAAAGGCGGTGAGGGGCCCTCCCGCCGGACGGGCCGCCTTGGCTCCCAGCTCGGCGGCCTTGGCCAGGGGGCCGGTCTGGAACAGGCTGCCCAGATCCTCCCCCCGGGCGGCGGACAGGGTCTTTTCCGACACGTTGCCCCCGGGCAGCAGCACCTGGAGGAGAAAATCGCTCCCCTTCTCCATCCGGGACACCCGGACGGCGGTGCGCAGGTTGGCCGCGTCGATACACAGACGCACATAGCCCTCCAGGAAGGCGCTCTTGCAGTCTTTCGCCAGCTGGGCCATCTCCCCGAAGCAGGCCCGGTCCAGGGCCACGTCGGAGCGCTGGGGGTCCCCCGTCTCCTTCAAAATGGTCCGCGCCTCTTGGACCGCCCGCTGAAAGGCGGGGCTCACCCCGGACAAGTTTTCCTTTTGATACCCGTCCGCCAGCAACTCAGGGGCGTACCGGCCGCCCGGCGAAAGGAGCCGGCGGATATCTGCCCCCATGGCCTCCCCCTTCACCAGGGCCTTGGCGTTGTGGTAGTCGTACTTCATCTGAAACACCTCGGCCACCCTGGGGTCGGGGACCGCCCCCCGGATCTCCCCAAAGGTCTCCGCCCGGGCCTGGGCCAGCAGCCCCTCCAGACTCTGGCCGGAGACGCCGTCCGTGCCGCCGTAGCCGCACTCGGAGAGGACCTTCAGGGCTTCCCCCTCGTCCCGGGCGTCGATCATCCGGTCCATGCGCTCCCGGGTGAGCATCCGGTTCTCCATGGCGTGGATGCGGGCCGAAATCGTCAGATAATCCGTATCTTTTTTGCGGGACAAAATACCACCCCTTCTTTCAGATAGGAGTTAGGAGATAGGAGTGATGAGATATTTCTCTCCTCCACGCCCCTGGTTACGGTCAAGCCATTGCCTTGTCCACTGTTTCCCTGCGTGGAATCCTAAGACAGAAAACAGTCTCCTCCTTGCGGGCATTTTTAAACTCCTATCTCCTATCTTCTATCTCCTATCTCCAAACAGGATCTCCGCCGCCGGCTTCTCCAGCTTCTCCCGCTGGAGGCGGAGCATGGCCTCGAAGGAGCAGTTGACCTCCACCGGGCCGTCCACCAGGATAAATCCGCCCCGGATGGGCCGGGTCTCCTCCGACAGGGTCAAAAGGCCGGTGCCCGTAATCTGGGCGGTGGCGCTGTTCACCATCTTGCCCAGGAAGGCCCCCACCTTGGAGTCGGTGAGGGAGTCGGGCAGCTCGGGGGCCACCTCCTTCACCAGGGCCTCGTTGGCGGCCACCACCACCGCCTTGCCGATGCGGCTGCGGTCCTTCTGGGAGAAGATGAGCTGCTCCCGCCCGGTGGTCACCGCCCGGAGCACCAGGGCGGTGAGGAGCTGGATGTACTCCTCGTCGGGGAGGGTGCACAGCCGCTCCAGCGCCTGGTCAAAGGCCTCGGACAGGACCTCCTGCTTGGCGGCCAGTTCCAGCTTCCGCCGCTCCATCTGAGCCGCGGATTTTAGGCGCTCCAGGCGCTCCGCCGCCGCACGCTCGCCCCGGGCGAGGATCTCTCCCCGCTCCTTGTCCGCCTGGGCCCGGGCCTGGGCCTGGAGGGCGGCGATCTGCCCGTCGGTCTGGGCGTTCATGGCCGCGATCTCCCGGTCCGCGTCCTCCTGGATGCGGGCCGTAATTTTTTCCATTCCGTCCATGGGCTCACCTCATCAGGCGCTGATGTTGATGAGCATCAGCATGGAGGCCAGCAGGGACAAAATGGCGTAGAACTCCACCGTGATGCACAGCACCATGCCCTTGGACCAGTCGTCCGGCTTCTTGGCCAGCAGGTTGATGGAGGCCGCCGCCACCCGGCCCTGGGCGATGGCGGAGAACAGGCCGCCCAGCGCCATGGGCAGGCAGGCCACAAAGTACTGCATTCCCTGTGCCACCGTCAGATCAGGCAGGGTGCCGCTGAGCAGGCCCATGCGGAAGATGGCAAAGAACCACACCACCAGGCCATACAGGCCCTGGGTGCCGGGGATGACCTGAAGGATCATCACCTTGCCGAATTTCCCGGGGTCCTCACACAGCAGGCCGGCGCCTGCCTCACCGGCGATGCCGGTGCCCTTGGCCGAGCCGATGCCGCTGAGCACCGCCGCCAGGCCCGCCCCCAGCAGAGCCAGGGCCAGGCCGCCGATGCTGCCCAGGAAGGTCAAACTCTGCTGCATCTCTACCAATTGATTCATGTCCATGGTTGCGTCCTCCTTTTTATTTCACCACGTCGTAGTATTTGGTCGTAAGGTCTATGGGGCGGAAAGGCCTTCCGCCGTCCACATAGAAGGTCTTAAAGAACTCCAGACACTGCAGGCGCAGGTCGTGGACGTAGCACCCCAGCAGATTCAAAGCAAAGTTCAGGGCGTTGCCCGCCAGAGAGATCACCAGGAAAATCACCACATTTCCCGGGATGGCCCCCAGGGTATTGAACACCTGGGCAATCACCGACCCGGCCAGCATCAGGGCCATCAGCCGGGAGTAGGAGAGGATGTCTCCGAAGTATCCGGTGATGTGGTTGTAGAGGGAGCCGAAGATCCCGGTGATCTTCCCCAGCCCCTTCCCGGTGACCAGGGGACCGGCCACCACCAGCGCCAGGCCGGCGTACAGCACCAGGTTGGTCACCCCCAGCACCATCAGCCCCAGGCCCAGGAAGACCACCCACCAGGTGATCTCCTCCCAGAGAGCGTCCATAAACTTTCTGGCGCGGATCTTCTGGACCACGCTGATGGCCATGCCGGTGAGGATCTGGACGAACCCCAGGCACATGGCCCCCACCAGGATCATCATGGTGTCGTTCAGAGGGGTGAAGAGGGCGGGCAGCACGATGGGGTTCTCCATCCCCATCACCGTGGTCAGCTGGGTGAGGAAGTCCCCGAAGAAGCCGCCGGTAATTGCCCCCATCACAAAGGTGCTCACACCGCACAGGCCCAGCAGGGCGAAGAAGTTCCACATGCCGCCCTTTGGCCGGACCTTTTTCAGTACAAACACAGAACCCAGAATCATCAGCAGCCCATACCCCATGTCCGCCAGCATGATCCCGTAAAACAGGATGAAGAAGGGGGCCATCAGGGGGTTGGGGTCCAGCGTCCCGTAGGCGGGCAGGGAGTACATCTCGGTCACCATGCTCAAAGGCCGGGTGAACCAGTTGTTTTTCAGCTGCACCGGCACCTGGGGGTACTCCTCCTCCGCCGGGTCCTCCAGCTCATAGGCGCAGGGATACCGCTCCAGGGCGGCCTGGACCTTCTCCCACTGCTCCGCAGGCACCCAGCCCTGGAGCAGGAAGGTCTGCTCCGTGTCCCGGAGCTTGATCCGACCCTCCTCCCGGCGGATGTCCAGGGCGGCCCGGTCCGCCGCCCGGCACAGGTCGTCCAGCCGGTCCCCCATGGAGGCCAGGGCTTCCCGGGCCTGTTGGAGCTTAGCCTGATTCTCCTCCTGTTCCCGGGTAAGGCGCTGATCGTTTTCCTTTGCGGCGCCCGTCCACCCATCCATGGAGAGGCGGGACCAGCCGAACTCCCGCAGGGCCTCCAGCACCGCCTCCTGGGCGCTCACATGGCACACCAGCAGGCAGTACCGCAGCTCCCGCCCGGCGCTGGCCTCCCGGAGCTCCGAGAGCTCACTGGCCGCCTGGACCGCACCCGCCGCCTCCTCAAAGGGCCGGGCGGCGGTGAGAGTGCCGAACTGCACCAGCAGACTTGGGGTAGACCGGCTCTCCAGGGGAACGTCCAGAGCCAGCCAGGGGGCCAGGGCGGCCCGCTGGGACGCCAGCTTCTCCCCCTGGGCCAGGAGGGCGTTCACCTGCCGCTCCTCCGCCAGCACACCGGCCACCGCCTGGTCCTGGCGGGCGGCCGCCTGGGGGGAGCACAACTCCTCCTTGGAGGTCTGGGGCCTGGGGGTGAGGAGCCCTCTCCCCTTGGCCCCGTAGTGCTTCAAAATACCCATGGCCCGCTCCGCCTCCTGGCGGCGGGTCTGGGCCTGTGAGAGGGCCTGGGCGTCCGGAGGGGTCAGATGGGACAGCAGCTCCGCCGCCCCGCTCTCCTCCTCCCGGCCGTCCAGGGTGGGCTCGCTGACCTCCACACAGCCCAGCCGCTGGAGGTCGTCCAGCAGGGCCTCCCGGTTCTCCCGCATGGCAAGCAGCCGAAGCCGCTTCATTGTCACAATGGCCATTCAGTTCACAACCTTTTCCACCAGAAAGGCGGCCGCCTCAGACAGCCGGCCGCGCGCCTGCGTCTTTAACGCCTCACACTCCTGCTTGGCCTGGTCCAGAACGCCCTGGGTCCACTCCGCGGCCTGGGCCTCCGCCTGGGCCATCTTCTGCCGCGCCTCCCCCTCCGCCTGCTGGCGGGACTGCTCCACCAGAAGGCGTGCGGTCCGCTGGGCCTCCAGAAGCCGCTGCTTGTTCTGAACCGCCGCGGCCTCCTTCTGCTTCTTCACACGCTCCTCCAACTCGGTCACCGCTTGAATTGCCTCTACCGCCATAAACGTCACCGCCTTAATCCAGGAATTTATGCAATCTTTATGCCTGTTACCTTCATTCTAGGCGAAGTCACAGAAAAAAGCAAGGAGATTCTGATTTCTTTTTAAAGTTTATCCAAAATTTATGTCTTTTTCCCGCGTCTATTCAAATATTTCCGGTGTTTTCCTCATGCTTTCTCCCCTTCCTCGCCGGATACAGTGTGCGCAGGCAGGTCTTTTTTTACTCCGTCCCAACAAAAACACCGCTGCTCCCTCGTAAAAAAACCGCCGTCTGCATCAGCAGACGGCGGCGGGCCTTGGACTTATTCTGAAAGGCGCGCATCACTCCACAGTGACGCTCTTGGCCAGATTCCGGGGCTTGTCGATGTCGCAGCCCCGCATGAGGGCCACATAGTAGGCAAACAGCTGCATGGGGATGACCTCCAGAGAGGGCAGGAACATGGGGTGAATGTCGGGGATGGAAAGGGCGCTGTCCACCAGGGCGGCCAGGGCGGCCTTATGGCTCTCGGTGGCAATGCCGATCACGTCGGCCCCCCGGGCCTTGACCTCCTTCACATTGCTCATCAGCTTGTCAAACAGCTCATTCCAGCTGGCCAGGGCCACCACCAGGGTGCCGTCCTCGATGAGGGAGATGGTGCCGTGCTTCAGCTCGCCGGCGGCGTAGGCCTCCGAGTGGATGTAGGAGATCTCCTTCAGCTTCAGGGAACCCTCCAGCCCCACGGCGTAGTCGATGTTCCGGCCGATGAAAAACACGGAGTCGTGGTTGAAATAGATAGAGGCGTAGTACTGGATCTCCTCTGTGTGCTTCAAAATCTCCTCCGCCTTGCCGGGCAGCAGCTGGAGCTGCTCCACCAGCTCCCGGTACTCCTCCGGGCCGATGCGGCCCAGCAGGCCGGCAAAGTGGATGGCCAGCAGATAGATCACCGCCAGCTGGGTGGAGTAGGCTTTGGTGGTGGCCACGGCGATCTCCGGCCCGGCCCAGGTGTACAGCACGTCGTCCGACTCCCGGGCGATGGTGGAGCCCACCACGTTGACGATGGACAGCAGCCGGGCCCCCAGGCGCTTGGCCTCCCGCATGGCGGCCAGGGTGTCGATGGTCTCCCCCGACTGGCTGATGACCAGGGCCAGGGTATGCTCCGACACAATGGGCCGGCAGTACCGGAACTCAGAGGCCAGGGTCACCTCCACCGGGATGCGCAGCAGCCGCTCTAAAATATACTTGGCGGCCATGCCCACATGGTAGGAGGAGCCGCAGGCGATGATGTAAAAGCGGTCCATCCCCTCCAGGCCCTCCCGGGTGATGGTCAGGTCGTCCAGCACCACCTTCCCGTCCCGGATACGGGGGGAGATGGTGTCCTTCAGGGCCTTGGGTTCCTCCATGATCTCCTTGAACATGAAGTGCTCATAGCCGCCCTTCTCCGCCGCGGAGATCTCCCAATCCACATGGGACCGCTCCTTCTCCTCCGGCTGGCCCAGGGAGTCGTAGACCTGAACCCCGCCGGGAGTGAGCACCGCCACGTCCCCGTCGTCCAGATAGCACACCTCCCGGGTGTACTGGATCACCGCCGTCACGTCGGAGGCCAGCATCTGGAAGCCCTCGCCATACCCCAGGATCAGGGGGGAGTCCTTCCGCACCGCCACCAGCTTATCCGGCTCATCGGCGCAGACAATGCCCAAGGCATAGGCCCCCTCGATGCGGTGGAGCACCTTAAAGACCGCGTCCAGCAGGTCCCCGGCGTAGTAGAACTCCAGCAGCTGGGCCACCACTTCGGTGTCCGTCTCAGAGGTGAACACCACCCCCTTGGCCTCCAGGAAGCTCTTCAGCTCCCCGTAGTTCTCGATGATCCCGTTGTGGACCACCGCGATGCGCCCGGACTGGCTCACCTGGGGGTGGGCGTTCTCATCGTTGGGCGCCCCGTGGGTGGCCCAGCGGGTGTGGCCCAGACCCATAGTCCCGGGCACCTTGGCCCCCCCGTCCGTCAAATCACGGAGCACCTGAAGCCGCCCCTTGGCCTTCACCACCTGGAGTCCCTTCTCCCGGTCGTACACCGCCAGGCCGGCGGAGTCATACCCCCGGTACTCCAGGCGGGACAGACCCTCCAGCAGAATGGGCGCGGCCTGCTCCCGGCCGATAAATCCGACAATACCACACATATGAAATTTCCTCCTAATTGCAAAATCGGGAGGACAAACTCGCAGCCATTTGTGCCTCGTCATCCGGTCACAGCGTCTCTGTTTTGCGGTCACCCGCATATTTGCCCGCTGTGTCACGCACCCGGAGGGGTACGGAAGGGCATCCGCCGAATTTTTGGGCCGGCGGGGGAATCCGCCGTCCTTTCGATACTCCCTTCTCCTCGTCGTCCTGCCCCCCTCGGAGACAGGCGCTGGCGCTTTTGATGGGGGTCTCCCCATGGTCCTCCTTTCCTTCTGCGATGCTTGTGAATTCCTTCTATCATAAACGGGCCAAAGCCCGGTTATGCCCGATCTCAAGGCTCCTCCGGCAGGATGGTCCGCACCACCCGGCAGGGATTGCCCACCGCGATCACATTGGGCGGGATGTCCCGGCTGACCACGCTCCCCGCCCCGATCACCGAGCCGGCGCCGATGGTCACCCCCGGCAGCACTGTGACGTTTCCGCCGAACCACACGTTGTCCCCCACGGCGATAGGCCGGGCAAACTCCAGCCCGGCGTTCCGGGTCTGGGCGTCCAGGGGGTGGCCGGCGGTGTAGAAGCCGCAGTTGGGGCCGATAAACACATGGTCCCCGAAGGTCACCGGGGCACAGTCCAGGATCACGCAGTTGTGGTTGATCTCCACATGGGAGCCCATCCGGATGTTGAAGCCGTAGTCGCACCAGAACATGGGCTGAATGGAGATCTCCTCCCCCATCCTGCCCAGCAGCTCCCGCAGCAGATCCGTCCCCGCCTCCGGGTCCTGGACCGCCGTCCGGTTGAACCGCTGACACAGCTCCTTGGCCCTCTTCCGGGCCGCCAGCAGCTCCGGCACGCCCGCAAAATACAGCTGGCCGGACAGCATTTTCTCCTGCTCTGTCACGTCAGCTCCCCCCTCTCTCCTACTCTGCCTCACCGCCGCTCACGCCCCCTGCTTCCGCCCCGAGAGGATGGCCAGGGCCTGGCGGTGGTTCTGGACCCGGCTCACCTCATGGCTGCCGCCGTACTCCCCGTCGATGGTCCAGGGGATGGGCTTTTCGCTGGTAAATTTCAGCTGGGATGCGTGGAAGGAGAGCAGAGCGCTCCCCTCCTCCACCGCCCCGGGGCGGAGCAGCGTCTGGAGGCCCGCTCCGATCTCTCCGATGCTCATGGGCTTGCGCACCAGAATCACCTCAAACAGGCCGTCGTCCAGCTCCACCCGGTCGGTGGGCAGATTCCGCATCCCGGCCACCGAGTAGGTGTTGCACACCATGCCGTAGAAGAAGTCGTCCTCCAGCACCTGTCCGTCGCACTCCACTTTCATGTGGTAGGGGGTGATGGACGGGATGGAGGCGATCCCCGCCATGATATAGGCCAGATGGCCGAAGGTGTTTTTCAGATCCTGAGGGGTGTCGTAGGACACCTCGGTAAAAGCCCCGAAGGCGGCCACATAGACAAAGGGCTGCTGGTTCAGGGTGCCGATGTCCCAGCGCAGGGGTTCACTGTCCCCCGCCGCCAGCTCCGCCGCCTTTTTATAGCCCCGGGGGATGCGCAGGGTGGCGCCGCAGTCGTTGGTGGAGCCGGAGGGGATATAGCCCAGCAGGGGCGGACGGCTCAGCTCCAGCAGGCCGGCCGCCGTCTCGCTGAGGGTGCCGTCCCCGCCGCAGCACACCACCCGGTCGTAGTAGGACCCCAGCTCCCGGGCCACCCGGGTGGCGTCCTTCTTGCCCTGGGTGGGGTAGACGGTGGTGAGCCACCCGTCCTTGGTAAACTGGTCCACCACGCCGGACAGATGGGCCGCCGCCGCCCCCTTCCCGGCGGTGGGGTTATATAAAAACAGCATTCGCTTCATATCGTGATTCTCCAGATCTCTCCGCGCCCGTCCTTCCCCAGTCCGGCCCGCGCACAATTTCATTGCTCCTTATTATACGGCCCTTCCCGGAAAATGCAAGGTAATTGTGTAAACTTTTTGGAAATGTGTCCGATACTCTCTGTCTCAGGGTTGCGCTCTCCCGGAAAAACAGGTACAATGTGGACGGTTTTATATGCCGGCTAGAATGAAAGGAGCGGTTGGATGGAAACACTAACCATGACCCGCCCTGTGGTCCTCATCACGGGGGGCTCCCGGGGAATCGGTGCCGCCGCCGCCCGGCGGTTTGCCCGGGGCGGCTGGGACGTGGCGGTAGGCTACCGCCGCTCCCGGGAACAGGCGGAGACTCTGGTGGGGGAGCTGGAGGCCCTGGGGGCCCGGGCGGCCGCCCTCCCCGGGGACATATCCCAGCGGCCGGAGGCACAGGCCCTGGTCCGGCAGGCGGAGGAGCTCCTTGGCCCCCTGGACGCCCTGGTGTGCAGCGCCGGGGTGGCCCCCCGGCAGATGCTCCTCACCGACCTGTCCGCGCCGGAGTGGCGGGAGGTCATGTCCGTCAACCTGGACAGCGCCTTTCATCTGCTTCAGGCGGCGGTCCCCGGCTTCGTCCGGCGGCAGCGGGGGGCCATCGTCACCGTCTCCTCCATGTGGGGGCTCACCGGCGGCTCCTGTGAGGCGGCCTACTCCGCCTCCAAGGCGGGGATCATCGGCCTGACCCGGGCCATGGCCAAGGAGCTGGGCCCCTCCCACATCCGAGTGAACTGCGTGGCCCCCGGGGTCATCGCTACCGATATGAACGCCCACCTGACCCGGGAGGACCTGGACGCCCTGGCGGAGGAGACCCCTCTGTGCCGCATCGGACAGCCGGAGGAGGTGGCCGAGGCCATTTTCTTCCTGGCCTCCCCCGCCGCCAGCTTCATCACGGGACAGGTCCTGTCCGTGGACGGGGGCATGGTCATCTGAATCGGGCCGTATTTGTGTCTTTTTTGCAAATTTTTTAGGGAATCTTCCCTTTCTTCTGGAAACCAGTGGTTGCAAGGTGAAAAAAAGGTTGCTATAATTAGGGCGGCAATTTTCCGCTTCAATAGGGACCCTTCCCGCGGCTCTCCCGCCGCGCTGCGCGAAAAGGAGGAATACGCCCGTGCGCCGTTCTCAGAGATCCCAATTTGATTATCACTCCTACCGGGGCCGCACCACCGTCACCGACTGGCTCAAGCGGATCGCCCTGGTGCTGGCTGTCTTAGTGGTCATACTGGTGGCCGTGCTGTTTTTTGGACAGGGGTCCATCTCCTACACCGACGAGGGGCTTCGCATCCACTGGCCCTTCTCCCAGCAGACGGAGCCCCAGACTCCGGACCCTGGAAATGTGACGGTGATCGAGGGCGACCCGGCGGCCCTGCCTGACGCCTCCCAGGAGGGGGAGACCACTCCGCCGGAGGAACCCCAGGAGGACGCCTCCTCCATTCTCTCCGTCTCCCTGTCCTCGCTGCTGGACGGCAGCGCCGCCCAACTGGCCCAGGAGGCCGGAGCGGACGGCGTGGCAGTCACCATGAAGGACGACCAGGGGGCGCTGGGCTGGCAGTCCCAGCAGGCGCTGGCCTCCGCCCTCCAGGATGGCGTGGACTCCGCCACGGTGAACGCCGCCCTCACCGCCTGGAACGAGGGGGACGTGTACACCGTGGCCCGGCTGTCCTGCTTCCGGGACGAGGCCCTGGGCTCCAACATGGACTACACCCTGCGCACCAGCAGCGACTACCGCTGGCGGGACAGCGGGGATCTCCACTGGGCCACCCCCTCCAACGAAGCGGTGCGGAGCTACCTCATCGGCCTGATGACCGAGCTGGCCCAGATGGGCTTTGACGAGATCGTGCTGGACTACTTCGGCTACCCCACCCAGGCGGACGGCACCCTGGGCAATCTGGGGCAGCGCGAGGACAACTACCCCGCCGGGGCGCTGGACGGGGTCATCACCGGCTTTCTGGCCCAGGCCGCCCAGGCCCTGGAGCCCTACGGCACCAAGCTCTCCCTCCACGCCTCCGCCGACGTGCTCACCGGGGCGGACGGGAGCGCCGGTCTGACCCCGGCGGCCCTCAACGCCAGCGTGGACCGCGTCTGGGTCTCCGGGACCCGGAGCGACGTGCTGTCCGCTCTGGAGGGGGCCGGGGTGGTGAACGCCGCGGACCGCCTGGTCTCCCTGGTGGACCAGCTGGACCTCGCCGCGGCCGGCGCCCAGGCGGTGTGGAGCGAGTAAGCCGCTGCCCACAGATATTTTATCAGCATTCGTTTTTTCACCGAGGCGGCTCTGACGGGCCGCCTCGTTTTTTCATTTTGGAAGGCCGCCCACTTCCCATTCTCGATTGCTTTTTCCCGAAAAATCCGCTAAAATAGAACGTGCGTTTCCATGCGGCAGCCCGCCGCCTGGAGAATCCCTGTGACCCTACGAAGGAGGACCTGGAATGAATCAAAAAGAATTGAGCGAGCTGAAGCGCCGCTTCCGCCCGGACAAGAGCGCCATCCACCGCATCTACGGCTGCTTTGTCAACGGCAATCAGGAGATTGTCTCCTACCTGGACGAGTCCATGGGCCGCATGCCCGAGGAGGAGTCCGCCCAGTACTTAGGATTTTTGAAGAAAGCCCTGTCCGGCACCCTGGGCAAGCAGCTCATTGACATCGTCTTTTCCACCCAGCAGGTGGCGGACAGCCAGGAGCACAAGCTCCTCTCCGCCCTGCGGGACTCCCAGCTGAAGGACGCCCAGGCCCGGGAGACCTTCTACCGCAAAATCATCGACGCCCTGGAGCTGGACGGGAACTATCTGATCCTGCTGGCTCACGACGCCTACGACGTGCCCCGCCGTGGGAAGGACGACCGGCTTCAGGAGGACTCGGACACGGTGTTCTCCTATTTGGTCTGCTGCGTCTGTCCGGTGAAGGACAGCAAGGTGGAGCTGGGCTACTTCCCCGGGGAGAACGAGTTCCACAGCCGGGCCGGCCAGGTGGTGGCCCCGCCGGAGCTGGGCTTCCTGTTCCCCGCCTTTGACGGCCGGGCCGCCAATCTGTACAACGCCCTGTTCTACTCCAAAAAGGCGGATCAGATCCATCAGGAGTTCATCGACGCCGTCTTCCACACCGAGCCCCCCATGTCCGCCGCCGAGCAGAAGGAGGCCTTCCAGTCCGCCCTGCGGGAGGGGCTGGGGGACGCCTGCACGGTGGAGGTGGTCCAGGCCATCCATGAGCGGCTGCTGGACCGGATGGCCCAGCATAAGGAGTCCAAGGACCCGGAACCCCTGGAGGTCACCGCCCAGGACGTGGCTGCCATCCTTCGGGACTGCGGGGTGGGCGAGGAGCCCATCGCGGCCTTCCAGGAGGAGTGCCGGGAGCTGCTGGGGGAGGGCGTGCTGAACCCCGCCAACCTCATCGACCCCCGCCGCTTTGAAATCAAGACGGAGGCCGCCGCCGTCACCGTGGACCCGGAGCGCAGCTATCTGGTGGAGCTGCGGGAGATCGACGGGCGAAAATACCTGCTGGTCCCCGCCGACGCGGGGGTGGAGATCAACGGCTTTACCCTGTCGTCCGCCAACGCAGAGCCCGCCGGAGCATGACGGAAACCGGAGCTCCCCGGCCCGCCGGAAGCCAGGATGCAAAAAGCCCGGCACAGCAGAATTGCTGTGCCGGGCTAATTTCATTGCTTCCAGTGGAAACGGTCAGTCCTCGTCCGTCTCCTCCTCGTCCCCGTCGTCAGACAGATCCAGGGCGAAGCGGGTCTCGCAGTTGGGACACTGGACCTCGCCGGCGGCCAGGGCCTCGTCGTCGATGATGATGGGCTCCTCACAGTTGGGGCACTCCACCTCGAAGTAGTCCTCGTCGTCCTCATCCTCGTCAAAGACCACGGATTCCACGTCGGCCAGGTCGTCGGAGAGCACATCGATCTCCTCGCCCAGGGCCAGGGCGTTCTCCTCCAGGTCCTCAATGGACAGCCCGACCTCCTCCAGGATGCCGATCATCACGGAGATGAGCTTGCCCTCCTTGGACTTCTCCACATCCAGGTTCAGGCCCTCGGCCAGTCCCTTCAGGTATGCAACTTTTTCAGAAATGGTCATGGTTACGCTCCTTTCTGAGGCGAAGCCTCATGGACGGGTAAACTCCCTGTGATTTTCAATCAGTTCTTGCAGCGCTCCAAATACTCGCCGCTGCGGGTGCCTCCCAATCAAATCACGATTTGATTGGGAACCCGGATTTATTCAAATCCTCGGCGGAAGTGAATTCCGCCTGCGGCAAGGTTTTGGCTGCGCCAAAACGCTTGTACGCGCTGCGCGCGCCCCGCTCTGCGGGGCCCCATCGACACCCGCGCAAACACTTACAGGGCGCAGGTATCCAACAGAATCATCAGTTCTTGCAGCGCTCCAAATACTCGCCGCTGCGGGTGCCTCCCAATCAAATCACGATTTGATTGGGAACCCGGATTTATTCAAATCCTCGGCGGAAGTGAATTCCGCCTGCGGCAAGGTTTTGGCTGCGCCAAAACGCTTGTACGCGCTGCGCGCGCCCCGCTCTGCGGGGCCCCATCGACACCCGCGCAAACACTTACAGGGCGCAGGTATCCAACAGAATCATCAGTTCTTGCAGCGCTCCAAATACTCGCCGCTGCGGGTGTCGATCTTGATCTTGTCGCCGGGGTTGATGAACAGGGGCACCTTGATCTCGGCGCCGGTCTCCAGGGTGGCGGGCTTGGTCACGTTGGTGGCGGTGTCGCCCTTGAAGCCGGGATCGGTCTCGGTGACCTCCAGCTCCACGAAGTTGGGGGGCTCCACGCCGAAGACGCTGCCCTTGTAGGACATGACCTTGCAGGTCATGTTCTCCTTCACAAAGCGGAAGGCGTCGCCCAGCATGTCCTTGCTGATGGGGATCATGTCATAGGTCTCCATGTCCATGAAGTAGTACAGATCGCCGTCGTTGTAGCTGTACTCCATGTCCTTGCGCTCCACATAGGCCTGCTCAAACTTGGCGGTGGGGTTGAAGGAGGTCTCGGTCACGCCGCCATTGATGATGTCCTTCATCTTGGTACGGACAAAGGCGGCGCCCTTGCCGGGCTTCACGTGCTGGAACTCGACGACCTGCATGACCTTGCCGTCCATCTCGAAGGTCACGCCGTTGCGGAAATCACTGGCGGAAATCATTGCCATAGGAATCATCCTCCATTGTGTTTTAATGAACTAATTCATTTTACCCTTTTTTCCCCTGTTTGACAAGGGGGTTTGGGAAAATATGCGGAAAATCAAAGCACGATGAGATTTTTGGGGGACTGGGTGATGTCCCGGCAGCCGCCCTCCTCCAGCACCAGCACATCCTCGATGCGCACGCCGAAGCGGCCGGGCAGGTAGATCCCCGGCTCGGCGGAGATCACCGTCCCCGCGGGGAGCGGCCCGGTCTCGCTGGGGGAGGCGTTGGGGGACTCGTGGATCTCCAGTCCCAGGGAGTGGCCGAAGCTGTGGGTGAAATAGTCCCCATAGCCCGCCTCCGCAATCACCTTCCGGGCGGCGGCGTCCAGCTCCCGGCCGGGCATCCCCGCCCGGGCGGCGGCAATCCCCGCCTTCTGGGCGGCCAGCACCGTCTCATAGACCCGCTCCATCTCCTGGGTGGGCTGTCCCACCGCCACCGTGCGGGTCATGTCGGAACAGTAGCCGTCATACACGCACCCGAAGTCCATGGTGACGAACATCCCCTTCTGGATCACCGTCTCCCCGGGCACTGCGTGGGGCATGGAGCCGTTGGCCCCGGCGGCCACGATGGGGTCGAAGGAGACCTTCCGGGCTCCCCGGCGCAGCAGCTCGTACACCAGCCGGGCGGCCACCTCCTGCTCCGTCAGGCCGGGGCGGATATAGTTTAAAATCTCCCCAAAGGCCGCGTCGGTGATCTTCTGGGCCTGGACCATGGCGGCGAGCTCCTCCCGGTCCTTGGAGGCCCGCAGGCCGTCCAGCAGTTCCTGGGCCGGGATCAGCTCACACCCCTCCGGGAAGCTCTCCTGCCAGCGCCGGTGCTGGGCCACGCTGACGGCGGCGCTCTCAAAGCCCACCCGCTTCAGGCCGCGGGCCTCCAGAAAATCCCTGGCCAGCGCCAGGTGGCTCCGCTCCCGGGAGATGAGAACCACCTCCGCCCCGGTCACCTGCTTTTGGGCCGCCTCAATGTACCGTCCGTCGGTGGAATACCGGCTCCCCTCCCGGGTCACCAGGACATAGCCCTCCCCCTGAAATCCAACGGCGTAGCGCTCGCCGGGCTCGCTGACAATCAGTATAGCGTCCAGATCGTACTGAGACAGCTTGTCCGCAATCTGGCTGAGATGGTTCATGGCGTCTCGCTCCTTTCTCCCTGCGCGGCGCGCAGGCGCGCCGTCCGCCGGGACGGCGCGTTGTGCATCCGCGCGATGCTCTTACTTCTGATAAGCCTCCACAATCTCCCCAATATATAAGGTGTGGTAGTCCTTCTGGGGGTACCAGCGCTCCTTCACATCCTCCGGGAGACGGGCGGGGTCCATGGGCTGGACAAAGCGCTTGCGGCACACCAGCACCAGCTCCGCCTCCTCAAAATAGGGGGCGCCGCACCGGGCCGCCTTCACCGTGAATCCGCACTCCTTCACCTTGTCCACCTCCCGGCCGCTCTTGCTGCCGCACAGGGCGAGGGCGTCCCGGTACTCCTCCCCGAAGAAGGCCAGGGTGAAGTACTCCTCCCGGTCCACAAATTCCTTGGTGTACCGCTGGGGGCGGATGTAGCAGGTGGCCGACGGAGCCCCCCAGATCACCCCCAGGCCGCCCCAGGAGGCGGTCATGGTGTTGCACCGCTCCGCCGTACCGGCGGTAATGAGCATCCATTTCTCCCCGATAAGGGAAAACACGTTCTGATCAATGGCCTTGGGATCGATGGGCTTGAGCATGACAGATACCTCCTATCAAAATTTCACGGCTCATACGCTCTATTGTATGCGGGAGCGCGCCGTCAGACCCACCTTGAGTCTGACAAGACAAAAAGCCGCACCGAGACCTCGGTACGGCTTTTTCTGGTGCGATCTTACTTCTTGTCCAGACCGAACTTCTTGTTGAAGCGGCTGACACGTCCGCCGGTATCCACCATCTTCTGCTTACCGGTGTAGAAGGGGTGGCACTTGGAGCACACCTCCACGCGGATGTCCTTCTTGGTAGAACCAGTCTCAATCACGTTGCCGCAGGCGCACCGGATGGTGGTCTGCTGATAATCGGGATGAATTCCTGCCTTCATTGTATCTTCACCTCTTTCTCCATGGAGGATCGTCTGTAAACGCATCTAGCATCATAGCACAACCCGGCGCAAAAAGCAAGAGAAATTTCCTTTTTCTTTCTGAAATTTATGTCCGCCCCGGGATCGAGGCAGTTTTCCTCCCTTGACACGGGGATTTCACCTGTGCTATGATGCCGCTATAAAAACTTTGTGTGGATTTTTTCCAGCAGTTGTGGCGTCCCTGACTCCCCTGTTCTTTTTCGCCGCACAGCGGTCCCATTGGACGGCTGTGCGGCTTTTTTGCGGCTGGAACCCCTCTGCACGGAACGGAGAACTGCAATGAGCGAGACATTTATGAAGGAGCGGCCCATCCTCCCCCTCCTGGCCTCCATGGCCCTGCCCATGGTGCTGTCCATGCTGGTCAACTCCCTCTACAACATCGTGGACAGCTTCTTCGTAGCCCAGATCAGCGAGGCGGCGATGACCGCCCTGTCTCTGGTCTACCCGGTCCAGAATTTCATCAACGCCGTGGCCATCGGCTTTGGCGTGGGGATCAACGCGGTCATCTCCATCGCGCTAGGCGCCGGAGACCGCCGCCGGGCGGACGCCGCCGCCACCCACGGGATGGTCCTGTCCGCCCTCCACGGGCTGATCCTCACGCTGGCCAGCATTGCCGTCATGCCCCTCTTCCTCGCCCGGTTCACCACCGACCCGGCCGTGATCCAGATGGGCCTGGCGTATTCCAAGACCGCCTTCTCATTTTCGGTCATCATCATGCTGGGCCTCTCCTTTGAGAAGATCTTCCAGGCGGTGGGCCGGATGAAGGTCACCATGGCCGCCCTGCTGACCGGGTGCGTCTCCAACATTCTGCTGGACCCTGTGCTCATCTTCGGCCTGGGCCCTTTCCCGGAGCTGGGCATCTCCGGGGCCGCTCTCGCCACCGGGATCGGACAGGCGCTCACCCTGCTGGTCTACCTGGCCGCCTACCGGCTGATCCCTATCCCGGTGCGGCTGCGCCGGGACTGCCTGAGACCGGACGCGACTCTGGACCGGAAGCTCTATGGGGTGGGGGTGCCCGCCATCCTGAATCTGGCCCTCCCCTCCCTGCTCATCTCCGTGCTCAACGGCCTGCTCTCCGTCTACTCCCAAAGCTATGTGGTGATCCTGGGCATCTACTACAAGCTCCAGACCTTCCTCTACCTCCCCGCCAGCGGCATCGTACAGGGCATGCGCCCCCTGATCGGATACAACTACGGAGCGGGCGAGCGCGGCCGGGTCCGGCAGCTGTACAATGCTACCCTGTGCGCCAGCGGGATCATCATGGCCTTCGGCACCGTGGTCTGCCTACTCTGGGCGGAACCCCTGATGGGACTGTTTACCTCCCAGCCGGACACCATCCAGGCCGGCGGGACCGCCCTGCGGATCATCTGCGCAGGGTTCGTGATCTCCTCCGTATCGGTCACCTCCTCCGGAGCCCTGGAGGGCCTGGGCAAGGGGGCACAGTCCCTGGTCATCTCCCTGTGCCGCTATGTGGCGGTCATCCTCCCCGCCGCCTTCCTCCTGTGCCGGACGATTGGCCCGGACGGGGTGTGGCACGCCTTCTGGATTACTGAGGCGGTCACCGCTGCGGCGGCGTTTTGGGTGTATAGGAGGACCGTGAATTCCTCCAGTATTAATTAAAATCAGCTTTGCTCATGTAAGATCCCGCCTGGCGCTTCTGCCAGGCGGGATTCTGTCACAATGTTACAAATATGTTTTTAAACTGTGTCCCCAGCGATAACCGCAATCTACCGCCCCTGCAATTGATTGCAGGAACAGCGTTGTCAGACCAAATCCAAACAAAATTCCGGTAAAAAGACGCCTCCAGTTCTTACTCTCATAAGCTGTCAAGCTCTGCAGGAGACCGTCCAGCAGCATGGGAAACAGCATCACGATACAGATGGCTGGAACGAGCTGAACAAATGGAAACGCAATTACAGCTCCCAAAATTCCTGCCAGTTCTCCAGTACATCTGGCGCAAATCGGAAGCTGCTTTCCTTTCCAAAAAAGGAACGGTCACTCCGGCAGTGACACCCAAAGAAAACAGGCAGCCACCGGCGGGTATCCAGCAGGGGCATGTCCAGCACCACGATGTCCACCCCCTTCTCCTTGGTGAGCAGCCGCCACTGCTCCAAGATCTCCCCATAGTTGCGCCCCAGACGGTCGATGCTCTTGATGTAGAGCAGATCGTCTTTTTTCAATTTCCGCACCAACCGCCTGTACTGGGGGCGAAGGAAGTCCTTTCCGGACTGCTTGTCCAGCAGGATGTTGCTCTCCGGCACGCCCGCCTCCCGCAGGGCGATCCACTGGCGGTCCTCGTTCTGCTCCCGGGTGCTCACCCGGATGTAGCCGTAAATTCTCCCGATCCGTTCCACAATTTACCCCTTTCTCTGCTGTGCCGCTGTGATGCAGCGCTGCGCGCTTCTCGTCCGACCCACTCCATCCTGAAATTGCACGCTTTGTTGCACACCAGCTTACATCAAAGGGGCAGACAAAAACACACGCCGGCTCTCCCAAAGGGGGAGAGCCGGCGTGCGTCTCGTCTCGCGCCGCGCCGCGGCGCAATCCTTCATTCTTAATTCTTCATTCTTAATTCTTCATTCTTAATTCTTCATTCTTAATTCTTCATTCTTAATTCTCTCAGCCGCCCAGCTTGGCGGTAAAGTCGGCCATGGCCTCGGAAATTTTCAACTGCTGGGGGCAGACCTTCTCGCAGCTGCGGCAGCCGATGCAGGCGCTGGGCCACTTGTCCTGGGGGATGGCGGACAGGGCCATGGGGGCCAGGAAGCCGCCGCCGGTGAAGGAGTGCTCGTTATACAGCGCCAGCAGTTCAGGGATGTTCAGCCCCTTGGGGCAGTGGCTGACGCAGTAGTGGCACGCCGTGCAGGGGAGAGCGGTCTGGCTCACCATGCCGCCGGCCACCTCCATCAAACCGGCCATCTCTTTCTCATTGAGGGGGGCCTCGGTCTGGAAGGTGGCGATGTTGGCCTTCATCTGCTCCAGGTCGGACATGCCGGAGAGGACCATAGTGACTCTGGGGATGGACTGGAGGAACCGGAAGGCCCAGGCGGGGATGGTCTCGTCGGGGCGCATGGCCTTCAGGGGCGCGGCCTCCTGATCACTGAGGCGGGCCAGGCGGCCGCCCCGGAGGGGCTCCATCACCCACACGGGGATGTGGTACTCGTTCAGCAGGTCCACCTTTTCCCTGCCGTTCTGGAAAGTCCAGTCGATGTAGTTGAGCTGCAGCTGGCAGAACTCCATGTCCTTGCCGTAGGCCTCCAGGAACCGCTTGAGCACCGGCATCGCCCCGTGGCAGGAGAAGCCCAGGTGGCGGATGCGGCCGTTTTTCTTCTGCTCCATCAGATAGTCATAGATGCCGTACTTGGGGTCCAGGTAGGCGTCAATGTTCATCTCGCACACATTGTGGAACAGATAGAAGTCGAAGTGGTCCACCTGGCACTTTTTGAGCTGCTCCTCGAAGATCTCCTTCACCTTGGGCATGTTGGCCAGGTCGTAGCCGGGGAATTTGTCGGCAATGTAGAATTTCTCCCGGGGATACCGGGCCAGAGCCTTGCCCAGCGCCAGCTCGGAGTTGCCGCTGTGGTAGCCCCAGGCGGTGTCGTAGTAGTTCACGCCGCCGGCCATGGCCTCGTCCACCATCTGAAAGGCGGCCGCCTCGTCCACCTTGGCGTCGTCCCCGTCAATGACGGGCAGGCGCATGCAGCCCATACCCAGGGCGGACAGCTCCAGATCCTGAAACGTTTTGTAGATCATTGGTATTACCCCTTTCCATCTCACGGCGCATCACACGCCGCCCTCCCGGAGGCGGCGGCATACTGCCCCTCCGGTCTCATTTGCTCTCTGGTGCTATGCTACTCCCTGGAGTGCGCTCCAAGTCAAGAGTTTTTTCGCTGTTTTACGAATGATCGCCCGCCCCGCCGCCTCTGGAGGTTCCTGTCCTTTCTATGAAACACGCACTGGGTCTGATTTTTCTTTGCAGGGACAGCCCCATAGGGAGGATGAAAAAATAAACGGCGGGGCAAGTCTCCGCAAAAAGCTATTTCCCCCGCATTTCTTTCCAGAAAAACAGTTGCGCGGGATGAAAAAAGGAAGTATAATAAAGGAGCTGTGTTGGAAACCGGATAAGGCAAATCCGCCTGAGCGGTTGCGAATCCCGGTCTCCGGAGGTAACACATTATGGTAAAAGCGATCGTAGGCGCCAACTGGGGCGACGAGGGCAAGGGCAAGATCACGGATATGCTGGCGGAGACCTCCGACGTGGTCATCCGCTATCAGGGCGGCGCCAACGCCGGCCACACCATCATCAACGATCAGGGCCGTTTCGCCCTGCATACGCTCCCTTCCGGCGTGTTTTACCCCCATGTCACCAACATCATCGGCAACGGCCTGGCGCTGGACATCCGCAAGCTGGTGGACGAGCTCCACTCCCTCACCGATCAGGGAGTGCCCGCCCCCAACCTGATCATCTCTGAGCGGGCCCAGATCCTCATGCCTTACCATGTGCTCCAGGACACCTATGAGGAGGAGCGCCTGGGCGGCAAGGCCTTTGGCTCCACCAAGAGCGGCATCGCCCCCTTCTACTCGGACAAATACGCCAAGATCGGCATTCAGGTGTGCGACCTCTTCTATGAGGACCGGCTGCGGGAGCGTCTGGAGGCCGCCCTGTCCATCAAGAACGTGCTCTTTGAGCACCTGTACCACAAGCCCGCTCTGAATGCGGACGAGCTCATGGAGCAGCTTCTCGCCCTGCGGGAGGAGATCCGCCCCTATGTGGGGGACGCGGTGGGCTTTGTCCACAAGGCCCTGAAGGAGGGCAAGACCGTCCTGCTGGAGGGCCAGCTGGGCTCCATGAAGGACCCGGACCTGGGCATCTTCCCCATGACCACCTCCTCCCACACCCTGGCCGGCTTCGGCTGCGTGGGCGCGGCGGTGCCCCCCACCGCCATTGAGGACGTGATCTGCGTCACCAAGGCCTACTCCTCCTCCGTGGGCTCCCACACCGAGCCCTTCGTCAGCGAGCTGCTGGGCGAAGAGGGGGATGAGCTGCGCCGCCGGGGCGGCGACAAGGGCGAGTTCGGCGCCACCACCGGCCGTCCCCGCCGGGTGGGCTGGTTCGACGCCGTGGCCACCAAGTACGGCTGCATGGTCCAGGGCGCCACCCAGGTGGCCCTCACCTGCCTGGACGTCCTGGGCTATCTGGACGAGATCAAGGTGTGCACCGGCTATGAGATCGACGGGGAGATCACCGACGAGTTCCCCGTCACCCCCCGCCTGATGCGGGCCAAGCCGGTCTTCACCACCCTCCCCGGGTGGAAGTGCGACATCCGCGGCTGCAAGGACTACGACGCCCTGCCCCAGCAGGCCAAGGACTACGTGGACTTTCTGGAGCGGCACATCCAGTGCCCCATCACCATGGTCTCCTCCGGTCCCAAGCGTGAGGAGATGACCTACCGCACCTCGAAGCTGTAATCATACGTTCTGCGCCGGATGCCTGTGGCATCCGGCGCACGGTTTATCCAAAAAGGAGACACATATGAAGCATCGTTTTCTTCCCGGCCTGCTGTCCATCGCTCTGACCCTCAGCCTGTGTGCCATGCCCGCCGCCGCCCTGGAGACCGAGGACGCCAAGGCCCTTCTCAGCACCTATTATGTGGATCAGATTCCGGAGGAGGTACTGGAGCAGGGCTCTGTGGACGCCATCATCGAGTCCCTTGGCGACCCCTATACGGTATATATGACCGCCGAGGAGTACCAGAGTTTCCTCTCCTCCGTCAACGGCAGCACGGTGGTTGGGGTGGGCGTCTCCATCTCCAACCTGGACTCTGTGGAGGAGGGCGTTGGAATCGAAATTCTCTCCGTGCTGGACAACTCCCCGGCCCTGGAGGCGGGTCTGTCCGCCGGAGACTATATTCTGGCGGCGGACGGCGTCGCCCTCACCAGCGGCACCGACGCCTCCGCCCGCATCCAGGGCGAGCCCGGCACCTCCGTCACCCTCACCATCCGCTTCCACGACACCGGCGAGGTCCGGGACGTGACGCTGGAGCGGCGGGCGGTGCTCATCCCCATCGTCACCTACGATCTGGTGGACGGGGAGGTGGGCTACATCGACTGCGACAGCTTCGGCGCCTCTACCGCGGACACGGTGGAGGAGGCCCTCACCCAGCTGAAAGAGCAGGCCGATCTTTGGGTGATGGACCTGCGCTCCAACCCCGGTGGAACCGATCAGTCGGTGACCCTGACAGTCGGAAAATTCACCAACGGCGTAGTAGTTTACATGATGGGCCGGAACGGTCTGGAGTACTACCGTGCCATCAAGCCCACCGCTCCCGACTTCACCGATCTGCCGGTGGTGGTCCTCACCAGCTCCCATAGCGCCAGCGGAGCCGAGATGTTTGCCGCCGCCGTCCGCTCCCACCGCCTGGGTATCTCCATTGGCCAGCGGACCTACGGTAAGGGCGTGGCCCAGTTGGTGCTGGACGAGGACTTTTCCGTCTCCTCGGTGGCGGAGCTCTTTGACGGCGACTGCCTGAAAATCACCGCCTACCGTTTCTACGCCCCCGACGGGGCCACCAACGACACGGTGGGCGTGATTCCCACGCTGCTGGTCTCCCCGGAGCACACCCAGTCCATTGCCCTGCTGCTGCGCTCCAGCGCGCCCACCGTGGCCAACGGCTCCCTGCGCCTGGGCCTGGGGGGATACACTTTCTACATTGACCTGTCCGACGCCCGGAACGTGGATAACCGCGCCGCGTTTACCGAGCTTCTGGAGGCCCTGCCTCCCTCCGCCGAGCTCTATGAGGGCCAGGGGGGCGGCACCTGGGAGCCCATCGAGCCGGAGGCGCTGGCCGAAGAACTGGGGCTGGAGTACCACAGCCGCACCTTCTCGGATACGGCGGACTCTCCCTTCGCCGACGCCATCGACACGCTGGCCGTGTACGGGCTGGTCGAGGGCTATGAGGACGGCGCCTTCCGCCCGGAGGAGACGATCACCCGCGGGGAGTTCGCCTCCATGGTGGCCTCGGCCCTGAACCTGCGGGCTCCGTCCCAGAGCTACTTCTCCGATGTGCCGGAGGACGCCTGGTACGCCGATGGCGTAAATGCCATGGCCGCCAAGGGATTCTTTGCCGGGGACGGCTCCACCTTTCGCCCGGAGGACACCATCACCTATGAGGAGATGGTCACCGTCCTCTCCTCGGCGGCCGCTTGGGCCAGCCTGGACGGCTATGAGCTCGCCCAAAAGAATCTGTCCGCCGGGGAGTGGGGAAACTACTACCAGTTCTCCGAGTGGGCTCAGACCTCCGCCCGGAACCTGGACGCGCTGGGGGCCCTGGTGGGGGATCAGCAGCCCGGCGACGCCGGCACCCGGGAGACCGCCGCGGGCCTGCTGTGCGCCCTCATGGAGGCCACCCACCTGATTTGGAGTTGAACATAGAATAAAGCCTTCCCCCTTCCAGGGGGAAGGTGGCACGGACGAAGGCCGTGACGGATGAGGGTGAGCCGGTCCCACGCACCCCCTCCCCCTCATCCGCCCCCTGCGGGGGCACCTTCCCCCCAGCGGGGGAAGGCCCGAATCTGGTTTAATTTTTATCTTTAGAAAGGATATGACAATACCATGACCCAAATCGACATCATCTCCGGCTTCCTGGGGGCCGGCAAGACCACCCTCATCAAGAAGCTCCTCAGCGAGGCCTTCCAGGGGCAGAAGAATGTGCTCATCGAGAACGAGTTCGGCGAGATCGGCATTGACGGCGGCTTTCTGAAGGACGCCGGGGTGGAGATCACCGAGATGAACTCCGGCTGCATCTGCTGCTCCCTGGTGGGCGACTTCGGCGCCGCCCTGAAAAAGGTGCTAGAGGACTACTCCCCCGACCGCATCATCATCGAGCCCTCCGGAGTAGGAAAACTGTCCGACGTGATCGCCGCCGTGGAGCGGGTGCAGAAGGAGTCCCCGGAGCTTCAGCTCCACAGCTTCGTCACCGTGGTGGACGCCACCAAGGCCCGGATCTACATGAAGAACTTCGGCGAGTTCTTCAACAACCAGGTGGAACACGCCTCCGCCATTCTCCTCTCCCGCACCCAGAGCATGGACGAGGGCAAGCTGAACGCCGCCGTCAATCTGCTGCGCGCCAAAAACGCCAAGGCCGCCATCCTCACCACCCCCTGGGACCAGCTCACCGGGGCCCAGATCGTCTCCGCCATGGAGGGCGGACACTCCCTGGCCGAGGAGCTCATGGAGGAGATCGGCCGCACCCACAGCGATGAGGACGAGCACGAGCACCACCATCATCACCACGACCATGACCACGGACATGAGCACCATCATGACCACGAAGAGCACGAGCACCATCACGAGCATGACCACGAGCACGAACATCACCATGACCATGGGGACGAGTGCGACGCCTGCTGTGCCTGCGGCCATGACCACCACCATCACCACCACGACGGCCACGACGCCGACGAGATCTTCACCTCCTGGGGCCGGGAGACCCCCCGCAAGTACAGCCGGGAGGAGCTCCAGGACATCCTGTCCTCCCTGGCCATGGGGCAGGACTACGGCTACATCCTCCGGGCCAAGGGCATGGTGCCCTGTGAGGACGGCCAGACCTGGCTCCACTTCGACCTGGTGCCCGAGGAGTTCCAGATCCGGGAGGGCGCGGCCGACTACACCGGCCGGCTGTGCGTCATCGGCTCCGATTTGAAGGAGGATCAGCTGGAGAAGCTGTTCCTGCTGGCGTAATGGAGGGAGAAAAGTATGCCTGATTCCCGCATCCCCCTCTACCTCATCACCGGCTTCCTGGACAGCGGCAAGACCACCCTGCTCACCGACACCCTGGGCATGGACTACTTCAACGACGGAGAGCGCACCGTGCTTCTGATGTGCGAGGACGGCGAGGAGGAGTACGACCAGGAGAGGCTGTCCAAGCAGAACTGCCGGGTCGTGCCCATCGAGTCCCAGGACCAGATCACCACCGCCTTTCTGGAGGAGGTGGACCGCCGCTATCAGCCCGAGCGGGTGCTGATGGAGTACAACGGCATGTGGCCCATCCAGATCCTGCGGGATTTGAAGCTCCCCAAGACCTGGGGGCTCTATCAGGCCATTGACGTGATCGACGGCACCACCTTTGAGATGTACCGGAACAACATGCAGTCCATGATCATCGACATGGTCACCGAGGCGGACATGGTCCTCTTCAACCGCTGCACCCCCGACATGCCCCTGGCGGGCTGGAAGCGCTCCATTCGGGCGGCCAACCGCATGTGTGAGGTGGTCTTTGAGGACGAGCGGGGCGAGGAGCTGGAGGTGGAGGATATTCTCCCCTACTCTCTGGACGCCGATCACATCGATCTGGAGGACGACGACTACGGCATCTGGTATCTGGACATTCAGGACCACCCGGACCGGTATATGGGCAAGACCATCACCTTCAAGGCCCAGGCCATGACCAGCCTGAAGCTGCCCAAGGGGACTTTCATCCCCGGCCGCAACGCCATGACCTGCTGTGTGGAGGACATCCGGTTCTTTGGATTTCTGTGTAAGTACGACCGGGCCCGCTCCCTGCGCAAGGGGGAGTGGGTCACCGTCCACGCCACTATCCAATGGGAACACGCCAACGTCTATGAGGGCGAGGGCGTGGTCCTCTACGCCGATCAGGTGGAGAAGGCCCAGGCCCCGGAGGACCCCCTGGTGTATTTCCGGTAACTTCTAAACTTTATGAAAACGCAAGGACGGAGGCCCAGTTGGGCCTCCGTCCTTGCGTTCAGTCTGTCGAGATGGGGTCGAAGATTTCTCCGACCCCATCTCGCTGCATATTATCCTGATGCTGTATAAAAATGTATCAGGATTTGGCGTACTTCTTCCCGCATCTGCCTACTGTGCCCGGTACAGGAATGTCACGATCTGCGCACGAGTGCAAGGGTCATAGGGGCTGAAGGTAGTGGCGCTGGTGCCGCTGGTGATGCCCTCTCCGGCCGCCCAAGCCACCGCAGTCGCATAGTAGGCATCGGCTTCCACATCCGCGAAGCTGCTTCCGCCGGCTTCCGGAGAACCGGAATAGCGCCACAGGAAAGTTACTGTCTGGCTGCGGGTGACCGTGTCATCCGGGCTGAAGGTGGTAACACTGGTACCGGTGGTGATCCCCTGCTCCACCGCCCAAAGCACAGCGGTGTAGTAATATGCGTCAGCAGGCACGTCCACAAAGGGATTGCTGCCGCTGTGAGGCGTGGGGGACCCAACGGCCCGCCACAGGAAGGTCACCATCTGCGCACGCGTGCAGATATTGTCCGGGCTGAACGTCGTGGCGCTGGTACCGTCGGTAATTCCATTGGACACCGCCCAATTCACGGCGTCGTAGTAATAGGAACCGTCAGACACATCCGTAAAGTGCAGCGGCTCTGTGACGATCGGAGTAAACATCGCCTCCACAGTAACCGTGCTGGACGGCATGGTAAAGGTGTAGCTACCATCTCCCTTGTCTTTCAAAGTGATCTCCTTGCCGTTTCTGCCTGTCACGGTGAGGCCGGCAAGCTGGTAGCCATCATCCGGCGTAACCGTCAGCGTAATGGTACTGCCCGCGCTGGCGGTCTCCCGGTTGGCCGTCACTTCGCCGTTGCTGCTGTCTTCCACAGTGATGCGGTAGCTAGAGGTGCTGCCTCCGCCGCCACTGCCGCCGCCGTGGTCAGGTTCTTCCTCTTCCATCCACCGGGCATAGATCGTCGTGTTCTGCGTAAAGACGGTGCTGGCGGTGACTTTCTCACCTCCGCTTTCCGCTGTAAACCAGCCGTCAAAGTCATACCCCTCCCGCGTGGGTGTGGGCAGACTGGCGAGTTTCCCGTTCACGGTCACAGCGGAAGCGGGCGACACGCTGCCACCGTTGGCGTCGAAGATCACCGTCACTTCTGTCGCCGGCGGGGCGGCATCGCTGTGGATGGTCAACTGATAGGTATTGTCCCCGATTTTCACGGTAATGGTCTGCGGGTTATCGACAATCGAGACTTGCTTGCTGTTGACCGCTTCGCCGTCAATGGTAACCGTTTCCCCGTTGCCGGAAATGGCGGTGACAAGGGTGCCCGTTGCGGTAACACCGTAAATGGCATGGGTATAGGCGCCGTCTGGCCCTTGGACAAAGTTCTCCATGGACACGGGCAGGCCGTCAAAGGTCAGGCTGTCCTCGCCGCTGGCGGCGGCATGGACCACTACCCGGCTGCCCAGCAGGCTGAATTGGACGTCGGCGGTCTGTTCGGCCTCGCCGTTCAGCACCCCGGAAATGCCGGTGCTGTGAGTCTCCAGCACAGCTCCGTTTTCATCCAGCAGGGTGGCCACCAGGGTGGCGGTGGACTGCTGCTGGAGGCTGTTATTCTTCAGGGACACCGTGGCCGTGGTGGAGGTGCCGTTGGTCTGGACCACATCCAGCGTGGTCTTCTCCCCGGTGCGGGCATAGGCTCCGGTGAGCAGGACGGCGCTCTGGTTGTCGCTGCTGTGGACCTCGGGCAGACGTTTGGCCTCGCTCTGGGTTCCAATCTTCCCCTCCGCCCAGGCCTCGGCGTACAGATACACGCCGCTGTCGGGAATCTCCTGTCCGCCGAGGGTGTTCTCTACATAGTCCTTGACGTTGTAGGTCAGCACCAGGGTACAGGCACCCGCGTCGATCCGCGCCAAGTCATTGCCGGAGAGGGTGATGGTATTGCTGCCGCTGTTGTCGTTATAGGTCACATTGGCCGCTTCCGTCAGCAGGCTGTCGGTGTAGAAGGCCACTTTGACCGTCCGGCCGCTCGCCAGCGGGGCGTCGGAGGCATTGTAGAGGGTCAATGCAATGGTACGCTGGCCTTCCTTCTCCTCCAGCACCTTCATCTGGGAGATACCGATGTCCGGGTAGTCCAGATAGACGGTGCCGCTCTTGGTGATGTTGGAACCGGCGTCGGTGATGGTGTACGCCACATCGCTCACAGTCTCGCCAATCTTGTGGTACACCGCCAGGGTGGCGCTCTCGCTGGGCTGGAGAGACGTGAGTGTGGCGCTCTCGCCTTCTGCCAGGGTGACGGTCAGATCCGTCACCTCGTTCACGCCGGTGTTGCGGACGGTGAACTGGATGGGGGTCAGGCTGTTGGCCATCAGGTTTTTGTAGTCTACCCCGATGGCCTCCACCTCCAAGCCGTAGGGCTCAAAGTTGTGGGAGGCGGTGTAGAGCTTGGTCTCCTCACCGGGAAGGATGACGTTGCCCTCATCACTTTCGATGGTTTCCTGTTTATTCTGGTCATAGCAGGTTGCCTGGAGCACCGCCTTGATGGGGTGCTGTGAGTTATCAGCGTACGATGTCTCCACATAGGCGTCGAAGTGGTCCAGCAGGGTGTTGGACGGCAGCTCCGCCACCATCTGGGGCGCGGTCAGGAAGAAGTCGTCCACCACGTAGTCGTTATCCGTATCCTCCGCCAGCAAGCGGACCGCCTTCAGTTCGCTGTGGGCCGCCGTCATCAGACCGTTTGTCGTCTCATCGCTGACGGTCTCGCTCCACAGGATAGTCAGGTTGTCTGCGTAGCCGCTGCCCGAGGTCTTGCTGTTCCACACGCGGGCAAAACGGAAGTCGCCGCCGATGTTGGCCTGGCCGCTGCTGGTCAGGGCGGACAGGGAGGCGGGGAAGGTATTGGATATGGTTCCTTCTTCGTCCACCGCCAGCAGCTGGATGTCGCTGACGCCGCCCCGCTGGCTGTGCCAACCCAGGATAAAGCGCTGCTCGTTCGTTCCCGTAGTCAGATGCAGCGAGAGTGCCGCCACCTGGGGGTTTTCATCCAGATAGCCGTCGCTGGTGACCAACATGGAGGGGCCGAGGTCACCATTGACGCCCACGATGGTGTAGCCGATCTCCTGGCCGGACCCATCCGACGCTCCGGTGCGGTCCAGAGTGTACACCGCGATGGCGGCGCCGTTGTTCAGCATGGCAGCCTGGAGGCCCTTTACGGAGCCGTTGGCGCCGTTGTAAAGCATCTTGGCCTCGCCCCATTTGGTGCCGTCATAATAGCTGTACATGATCTGGTCCTGGGAGGAGAAGTCCATCAGTCCGCTCTCCGGGTCGGCGCTGTACACGCTGCGCCAGAACACGATGGCCTTGCCTTCGCCGTTGACCGCTACCGCGGGGGCCAGATCGGGGGTGGCGTTCTCCGTCAGGCGGGTTGTGGTCCAACTGCCGGTGTTGCTGCCGTACTGCTTTGACCAGACCGACACCATGATCTCGGAGCTGTTCATCAGCAGGTTCTGCTCTGCGGCTGTGATCTCGTCACCGGCATCCTTGTTGGGGATCTCAGCGCCCTGGCGCACCCAGGCCGCCGCTGCGGTGGCGTTGCCGCCTATGTAGTCCGTCTTGAGGATGCCGGCGACGTCCACATCACTGTCGCCGTAGCCAGCAAAGCCGCCGTCGGGGAACACCCGAGAAGTGATATAGCTGCCGTCATCCCCCAGGATGCTGTAATGGGCCCGGCTGTCGTAGATGCTGGGCGCGGGATTGGTCGTTTCATCGTAGCCGTCGCTGACGTAGACCAGCACCTGCCCGTCGTCGCTCAGCTCCGGGAAGGAGGCGGGATTGGCGTTGGTCTGGAGGTTTTCTACGCCGTTTTCCTCATCCAGGCTGAACAGGGACATACGGGCCTGAGAATCGCCCCAAGAGCGGGCGTACTGCTCCAGATAGTCCCGGCTTTGGAGGGTGGCGGTGGAGGACACCTCCCGCAGGCCGCCCATGGCGGCGGCGTACTGGATGCTCTGACTGTCCAGGCCGGTGCCGGTGTTTTCCCAATAGTCGCTGATCTCATCCCAGTTATTAAAGGATTTTCCGTAGCCGAAGGAGCCGGAGGCCAGCACCTTCTCATAGGAAATCAGGGCGAACACAGCCTCAAATTTGATGCCCACCTCGCTCTGGATGTCCAGATACTGGCCGTTGAGCTGTTGTTTGCTCTCATCCGCCAGATACTCCCGGGAGAGGAAGCTGTTTTCGCTGTTCACGTCCAGCTTGCCGAACAGGCCGATCTTCAGAGCAATGAGGGAGTAGTCGAATCCGAAACCGCCGAAGGCCTCCACATAGGCCCGCAGACGCAGGTTGGTGAGGAAGTCGGTGACGGCGGTGGCGGTGGGGTCGTTCCATACCAGCTCCGTTCCGTCGGTATCCTTCTGCTGGCTGTACCGGGTGGCGGCCTGGAGGCTCAGCTGCATGGCGCCGCCCACCTCAAAGCTGCCGGTGACCGGCACGATGCCTACCACAGTGTTCACGCTGAAGCCAAATTCCATCCCCACGCCGGCGGTAAAGCCGCCGCCCTTGGTGCAGACCTCCCACTGGCCGGCGTCCCGGTTGTAGCGGATCTCCGCCTCGTAATAGCCCTCCAGCTGTACGCCGAAGTCGAAGCCCGCCACGTCGGACAGCCGGTTGCTGCGGGATGGGTTGTAAGCGCCCATGGGATCATAGGAGCCGCTGGCCATCTCCTGGAGGTCGCCCACGCTGGGCATGTCGGTCTCCAGCCCCTTGGTCATGAAGTTCGCGCTGACGGCCACGCCGTCCTTGTACTCCACGTCCTTCAGGTCCAGACTGTCATAGCCCGCCCAGATCAGGGCGTTGAACACGCTGGGGTCTTCACTGGGGGTGATGAGCATCTGGAACACGCTGGTGTCCACGGGGCCGGTCAGTTCGCCCAGATCGCCCAAAAGGGCATTGAAAATGCTGCTGCCGCCGTTGCCGAAGTTGATGTCCTCCTGCCAACCGCTGGACTCGGTCAGGGTGACCACCATGCCGGTGACATTTTCATCCTCTTGGACGGGGGGAACCCGGCTCAGATCGACGGCCCGGAAGGGCATCGTGCGCTCCTGTACCATGCTGCCGTTCTGGGTGAGGCGGGTCTTGAGGCCCACGTCCTTCCCGTCCAGAATCCAGCCGGAGGTGGCCATGGTCTCCTCGCTGAGAGTCAGGGTGTTCTCCACCACGGGCATGGAGGTGAAGGGGTACCGGTCAGCGCCCGTGCTCACCTGAGCCTCGGGGACATAGCCGTTCTCATCCGCCATGGTCAGGGTGTAGGACGCGCCGTCGCCGGTCTCGCCCCACAGGAGCATATTGGTGGTGAGCACGGCCTCTTTGAAGTTGTAGTTGGGGCCCACGAAGCCGGTGGAGTGGCGGGTGTCGATGAGAGCGCCGTCGTTCAGGTGGTAGTCCACCACTTGCCGGGCCACAAAGGGCTTGTTCTCCTCGCCCTCGGGCACTGCCTCCAGCACCACCACGCCGGAGGCGGTGCGCATCTCCTGCATGGGACTGACGGTGCCGTCCACCATCTGGAACAGGGGGTAATAGGCGTTGCCGCCGATGTCGCGGATCTCCAGCACATACTGGATCTTGTCCACGGCGGTGGGGAGGTCGTCCTTGTCCTCTCCGGCCTCCGCCGACCAGAACTGGGTGAAGTCGAAGTAGACGGTAATCTTGCCGTTGGCGTCGGCGGTAAAGGTGGTATCCTGCTGCGCCGCGCCGGCACCACCGATATTTTGACGGGTGGTGCCCAGTCCGGCGGTCTCACAGAAATACCCGTTCTTATACACGCCGCCCCGGACGGTAACCGTTCCCGTATAGGGGGAGCCGTCCGGCGTTACCAGGGTCAGTTCCGCTTTGGCCGCCTCCCGCAGGCGGAAGGTGTTCAGGGGGTAGAGCTGGAGCTTTCTGGCGTCTCCCTCGCCAGACTGGAGGTCATAGTTGTAGATGGTACCCAGGTACTCCGTGCCGTCTGTGTCCTTGGAGCTGAGCCACACGTCGGAGGCGATGCCGCTGGGCTCGTAGAGGGCCAGTACACCGTCGCTGTTGGTGGTCACGGTCCGCTCCTCGCCATTGCCGTTGGTATAGCGCAGGGTGGTCTGCACCGCCGGGGTCACCTGGAACAGGTAGAACTGATCCCGCAGGGTGTGGGCGACGACCGGGATGCTGGCGCTCATGCCGGTGGCGGCGTGGGTGGCGGTGATGGTAGCGGTGCCGTTCTCCACGGTGGCAACGCCCATTTTCAGCTCGGGCAGATAGGTGTCGAAGCCAAAGAGCTTGATGTCCTCGTACATCCCCCCCTGCTTGTAGTTCACCGAGATGGCGTCGTTGTCGGTGGCCCAGGCAATGCCGTCTTTGAAGGAGTTCCAGCTGTAATCGTTGTAGTTGATGCCGATGTAGTCCAGCAGGCCCAACTCCTGCCGCATGGCCAGGATCTCCGTCGTGTCGGTGGGCAGATCGCCACTGACCTTATCGGTGTTGTCCAGGGTCAGCTCCGTAATGGGCTGGTCCTCGCTGCCCACGATTTTCAGGGCATCGGCGTTGTAGACATACAGGGGGAAGGAATCGGTGCTGGGGGACTCATAGGAGCCGTTGTCCACCGACAGCATGATCTGATAGGTGTCCTTCAGAGCGCCGTCGGCTACTTGGCTCAGGTTCAGCGTGTAGATACCCGAACCGCCGGAGAGGGTACAGGGATCGGTGGTGGGCTGGTCATCCCCGGTTACCCGGATGACAGTGAGGGTGGTGGTCTGATTATTGTAGTTGTCCACAGACCAGGGGATGGCCACGGAACCCATACTGTCCAGCAGGTAGATGCTCTCCGGCCGGGTCAGCACAGCCTGGGCGGGTTCCGGGTTCACCACGATCCACGCCAGGGCAGACAGCCGGACTCCCTCGCCGGACCCGCTGGGGTGGGGCATGGACACCCGCACGGTATAGGCGGGGGTATCGCCGTTGGAGAGACCGCTGAGCACGTTTTCTGGGATCACGACGCTGTTTTGATCCTTGGCGGCGGTGTAGGTTGCCACCGGGGTCTTGCCTGGAGAACCCGCCTCCGCAGCCTCCAGGGCCTCCTCCGTTGTATAATGGCCATAGAACACCTCGATGGTGTACTGGAAGTCCGCGTCCGGAGCAAAGAGAGCCGCGTTGGAGCTCCACAGCACGGTGGCGGCGGCGTTCTGCCGGGCCACGATGATGGAGGCCCCCTCGGGGATCACCAGTGCCAGGGAGTCTCCCGCCGTGACGGTGTAAGGCTGGGACGTGCCGGTTTTGTCGTCGCTGGGGTCATCTGGCGTACCGTTGTCGGCGGTAAAGGTAAAGGTCACCTCGCCCAGCTTCTGTCCGGTGAGGGTCACCTTGCCGGAATAGTCCGCTTCGGTGGTGATGGTGGCGATGTCCACGTCGCTGCTGGACCAGGTGCCGCTCTGGCTTCTGGCCAGGGTGCTGCCGTCGGAACCGTACACCTTGGCGGTCAGGGTGGGGCGGATGGTATCCGCCAGAGAAAGAGTGTAGTTCCCGTCGCTGTCGTCGCTGACCTTCACGCTGGCCGCCTGCACAAGAGCGCCCACGCCGAAGGTTGCCTTCAGGTTCTCATGATAGGACAGGTCCACCCAGTCCGGAGTTTCCCGTGTGCCTTCGTTGACCTGGAGGGTGACGGTGTAGGTCTCCTGAGCAGCTCCCGCATTCACGGCGAAGGGATTGGTGGCAAAGGTCTCGCCGTCCTCGTTCACATAGACCTGCTCCGTGGCAATGACCGTTCCGGCGGAGTTGGTGACCACCGCCTGGAAGGGCACTTCTTGGGCCTCGCCGCTGGCGGGCTGGTGATAACTGGCGTACTTGTTTTTATACGCCTCTTCGTCCGACAGGGTGACGGTCACGGTAGCCTGTCCTTCTTCATAGGAGACGGACACGCCGGTGGCCGCCTCCCGCAGCAGGGCGCTCTCCAGAGCGGCGCCGGAGGCGGTCACGCCGTTGATCTCCGCCGCGTTGCCGAAGATGTCGGTGACGCCGGTGAGGGAGGTGATGGTCACCTGGGCGCCGTCCACCTTCTGCACCGGGTACCAGAAGATCAGCTGGTTGCCCGCTTTGCTCATGTGGAGCTCACCGGGGGTAAAGGCTTTGTCATTGATGGAGATGCTGGCGTCGTCGTTCACATACACCAGCTCGTCGAAGGAGAGCACCACCGGCACCAGCTGGCCGGGGCGGTAGGTGCTGCCGGACGGGGTGGTGGCGGATTTCAGGGTGGGGGCTTTTCCGTCGTTTATCAGCTCCACCGCGGTGTCTTTCAGTATTCCGTAATTGTATGCCGCCGCGCCTTCCCCAACCCCAATAACATATATACCACCTCGCACCTCCAGCCTTGCTGGTACGGCTTCCGTTCCCAGTTTGGTAGAGGCGTCGAATTGCAGGGGTGTTGTTATCTGGTTAATAGTACCGACATTGATGTGAAGAAACGAATAATCCATGCCATAGTAGGTAGTTTGCAGGTCGACCCGGTCGACATCGGCATCCTCTTCTTCCGGCAGGAAGAACATATTCGAAGGGCCGTATTCGCCGACGTCCCACGCCCTCGCCATTATGTCGCTGTTACAGCGCGCAGACAAGTTCCCCACCGTAAGCCTGAACTGCACAGCGTCGTCGTCCGGAACCGACTCGGCATCCGTATACCCCTTCGCCCCTTGGAGAAACCGGATAAACTCATTGATCGTCTCTCTTTTGGCGGTGGGCGCATCATTTGTAATACCCAGTGCCTCGTTGGAGCTGCTGGTCACATACGTCAGGAACTCAAAGTAGACATCTGTGCTCTTGTGTTTATTCTCTTCTTCAATATTGCCAGAGTATTGACTTTCCTCCGCCATCCAATCAGTCTGCATCCACTTGGTGGACAGGTCGGGCACATCCACGGTTTGGGTCAGCCGCAGGGTGTGGGCGTCGTAATACTGGCCGCCGCTCTCGAACACGAACCCCTGGGGGTCGGTGAAACGGACCGCCGCGGCCAGCTCGCCGTAGGCGTAGTCGGGGGACGTAACAGCGCCAACCACCATAATGCTCAGCGGCACGCCGCCAAAAACCACTTTATCATTATTGTTTGCCGTGCATGTCAGCGTAGCCGTATTGCTGCTTCCGCTTAGCATGACAGTGTCTGCTTCCGATACGCCAGACATGGTCGAACCCAGGGTGACACGCACATTAATGTCCGTCAGCAGGCCCGGGTCCAACGTGACGGTCACGGAGAATTCCTGGCCCACGCGCTGCACCGGGATGTACTTGGTCACATTCGTACCGACTGCAACAAGGTCTGAAAAATCGTCCACATCGAGGGCCGGCACATCGTCGAGGGTCTCTCCCACCCCCGCGCTCCGGAGGGTGATACCGGTGGTCTGGAGCTGGGCCACCAGGCTGTTCAGGTTGGCCAGAGACTCCCCGTCAAAGGCCTTCCCGGAGAAGTAGGTCTCCTGGATGCGCTGCAGCTCCCGCTCGATGGCGATGATGGTCTTCAGGTCCCCCAGGGCGATGGGCACCCCGTCCACATAGCCCACCCGGCTCAGGTCGGCGTCCGGGTCGTCCAGCAGGGCCTCGATCTCCGCCAGGGTGTACGCATCTCCGTCCAGCTCCACGGTCTGGTCAATATCCAGATTGCCGTACTCGTCCAGCAGGCCGTACTGTTCCAAGAGGGCCTGGATGGCCTCGCCGTCCTGACCGTTGAGTGCTTCCAGCTGCTCTAGAAGCGCCTGATTTTCTGCTCGGCTGTTGCCGAGCAGCTCTCCCACGGCGGCGTAGGCCGTCCCCGGCAGCAATGTCAGCATCATGCAGAGACATAAAAGCGCCGCTGTCAGTCGTTTCCTCATGGTTTCTTCTCCTCCTTTTCTCTGATCCCCATTTTCGGGTTGCCTGCGCGTTTACGCATGGCCTCATGGCTGCACACCCCCAGCAAAGAGCCGGAAAACTGGTGGTAGTGGCGGCAGGAACCGCAGTCAATGCTCGCCGGGTCGTCGTCTACCATCTCGGAATGGGGGCAGGCGTCCTCAATAGTCAGCAGAATGGGGTATCCTGACGGCGTGTAGATCGGGCATTCAATCACGCTGTTGCAGTCCTCCACATACGCCTGGGTACGCTCATCCCAGCGCAGGGGGATGTCCACCGCCTCCCCATCAATTTTATACCGTCGGGTCCGTTCCATTTTAATCCTCCCTTCTTTGGATGGCGGAGGCTTTCCGGTATGGGAAACCCATACTGGAAAAGTCCTCGGGCTTTTTCCAATGGATTCCTGTGCGTACCGCCCGGCACGGCTGCGTCACTTTTGTATCTATCGTATCATAAAAAAATTCGCCGTGCTATTAGCCGGTTTTGGGGGAAAAACGGCTCATGCCCAGGGCGCTTTGCCCTGGGCATGAGAGATGCCATTTTCAAGACGCATGTCCTAAAATGGTGAATTTTAAGTTTATTTTTGCGGCAGCCGCAGCCCGTTGGAGGCGGCTATTGCAGCATGAACTTTCTCAGATCGTGACGTTGAGAAACATCCAGCTTCATCATGGCGCTGGACAAGTGCCGCTTGACGGTGGCAAGGGAAATGTGCAGGTGCTCCGCGATCTCCGGGTTGCTCCAGTCCCGCGCCGCCAGCATGGATACGGCAAACTCTGTGGTAGTCAGGTTGTCCGCCACATCGTGGCCGGTGTCCGGGTTATGAACCTTGCGCCATCCCGCAGAGAAAGAATAGGTGATGTTGATGATCCGCTTGAAGTCCTCCGGCCATTCCGGCTTGATGACAGCCTCCAGCATCCCGCCCAGCAGGCCGTGGTGTTCGCCCAGCCCCTCGATGAGATCGTCTGGCCGGGCCAGTTCCCAAGCAGCCAGCAGATGGGCACGGGCCTGCTCCGTCTGCCGGAGGCCCATGTAGTCCATCACCGCCACCAAGTGGAGGTAGATGGCAGGGATCGGATATTGTCCGGCCCCCATGGCCAACACCCCCTCCACGGTACCGACGCTGGCGGCATAGTCCCCCTGGATGTAACGGTAGTGGGCATAGATATACATGGCAAAAGACCGCAGGCCCAGCGGCAGAAGTGGGAAGAAACCTTGGATCTCCGGCAGCCCCTCCGGCAGCGGCAGGTGCAGGAGCACCGCCCCCGCCGCCGCCACAAAAGCGGATGCGGCCTCCATCTCCGGGGAGCCTCTTTGGCTGCCCAGCGCAGCCTTTAACTCATTCAGGGCGAACCGCGCCCGTTGGATATGCCCCAGGGGCAGGTTGGCATAGGCGTAAATCAGGCAGGCGGAGAGCCGCGCTCCCATATCGGTGCTGGTAAGGTAGGGCTCCGCCCCCTTTGCTGCCTCCTCCGGGTGGCCGCTGAAATAGTGGTATTCCGCCAGCGAGATGTCCCGCTGGGGACCAGCTGCCATAGTCTCCACCACGGCAAGGCATTTCCCTGGTTGGAATGGCGTGTTCATCAGGGGCATCAGGCAGGTAATATCCAACGGTCCAGCGGCCTGTTGTTTCTGCCTACGGGAGACCCTGGGGTCCTGGGGCTTTTCCGCCTCCATAGGAATCGCCCAAGATTTTCCAAATTTCTGTGCACCGGGGATGCGCCCATCAATACAGAACTGCTGCACCATCCGGTCCGAAAGACTCCATTTTTCCGCAGTCTCCCGCACAGTGAGGTATTCCATACGTTTCCTCCCATTAGTATGCGTTTATGTTTTATTATAATACGGAATAGGGCATCGTTACAAGATGCTTCCTGCCTTTGTATGGCTTCGTTTTGCCTATGGCTTTGGGCAGCAATACTGTCCAAGCCTGTAAACATCCTATCAATTCATGCCGATAGCGTAAGTCGTTTCAATATTATAGTGTGTGATACCCCATTCTCCCAACGGGGACAGCTTGCCGGGATATACGGAGCTGTTCCGCCAAAGCCTCCTGAGGCAGTCCCTGCGCCCGGCGGAGCGTCAGGCTCTTTTTCGACAATTCCATGTGTCCTCTCCTTTTAGCTTGATATTTCTATTGCAGCATACTCCATTCCATTTCTCCACCGCGCCGCCGTTACCATTTTTGCAACAAAAGATCACATGGAATGTTCTCCTTTTCAATCGCCTGTTGTTCCTCTGTCCACCGTATTTTCAGCAGCTTCTTCTATTCTTCTGTTTTATCCCAAAACACCGGAAACGCTTCTTCCTTTTTGGGCATTTATCTGAAATCGGTTTTTTTACTACCAATTTCGTGCAGACTATGCTATGATGTGTGTGGTAGCCCTAACCTACTTAGAAAAGAGGTTTTTATATGTACTGTGTCCGAAAGGTCACCGACGACCTGCTCTGGATCGGCGGCAACGACCGCCAGCACCCCCTGTTTGAGAGCGCCCACCCCGTCCCCCGGGGCATGTCCTTCAACTCCTACCTGCTGCTGGACGAGAAGACGGTTCTCTTTGACACGGTGGACCGTGCGGTGCAGACCCAGTTCTTTGAGAATCTGGAGTACGCTCTGAACGGGCGGAAGCTGGACTATGTGTTCGTCCACCATATGGAGCCCGACCACGCCGCCACCCTGGGGGATCTGATGATCCGCCACCCGGAGGCCACCATCGTCTGCAACGGCAAGTCCCTGAACATGATCCGCCAGTTCCACGCCACCGATCCCAAGGGGGCCAAGCTGGTGAACGAGGGGGACACCATCACCACCGGCAAACACACCTTCACCTTTGTGAACGCCCCCATGGTCCACTGGCCCGAGGTCATGGTGAGCTACGACTCCACCGACAAGATCCTGTTCTCCGCCGACGCCTTCGGCACCTTCGGTGCTCTGAACGGGGTGCTGTTCGCCGACGAGGTGAACTTTGACCGGGACTGGCTGGACGAGGCCCGCCGGTACTACACCAACATCGTGGGCAAGTACGGCCCTCAGGTCCAGGCCCTGCTGAAGAAGGCCGCCGGCCTGGACATCCAGATGATCTGCCCCCTCCACGGCCCCGTGTGGCGCAAGGATCTGGGCTATATCCTGGACAAGTATGCCAAGTGGGCCGCCTATGAGCCCGAGGTGCAGGGCGTGCTCATCGCCTTCGCCTCTGTCTACGGCGGCACGGAGACGGCGGCCAATATTCTGGCCTGCCGCCTGGCCGAGCTGGGGGTCCCCGTGGAGATGTACGACGTGTCGGTCACCCACTACTCCTATGTGCTGTCCGACGCCTTCAAGTACAGCCACATCGTCTTCGCCTCCACCACCTACAACAACGGCATCTTCGTCTCCATGGAGAACCTGCTCCACGACATCGCCCACCACGCCCTGAAAAACCGGAAGGTGGCCCTGATCCAGAACGGCTCCTGGGCCCCCGCCAGCGGCAAGCTCATGAGCGAGATCCTCTGCGGCATGAAGGATATGGAGATTCTGGAGGCCCCTGTCACCCTCAAGTCCACCCTGGCGCCCGGCCAGGACCAGGAGCTGGAGGCCCTGGCCAAGGTGCTGGCCGCCTCGGTCAAGGGTGAGGCGGCGGAGCCCGAGGCGGAGGCCCCCGCCCCGGCCAAGCCCCGGGGCTTTGTGTGCAAAATCTGCGGCTTTGTGTACGAGTCCGACACCCTGCCCGAGGATTTCACCTGCCCCATCTGCCGCCGCCCCGCCAGCGACTTTGAGCCGCTGACCTGATTGATCTGCCCAAACCAGCCCATGGCTGTTTGGCGGGCGCGGCCGCCCTGCGGACCGCCCCGATATAATTTGAATGAAAGCAGGTATCGTAACATGAAAAAATACGTCTGTGATCTGTGCGGCTATATCTACGACGAGGCCGCCGGCGACCCCGATAACGGCGTGGCCCCCGGCACCAAGTGGGCGGACGTGCCCGAGGACTGGGTGTGCCCCCTGTGCGGCGCGGACAAGAGCCAGTTTTCTGAGCAGTAATGAATCAGGAGCCCGGGACAACTGTCCCGGGCTCCTCAGCTTGTCGAAAAACCTCTGTTCAGACGAGTCCGCCCGAGTGTTGGCGGGGGAGCTCGAGGGGGCGGCAGCCCGCCTCGAGTGGGATCGAATGCCCTGAATGCCTTGCAAGGCAAGGCGTTCAGCGAGCGCAGCGAGGACTTTTCCGCCGCACAGCGGCGGGAAAGTAACGGCATTTTTGCAGGCTGTCGGAAAAGTCCTTAGACTTTTTTGACAGCCTGAGGAGCCCGGGGCGGCTGCCCCGGGCTCCTTCTTTTATATATACAAGCTCTGTTTCCCTTGGTACCCAGTCGATTTGCTTTAGGGAGCCAGGACCTGATTGCTGCGCTTCATCTTTCCGCCCTTGGGCAGGGACACATTTCTGGTGTGGCGGATCTCCTCCCACACGGTGGTCTTTTTAAAGATGCAGCCCACCGTGAGGACCACCCAGCTGAGCAGGAAAAACCAGTACACCGCCAGAGCGGGCAGCAGCCGCCGGTCCCACTTGTTCTCCACCGTAATCACCAGCACCGCCGACAAAGTGGCTCCCAGCACGGTAATCAGCAGATTGCCCGCGATGTACCCCAGACACAGCAGCAGGGAGAAGTGCCCCGGATGGACGAAACCGGCCGCCAGGGCGGTCACCGCCATGCTCACCAGGGCGGCCGCCTGATAGGCGGGGATCAGCATGGTGGCCCCCATGTCCAGAGGCTGGACGGCGGGGCGCTCCGCCAGGCTCCGGCCCAGCATCGGCAGCCACTCCCCCGCGATCTGGAGGGTGCCGCTGGTCCAGCGGCGGCGCTGCTTGATGGACTCCCGGAAGGTGAGGGGCTGCTCGTCATAGGTCACCGCCTTGGGCACCCAGGCGATGGGCACTCCGGCCAGGGCACACTGGGCGGACATCTCCAGGTCCTCGCTGATGCTCTGGGTGCACCAGCCGCCCATCTTGTCAAAGGCGGCGGCGGACACCATGAATCCGGTGCCTCCCAGCATGGCCGACATGCCCAGCCCCGCCTTGCCCTGGTTGTGGAACCGGTCCATCATCCAATAGTAGATGGAGTAGCAGCCGGAGATGGCGCTGTCAAAGGGGTTCTTGCTGTCCCGGTAGCCCTGGGCCGCCCGGGCCCCCGCCCGGTAGGCGTTGTTCATCTCCCGCAGGAACCGGGGATCGGCCACATTATCCGCATCAAAGACGCAGAAGGCGTCGTACCCCTTGTCCCGCAGCTGCCGGTAGGCAAAGCGCATCACATCTCCCTTGCACTTCACGGGGACGGTGCACTCCATGACATTGGCCCCGAAATCCCGGGCGGCCTGGGCGGTGTGGTCGGTACAGTTGTTGGGGATGACCCAGATGTCGTACAGCTCCCGAGGATAATCCTGGGCCAGCAGGCTGTTGATCAGATTGCCGATCACCAGTTCCTCATTCCGGGCGGCCACCAGAATCGCAAAGCGGGTGCTGGCCGGGTGCCGGCCATAGTCCATAGGCTTGCGCCAGGACATGAGGGCGGTCACCAGATAATAGCCGCCCCACAGGGTCATGCCCGCTCCTACCAGAGCCGCCGCTCCCATCCACAAATATGCCATCCACGCCATATGGGCTCCCTCCTTCTCTCTTTGTGCTCCCAGTGTACCAGAGAAATGTTAAGGTTCTGCCACAAACTTTATTAAGTTTTTTTGAAAATTTTTTAAGGTTTCCAAAAGGGCATCCCTGCTTTGAATTTACAGCTTGTTTATTTGACTAAATTACAACATTTTGCTATACTGTATTTGTACACTTTCGACCGAACCACAGGTTGACCCGCCCGCGTGGGCCGGAATACCGGCGTCCGGGCCTGTCAACGCGACGTTTTAAGGAGGTGCCCTGTTGCTTCGTTTTGAACACGTATCGCTGTCTTACGGCAGCCAGAAGATTCTGGACGACCTGTCCTTCGAGATCCAGGAGGGCCAGATGGCTGTCCTGATCGGGCCGTCCGGCTGCGGTAAGACCACCACGCTGAAGATGATCAACCGCCTGATCGAGCCCTCGGCGGGCAAGATCTACCTCAACGAGGAGGACATCACCGCCAAGGACAAGGTGGAGCTGCGCCGCCACATTGGCTATGTGATCCAGCAGATCGGCCTGTTTCCCAACATGACGGTGGCCCAGAATATCTGCGTGGTGCCCACCCTGCTGAAATACAGCAAGGAGGAGTGTGACAAGATCGTCCACTCTCTGCTGGAGCTGGTCAACATGCCCTATGAGCAGTACGCCCACAAGTACCCCTCTGAGATGTCCGGCGGACAGCAGCAGCGCATCGGCATCCTGCGGGCCCTGGCGGCCTCGCCCCCCATCGTACTCATGGATGAGCCCTTCTCCGCCCTGGACCCCATGACCCGCCGGTCCCTCCAGCAGGAGGTGCGCTCTCTCCAGCAGAAGCTGAACAAGACCTTCGTCTTTGTCACCCACGACATGGAGGAGGCTCTGGATCTGGCCGACGTCATCATCTTTATGGACCACGGAAAGATCGTCCAGATGGCGCCCCCGGAGGAGATGCTGGCCCACCCCGCCAGCGGCCAGATCCAGGATTTCCTCGGCAAATTCATCGACACCCATGCCCAGAAGGAGCTCACCGCCGCCGACTTCATGCGCCCCGGCGTGTCCACGGTCTCGGCCACCCGAGGGGTCAATGAGTGCGTCAGCAAGATGCAGCGGCGCAACGTGGACACCCTCATCGTGGTGGACGACCAGGACCGCTACCAGGGGACGGTGTCCATCGCGGACATCCGTCTCACCGGCCACGTGGTCAAGACCATCGAGCCCCTCATCCGCTGCAACACCCCCACCGTCCACACCGGCGACAGCGCCAAGGACTGCTTTGACCTGCTCATCTCCAGCGGCGCCCCCTATCTCATTGTTCTGGACGAGGAGGAGAAGGTGGACGGCCTCATCACCAAGACCAGCATGACCTCCGCCATGGCGGAACAGCTCTGGGGGTGAGACGTTTTGACGATTCAAGATCTTCCCGCCAAATTAGTGCAGCATCTCTTTTTCACCCTGGTCCCCGTGGCCATCGGTTTCCTGCTGGGGGTGCTCATCGGCATCCTGCTGTCCCGGAAGCCCAAGCTCTCCGGCATTGTCCTGCCCATCCTCTCAGTATTCAACACCATCCCTGGCATCGTCTTTATCGGACTGCTGGTGCTGGTGTGGGGGGCCCAGTCGGCGACGGTGCTGGTGGCTCTGGGGGTGTACGCCACCTTCCCGGTGCTGAAAAACACCTACGCGGGGCTGGTATCGGTGGACCCGCAGTATATTGAAGCCGCCAAGGGCTGCGGCATGAGCGCCATACAGAGCCTGACCCAGGTGGAGCTCCCCCTGGCCATGCCCACCATCATCGGCGGGCTGCGCATGTCCACCGTCTACACCGTCAGCTGGGCCGTGCTGGCCTCCATGATCGGGGGCGGCGGCCTGGGTGATTTCATCTATGCCGGTCTAAGCTCGGACAACAGCGAGCTCATCCTCATGGGAGCGATTCCGGCTGCGCTGCTGGCCTTTGTGCTGGGCTCCCTGGTGGACGCCCTTCAGCGAAAAGTGGTTCCCAAGGGAATCCGGAGGGGAGGGAGCGCCGCATGACTTTCACCATGATTCTGGAGCACATGTCCCTGGTGGTGGCCGCTCTCCTCTTCGCGATTCTGGCCGGCATTCCCCTGGGCATCATCTGTTACTTCTATCCCTCCACCCGCAAGGTGATCCTCCGGGTGGTGGACCTGATCCAGACCACCCCCGCCCTGGCCCTGCTGGGCATCATCATGGTCATCATGAACCCGGGCAAACCCACGGTCATCGTGGGCCTGGCCCTCTACTCCCTGCTGCCCATTGTGCGCAACACCTGTCTGGGACTGGATCAGGTGCCGGAGCACCTGATTGAGGCGGGCAAAGGGATGGGCATGACCCGGATGTACCGCCTGATCCATGTGGAGATCCCCATTGCCGCTCCCATCATCTTCACCGGTATCCGCATCGCCACCGTCACCGCCATCGGGACCGCGGTGTTCGCCTCCTTCGTGGGCGGCGGCGGGCTGGGCAGCGTCATCACCACCGGCATCCGCCAGGAGGACATGACAGCCATCCTGGGCGGCACCGGGGTGCTGATGGCCGCCGCCCTGATCCTGGACCTGCTCATGGGGCTGGCCGAGCGGTACCTGAACAGCCGGAGCAGCCAGCGCTCCAAGGGCAGCCGGTACGCCGCCCGGGGTGCGGCCGTCCTCTCTGCCGCCGCCGCGGTGGTGCTGTGCGTCTACGCCTTCCTGCCCAAGAGCACTGAGGGCCTGCTCCTCTATGAGGGGCAGTATTCCGAAATAAAGCTGGTCAACAGCATGATCAAGCAGCTGGTGGAGGACCGCCACGACCTCACCGTCACCATCCAGGACGAGATGACCGCGGTGAACAACTTTAACGCCATGACGGGAGACGGCCACACCTGTGACCTGATGTACACCTGGGACGGCACTCTCTTGACGACGATTATGGGGCTGGACACCACCGACATTCCGGATGGGCAGACCCTCTATGACTTTGTCAATGAGAAGATGAACGACGAGTACGATATGCACATGCTGGGCAAAATCGGCGTCAACAACACCTATATCCTGGGCGTCACCCAGGAGGTGGTGGACACCTACAACCCCAAGACCATCAGCGACCTTGTCCCCATCGCCGGGGAGCTGCGCTTCGGCGCCGAGCAGGACTTCTTCACCGACGCGGGCAATATGAAGTTCGGCCCCATGGCGGAGGCCTACGGCCTGGAGTTTGCCGAGGTCAAGCCGGTGGACATTATGATGAAATACACCCTGGTGGAGCAGGGGGCCTACGATGTCATGGTAGTCTACGCCACCGACGGTCTGAACAAGCGGGCCAACCTGACCCTGCTGGAGGACGATCAGCACTTCTTCCCCGACTACTACGGCACCATCCTGGTGCGCAACGACGTGTTTGAGCGCTTCGCCGATCAGGCCCCCGGCCTGGAGGACACCCTGAAGCTCCTCAACAACCAGTTCACCGACGAGATGATGAGCGAGCTCACCTACTACGTGGACGTGGAGGGCCGGGATGTGGACGATGTGGCCCATGAGTTCCTGGTCAGCGCCGGGCTTCTGGAGGAGTAACCGCTCGATTTTGTCATATTGGTTCCTATCAATAAGGTACAAGACAGCCGCCTGGGGCTTCCCGGGCGGCTGGCTTTCACTTTTTTCGAGAGGGATTTCGCCGCCCCGGCGGCGACCTACTTTGCCCGTGGCGGCAAAGTAGGCAAAACGCCACCGGGGGACGCGGCCGATGGACTACGGCTCCGCTGTGCTCCGCCTAGGTCCATAGGACCGCTTTCCCCCGGACCCCCATTACGGGAGTGCTCTCCTGTACGTAAAACAGCCCTTCCGGCGCGTGAAAATATGAGTGGGTATCTAAATTCCCGCCGGGCCACTGGGCCCTGGGTTTGCAAAAATTGCCGCTGTTGCAGTTCAAGGTCCGCGCCTTGATGTTTCCAGCCAACGCGCCCGGTGCGTCTCCGCCGTCTCTCTGAGCCGCACTTGAGTCCCACCCACGCCAAAAGGCGCGCTTTTCATCCGCAGGAGCATCCCGCAAAGGCTGCCGGACCCTCAGCGTCAGCGCTCATTTTGAGCCTTCCCCGGTGGCGTTTTGCCTTCTTTTTCGCCATAGAAAAAGAAGGTCGCCGCCCGCAGGCGGCGAAACCCTTCCCTCCTTAAAAAATGTTTACCAGCGACGGCTGCTCCATCTCGGCCAAAAGCTCCAGCTGAGTCATCAGCTCCGCGTTGGCGGCGGTATACTGGTCGGTCTCCTCCAGGGCCAGGTACTGCTCCAGGGCCCGGAAGGAGCTCAAAATCTCGTCGGTGTCGCTGTGCCGCATAAGGATGTGGAGATACGCCTCATGGTCCTGCCAGCTCTGGAACGCCTGCTCGCTCAGTTCGGCGGCCCCCTCCCAGTCCCCCTGGGCGGTCCGCTCCTGGGCCTGCTTCAGCTGCTGGATCATTCCGCCGGTCAGCCGTTCGGCGTACCAGGCGTTCCACAGGGTGCCCCCCAGCAGAACCGCCAGAATGGCCGCCGCCGCCCACAGACGTTTCATGCTCTCCTCCTCCCCTCTTCCTGCCCCGACCTGGGCGCCAGATAGACGCCGCCCGCCTCATCCACTGTCATCAAAAATACCTGCCCCGGGTCCTTCAGCCCGTGCTTCGCGAGCTGCTTTTGCAGCCACACCCCGTCATAGCCCCGGGCGGTCAGGTTTTGGGCCAGGAGCCTTCCGTCGCTGATGAGCACCAGGGGCAGGCCGGTCTCCTCCGCCTCAAGCCCCAGCTGGCTCTGAGTGGGGGGCTTCTCCCGCTCCCAGGGCAGGATGGACAGCTGACCGTTGGTCTCCAGGATGGCATATTCGATTCCGGCGGGGCCCGCATACCCCTGGGCCCGCAGCTCCTCCAGCAGCTCGTCCACCGTCAGCCGGTTGCGGCGCATCTCCCCCTGGTCGATCTTTCCCTTGCGGATGATGACGCTGGGCCGGCCGCACATGAGGGTGCGGAAGCGGGTGCTCTTCATGGTGAGCACCGACAGGATCATGGTCAGGGACAGGAGGGTCAGAATGGGCACGATCCCCGTGAGCAGGGGGATACCGAAATCCTGCATGGGGACGGCGGCCAGATCGGCGATGATCAGGGAGAGCACCAGCTCCGAGGGCTCCAGCTCCCCCACCTGGCGCTTGCCCATGAGCCGGATGCCGGCGATGATGAGCAGGTATAGGATGATGGTCCGGATCAGGCCGGTAAACATGTCGGTCACCTCACTGCGGAGCGCGAGTGCGCTTTTGGTTCAGTCTTTCCCTCTCTTGGAGAAAGTATCCGAGAGATCCCCCGTACTGCGGAAAAAGTTTTATGAAAAAAGATTCCCCCACCCCTTGCAAAGCGCGTCGATTTCCGATACAATATCTTGAAACACTTTGCGCGTGGATCGTATCTGAATTGTGAACTGGAACGGAAGGGCGTGTGAGAGAATTGATGAAAGCGACTTTGATCCTGGCCAACGGAAGCGTATTTTCCGGGACCAGCATCGGCAGTACCTCCGACCGGGTGTGCGAGATGGTGTTCAACACCTCCATGACCGGGTATCAGGAGATTCTGACCGACCCCTCCTACGCGGGACAGGGGATCGTGATGTCCTATCCCCTCATCGGGAACTACGGCGTCAACCATGAGGACAACGAGTCCAGCCGTCCTTGGGCGGAGGCCTTTGTGGTCCGTCACCTCTCCCCCATCGGAAGCAATTTCCGCTGTGAGGAGACGCTGGACCACTACCTGAAAAAACACGACATCACGGGCATTGAGGGGGTAGACACCCGTGCCCTGACGAAAATACTCCGCAGCCAGGGGAGCATGAACGGCATGGTCACCTGTGCGGAGCATTTTAATGTAGCGGAGATTCTGGAGAAGCTGAAGGCCTACCGGGTGGAGGGCACCGTGGAGCGTGTCTCCCGGAAGGAGCCCGAGGACTGCCCCGCCTACGGTGAGGAGAAGTACAAAGTGGCTATGATGGACTACGGCGTGAAGCAGAACATGATCGAGTGCCTGCGCCGCCGGGGCTGCCATGTCACCGTGTTCCCCGCCGCCACCCCCGCCGAGACCATCCTCACCGGCGGCTTTGACGGGGTGATGCTCTCCAACGGCCCCGGCGACCCCGCCGACAACGTGGCCATCATCGGGGAGGTCAAGAAGCTCTATGAGAGCACCCTCCCCCTGTACGCCGTCTGCCTGGGCCACCAGCTGATGGCCCTGGCCACCGGCGCCAAGACCGGCCGGCTGGCCTACGGCCACCGGGGCGGCAACCACCCGGTGAAGGACCTGGCCGAGGACCGGGTGTTCATCACCAGCCAGAACCACGGCTATGTGGTGCTGTCCGAGACGGTGGACCCCGCCGTGGCCGAGGTGTCCCACATCAACGTGAACGACGGCACCTGCGAGGGCCTGCGCTACAAGCGCCCCAACTGCTTCACCACACAGTTCCATCCCGAGGCCAGCCCCGGCCCCAAGGATACGGAGTACCTGTTCGACCGCTTTGTGGCTTCTATGGGAGGTGACCGGTAATGCCGAAGAATCCGAATATCAAAAAAGTTCTGGTGCTGGGCTCCGGCCCCATCGTCATCGGCCAGGCCGCCGAGTTTGACTACGCCGGCACCCAGGCCTGCCGCGCCCTGAAGGAAGAGGGCATCGAGGTGGTGCTGGTGAACTCCAACCCCGCCACCATCATGACGGACAAGGACATCGCCGACCATGTGTATATCGAGCCCCTGAACATCCCCTCCGTCACTCAGGTCATTGAGAAGGAGAAGCCCGACTCCATCCTGCCCACTCTGGGCGGCCAGACCGGCCTGAACCTGGCCATGGCCCTGTATGAGGACGGCACCCTGGAGAAGTACGGGGTGAAGCTGCTGGGCACCAGCCCCGACTCCATCCGCAAGGCGGAGGACCGCCAGGGCTTCAAGGACTGCATGGAGTCCATCGGCCAGCCCTGCGTCACCTCCGAGGTGGTGGAGAGCGTGGAAGACGCCGTGGCCTTCGCCGAGAAGATCGGCTACCCGGTCATCGTCCGCCCCGCCTACACCCTGGGCGGCACCGGCGGCGGCATCGCCTATGACCGGGCCTCCCTGGAGGAGATCTCCGACCGGGGCATCCACCTCTCCCGGGTGGGCCAGGTGCTCATCGAGCGGTGCATCGCCGGCTGGAAGGAGATCGAGTTCGAGGTCATGCGGGACGGCGCCGGCAACGTGATCACCGTGTGCTCCATGGAGAACATCGACCCCGTGGGCGTGCACACCGGCGACTCCATCGTGGTGGCCCCCACCCAGACCCTGGCCAACAAGGAGTATCAGATGCTCCGCACCGCCGCCCTGGACATCATCACCGCCCTGGAGATCGAGGGCGGGTGCAACGTGCAGTTCGCCCTGAACCCCGACAGCTATGAGTACGCGGTCATCGAGGTCAACCCCCGTGTGTCCCGCTCCTCCGCCCTGGCCTCCAAGGCCACCGGCTACCCCATCGCCAAGGTGGCCGCCAAGATCGCCCTGGGCTACCACCTGGACGAGATCCCCAACGCGGTGACCGGCAAGACCACCGCCTGCTTCGAGCCCACCCTGGACTACTGCGTGCTGAAAATCCCCCGTCTGCCCTTCGACAAGTTCACCACCGCCAGCCGCACCCTGGGCACCCAGATGAAGGCCACCGGCGAGGTCATGGCCATCGCCAACTCCTTCGAGGGGGCCCTGATGAAGGCCATCCGCTCCCTGGAGCTGAACGTGCGGGCTCTGAAGCTGGACAAGCTGGAGGGGCTCTATACCGACGAGATCGAGGACCTGCTGGTCCAGGTCACCGACGAGCGGCTCTTCGTGGTGGCCGAGGCCCTGCGGCGCGGGTTCTCCCCCCAGAAGATCAACCACATCACCAAGATGGACATCTGGTTCCTGGAGGGCTTCCAGCGGATCATCGACATGGAGAACGAGCTGGAGCGGTGCAAGGACGTGCCCTCCGCCGACACCCTGAAGCGGGCCAAGGAGATGTGCTTCGCCGACAGCTATATCGGCACCCTGTGCGGCATGAAGCAGGCCGAGGTCAAGGCCCTGCGGGAGAAGTACGGCATCGTCCCCTCCTTCAAGATGGTGGACACCTGCGCCGCCGAGTTCGACGCGGAGACCCCCTACTACTACTCCTCCTACGACGGAGAGAACGAGGCTGTGGAGACCAGCGACCGCAAGAAGGTGCTGGTGCTGGGCTCCGGCCCCATCCGCATCGGCCAGGGCAT
>ERZ1643247.216-NODE-216-length-74825-cov-22.839922_pt1 | contig 74825 bp, 68 predicted proteins | sample MGYA00579264_ERZ1643247 | MGnify/ENA primary metagenome ERZ1643247 (study PRJEB29033, sample SAMEA4952262) | chicken gut metagenome | biome: Broiler Chicken; feature: Gastrointestinal Tract; material: Caecum | place: Ireland | collected 2018 | study: Broiler... | reverse complement strand
GACGGTCACGCCGGAACCGGGAGCGGCTCCGCCGCTGAAATAACATGGAATCCCGGAAAGATTCAGATTCAAAACGGTATTGGAATTCTCTACAGTTACCTGCAGAGTATTCAGCCGGACATTCTGAATGACTGCCTGGAACTTTTTCTCCTGTACGGTATTTTCTCCCTCTTTGGGAGCAGGAGTAGGTGTCGGGGAAGGAACAGCAAGAGGATCTATGTCCGATACGCTTAGCACCTTCAGATGAGACGCGTTAAGTACCATGGGATCATCTGATTCCGACTGGCCGAAGCTGCCTTTATAATGGAGATAGACCCAGGAGCCGGAACGGATTCCGTTTTGGTAATACTGTTCTGTTCCGGTGATCGGGTAGGCGGCCACCCGTCCGGTACGGGACTTCAGGGTAATGGAATTGGCAGTGAGATTCTGTACCTGCCCGTAGGTGGTCTTTTCCTCAAGCTGTATTTTTTTATGATATTCGTCCACGACCTTCAGCGCCTGGACAGTACTTGTATCTGTGCTGTTAAGCTGTCCCTGGTAGATGACGCTGATCTCGTCTCCGGTGATCATGCCGCCCTCGCATTCCAGAGTGGCGTTGGAAACGTCAAAAACATAGGTGCTCTGGTCGTTCAGAAGGGTGATGCGGTTTCCGTCAAAATCCTCCAGCGTCCCGTGGATTTCATCCATATAGACGCGGGTGCTGTCGGGAACAGGCTCCTGTACAGCGGGATCCCCGGCGGATGTGAACCGTTCCAGAACAGCTCCGGGGCTGCAGCCGGTGAGAAGTACGGCGCAGGAAAGGAAGGTGCATACGATGCGTAGTTTTTTCATTTGATTCCTCCGGCAGAATAAAATTACCGGAATGTCAGGCTCTGCATTCAGTCCCGGGGCTTCTCTGATTCTGCCGGGCGTGCTGAAAAATCAAAAATCTCGCGGTATGCTTCCCACTCTTCCCTGTTTTGGGCGGCGTTCTGCATAAGACCGGTACATTCTGTACAGGCGTTGGTATCCAGGTAATTTTCATATGAGATATTATAAGGATTTTCTCGTTGTTTGTCTGAATTTTTATTCATCATACATCCTCCATAAGAATGATCTGTAGACTGCACTTAAAATAGTATATGAAAAAAATTCAAAACAATACAAAAGAAGAAAAACTTTCGATCTGCTAAGCGTTTTCATTATAGCAGAAACAAAAATAAACTTCTATAGAAAAAATTCTGTGATTTCTTTAACAAAACATATTGAAATATCCATAAAGTGTGCTATACTTAGGGGCAAGTAAATAATAGCGAAGTAGGAATTTATGCGTTAAGTGTTCATTGGCTGGGGAGTCGCCGTGAAACGAAAAGCTGCAGGATGGAGAAGGCTTACGATATATTTTCCGCACCCGTTGCTACATATGAGAACATCTCATAATGTGGAGGGATTATTATTTATGGTAACTACTCTAACTCTGTGAAAACATTATGGAGGTGTTTTTATTATGCAGAAAAACAATTACAAAACTTATTGGAACGTAAAAACCCTGGTCTTTATGGCCCTTCTGGTAGCCATGCATCTGGTGCTTACCAGAGTGTTTGTGGTGGAGCTGGGCGCATACCGTATTTCTGTAGGAAGCGTATGCACCATACTGGCAGGACTGTGGATGGGTCCGGCAGCGGGAGCTGTCTGCGGACTGACCGCCGATATCCTCGGATGCTTTATGAAAGGATATCCTATCGACCCGTTTATCACAACAGCGGCAATCTGCTGGGGCCTGATCCCGGCACTGTTAAAGCCTCTGTACGCGAACAGGACAAAGAAAGGCAAAACAGCAGGGATCGTACTTTCTGTTCTCGGAACGGCTGTTTTGAGCTCTCTTGTGCTGACTACGATGGGACTGGTGCTTTTTGAGGGATATAACTTCTATACGATCATTCCGGGAAGACTGGTTCAGTTCGTAGTCCTGATCCCGATTTATAGTGTGCTGACCTGCCTTCTGTATTTCAGCCCTCTGACTTCTCTTGTTGTGGGCACAGTAACCCCGGCGGTCCTGAAGAAAAAAGCCGTCTGATCCCGGCGGCAGGAAGCTACAGTACATAATAAAGAATAAAAATCAAGAAATAAATACGATTCCCCGAAACAGGGCGCGGCATATTGCCGCGCCCTGCGGTAATTTGGGGAAGAATTGTCCAGGTTGTATGTCAGCCGGCTTTACCTGCGTTCAGAAGGCTGCACACGAAACCAGTAAGTATAAAAATGACGGAAACCAAGGGAGGAGTAAAGCTTCTGGGCGGAAGCGTTGCCCTCGACTACCTGGAGATAGGCGTTTTCCGCCCCGTGTTTCCTGCCTTCCGCCAGAAGTCCGGTGCAGATCTGCCGGGCAAGCCCCTGACGGCGGTACTGTTCTTTTACATGGATTGCATAAATTCCGATGTAATCGCGGTCCAGAATACCAAGTCCTGTGGCGATGATCTTTCCCTCCTTCTGGATGAAGGCGCAGATCGTTTCCTTGGGAATGGCCCGGTACATGGAGGGGACTACTGTGCGGTGAATGATGCTGGTGGTTCCCTTCAGATCAAAAAGACTGTAGATCCAGGAGTCGGGTATGGAGGAAGAGAAGGTCACATCCGGATAGGATGTTCCCAGCTGGGCGTCGGCAAGACAGACCGTCATAACATCTGTTGTGTGCTGGATCTCATATCCTCTGTTTTCCAGAGTATAATCAAAATCCGGAGACACCAGGGGGCTGATCTTGAAAATCGCCGGAGTTCCCAGCCGTTGGTATTCCTTTTCACAGTAGGGGATTTTTTCTCTCCAGGGAAGGGAGGAGATGCCGAACTGCTCTACGCTGTTGGTCCTGTGGGTGTAAAAATAGGAGAAACGCAGGATCCAGCCGTCGTAAAGTTCCATTTTGTGAGACGGCCATGCGTTCAGCGACATGTCTTCGATCTTCTTGATATTTGTTTCCATGCTGTCCTCTCCTCTGTATGTGAAATGCTCTGCTCTGCCGGGGCGGAGCAGAAAAACTTTTGTACACTATTATACAGAAAAACACAGAGGGATGCAATAAAATACTGGCTGTCCGGAATTGTCGGATCCAGCCGTCGGGATTTGACGAACGAATCTTCTGGACATTCTTCTTTAGGTCTTCTATAATAAAACTCACCAGAGATCTTCTGGTATTCCTGCCGTCAGATCAGACGGATAATCCCATTTTTTCATTTTTCACAGAAAGTATTTTTCCGCGTTAATGTATGTGGCGCCGGACTTTTTGTGAAACAAAAATAAGAAAGCTGCATGGAAAGGAGGCGGTAGCCGGATTACGATCGACAGAATACTGGTCCTTACTATAGCCGGAGTGTCTGTTGCCATGGATCTCTCCCATATGCGCATCAGCAACGGATGGATCCTTTGTTCTTTTCTTGCCGGGTTCGGCCTCTGTTGGACAGGAGCGGGAATAGGACCTGCCGGTTTTATCCTTGGAACACTGTTTCCTCTGCTGCTTTTAGGCTGGCTGTTTTATTTCCGTATGCTTGGGCCCGGAGACATCAAGCTGTTCTGCGTCCTCGGAGGGATCATGGGGCCTGAAAAAGTACTGTACTGTATGGGCGCGGCTTTTGCGGCCGGGGCCCTGGTTTCCCTTGGAATTCTGATCGTCTGCGGAGGATTTCAGGAAAGAATACGGTATCTCCTGGAATTTCTGGAGCAGTATGGCAGAACAGGAGAAAAGAAGCCTTATTACAGAACAGGGCCGGCCTGGGAAAATATTCATTTTACAGTGCCCATTTTTATGAGTGTGATGTTCTATGCGGGAGGTATATATTGAAAAAACAAATTTTTGCAGTCTGTGATACAGAGGCGGAATATGCCCGGAATTTCATGGATTATCTGAACCGGAAAAAGAGCATTCCTTTTGAAGTGCAGGCGTTTACCAGCGCGGAAAGCCTGATTGCTTTTGCCGGAAAGAATCATATCGAGGTGCTTCTGATTTCTGCAGAGGCAATGTGCAGGGAGATCCGGGAGCTGGATATAGGAAAGGTGATCATTCTTACAGAGGGTGTGAAACCTCCGGAGTTCGGCGGTTACGCGGGAGTATACAAATATCAGGCTTCCTCTCAGATCGTACGGGAGGTAATGGCCTGCTACGGAGAGGAGAAGTCTGTTCTTCCCGTGCAGTCGCCGGCCATGAAGAAATCTACGGATATCCTGGGAATTTATTCTCCTCTGGGACGCTGTCTGCAAACGTCGTTTGCCCTGACTCTCGGACAGGTCCTTGCAAAAGAACGTCCGGTACTGTACCTGAACCTGGAAGAATACGCAGGATTTGAAGAATTATTCGGGCGGAGCTTTTCTGGCACTTTAAGCGATCTTCTGTATTTTGTGCAGCAGGGGGAAAACAATCTTTCCGTAAAGCTTGGCGGAATGGTCCAGACAGCAGGCATTCTTGACTTTATACCTCCTGTGCAGTCCCCTCTCGATATCAGGGGAACTCCGTGGCAGGACTGGATCCGTCTGCTGCAGGAGATATCCATGCACACTTCCTACGAGACGGTGATCCTGGATATCGGAAACGGCATCGACGAAGTGTTCCAGCTTCTTGATCTGTGCCGGACAGTCTATATGCCGGTACGGTCTGACCGGATGTCCGTATGCAAGATCGCGCAGTTTGAAAAGCTTTTGCAGATGCTGGACTACTCTCAGGTGCTGGCGAAGACGGTAAAGATGAAACTTCCGTTTTACAGCGGCGTCCAGAGAGGGACTTTTCAGCCGGAGCAGCTTGTATGGAGCGAGCTGGGAGATTATGTGCGGGAGATGATACAGAAAGGACTGGTATGAATAAAGAGATTTTTCAGATGCTCAGAACACTTCTGATGGAAAAGCTGGATATGTCCAGAGAAGTGACGGACAGGGAGATTTTAAAAGAGATCGACGGACTGATCCTGGGGCGGCTGAGAGAATCCTGTATCCCGCTTAAGGAAAAGGCAGAGCTGCGTCAGGAATTATTCTATTCCGTACGGAAACTGGATGTGCTTCAGGAACTGATCGAAGACGAATCGGTGACAGAAATAATGGTGAACGGACCGGAAGCGATCTTTATAGAACGGAATGGAAAACTGGAAAAATGGGAGAAAAGCTTTACCTCGCAGGAAAAGCTGGAGGATGTGATCCAGCAGATCGCCGGCCGGTGCAACCGGGTGATCAATGAATCGATGCCTATTGTAGACGCCCGTCTGGAAAACGGCGCCAGAGTAAACGCGGTGATCGCTCCGGTGGCACTGAACGGTCCCATACTTACCGTCCGGCGTTTTCCGGACAGGCCGGTCACAATGGAAAAACTGATCTCTCTGGGAAGTCTGCCCCGTCAGTGCGCGGAATTTCTGGCCGCTTTGGTAAAAGCCAGATATTCCATGATCATCGGAGGCGGAACGGGAAGCGGAAAAACAACGTTTCTGGGAGCTCTCTCCAATTATATTCCAAAAGACGAGAGACTGATCACCATTGAAGACAATGCGGAACTGAAGATCCAGGGTGTGGAAAACCTGGTAAGGATGGAGGCTAAGATGGCAAATATGGAGGGAGCTTCCGCCATTACGATCCGGGATCTGATCCGTACGGCGCTCCGGATGAGACCGGACAGGATCATTGTAGGAGAAGTACGGGGGGAAGAAGCGGTAGATATGCTTCAGGCGCTGAATACAGGGCATGAGGGAAGCCTGAGTACGGCCCATGCCAACTCCGCGCGAGATATGCTGAGCCGCCTGGAGACAATGACGCTGATGGGAATGGATCTTCCTCTGGAAGCGATACGAAGGCAGATCGCCTCGGGAGTAGACATACTGATCCATCTTGGAAGACTCCGGGACAAATCGAGAAAAGTTCTGGAGATCACAGAAGTATGCGGATTTGAAAACCATGAAATATGCACCAGAACACTTTATCAGTGGAAAGATGGCTGCGGCCTGGTAAAGACCGCAGAACTTTATAACAGGGAAAAGCTGAATCGGGCAGGAGTGAAAATATGAAACAAGATTACGGAGTATATCGCCACACAAAAAAGGAACTGCTGAAATACAGCCTTCAATGTATCATGCTCTGCGCAGCGGCGGATTACCTTTTTTATCAGAACTGGTGGGCTATGGCGGCGGCGGTCCCCATTACGTTCTTTTTTCTGAAGTGGAAGAAGAGACAGCTTATCCGGGAAAGAAAAAAGATCCTGAATTATCAGTTTAAGGACGCTCTGAATGGTCTGAGCGTGGCTGTACAGGCAGGATATTCCGCGGAAAACGCAGTATCGGCATGTACCCGGGATCTGGAGCGGCTTTATCCGGAAGATTCGGATATTGTCCGGGAATTCCGGTATATAGAAAGCCAGCAGAAGGTCAGCGTACCGGTGGAAGAGCTGTTTTTGAATTTCGGAGAAAGGTGCCGTATAGAAGACATTGAGAATTTTGCCGCCGTATTCAGTACAGCCAAGCGGTCAGGAGGAGACATGGACAAGATCATTCAGACATCTGCAAGAATGCTTGGAGACAAGATCGACGTAAAGAAAGAAATTGAAGCTACTCTGGCGGCAAAAAAAGCGGAACAGATGATCATGAGCATGATGCCCGCCGGGATCATTCTGTACCTGCAGCTTACTTCTCCGGGCTTTTTGGAAGTACTGTACGGGAACTTGTTCGGCGTCTGCGCCATGACGGTATGCCTTGGCATATACCTGCTGTCCTGCTGGATGGGACGCAGGATCGTGGATATAGAGGTATGATGAGGCGAAATGAACGAAAGGAGAAACGATGTGGATCCATATTGTACTTTTTATGCTGACCTTCGGATTTCTGATACTGCACAAAGCGGGCTGGATACGTCTGGAAGCTTTGAAAGACAAAAACAGTCTTCGTCTGTTTCTTGCAGTCGCATTCTGCGGAAACCTTCTGGGAATGGCATTTACTATAATGGGAAACGGAGAAAATATACATTCCGGGGGCTTTCGGCTGGAGAAAGAAACTTCAGGCATGTACGAAGAGGAGTTCCGGGTATCTGTGGCAGGCGAAAAAGAGGAAACCGTCAGAATACAGGTTCCGGGAAAAGAAGAAGCTGACTCAGAACCGGAACAGGAAGAAAAGGAGACGGAAGAAGACAGGTACAGAAAGGAACTGCTGGAAATGGTGGAGCAGTATAACCAGGACAGGCAGGATCCGGACTATTATTATCTTCCCTCCCAGTGGAACGGGAAAGCTCTGGAATGGAGCATGCCGGAGGATCATTCCGGCGCATTTCTGGCTTCCATAAGTTTTTTTGCGGCTTTTGTGGTCCTGATGAAGAAAACACGGGAAAACCAGGAAAAAGAAGCAAAAAGAACAGAACAGCTCCTGATGGATTATCCTTCTGTGGTAATGAAATTCGCCCTTTTGATCCAGGCGGGTATGACGGCCAGAAAAGCATTTCAGAAAATGGCGGCCGATTACCGCGCGAGGACGCCGGATGCCGGACGCTTCGCTTATGAAGCGATAGCGGCTGCCTGCTATGAAATGGACAGCGGGATAGCGGAAATGGAGGCTTACAGGAGATTTGGAGAACGCTGCGGACAGATGAAATACAAAACTTTTTCCACGCTTCTGATCCAGAATCTGCAGAAAGGAACCAGACGTATGGCGGATATCCTGGAGAAGGAAGCTCTGGAAGCCTGGGACGAACGAAAGAGGAAAGCCAGGATCCTTGGAGAAACCGCGGCCACCAAGCTTCTTTTCCCGATGCTTCTCATGCTTGCGGTTGTGATGGCGGTTATCATGATTCCGGCGTTTCTGTCCTTTTACGGATGAGCATTTATCTATCTGGGGGAGGTGAAAACTCGGTCCTTAATGGAGCTCAGCTTCTGTAGATAGCATTAGAAAACGATGCGGGGATATATGATATTTGTGTAAGAATGAACGTCTATGATGGCGATTTTTTATCCATATGGGTGGGAAATGGTACAGAAAGAAGGAGTAACGGTTCACGATCTTGCAGAACCAATTAGGTTGATCAAAATTCCAAGAGATAAAGGAATAGAAATTGCTAATATTTCTATCAGCGATTCTAGATATCAGTTAATGTATTCGGCAGGATAAGAAAAAATAGAGAGTTCCAGCAGAAGGATATGAGGGATCTTGGGAAGCAGGGTGGCCAGCAGGCTGTCATAATCCCCAAAGAAACAACCCATCATATCCTTTTGCTATACAGGAGGCCGTCCGATATTTTTTATGATGGAAATGTCGTTAATGCCAATGGGAACTGTAAGGATATCCGGCTGTACAGAAAGTGTGCTTTCGGTGAGATCCTGTAAAAGTTTGGACAAAGTGAGTCCATCCCCCTGCTTATGGCCTACCGGTTTGTTCCTTCATTGGTCAGACGGTTTGATAATTGTCTGATATGGGCGCTTCCAGGGGAAAGGAAATCAAAGATCTGGTTGTAGTCGGTGATGCTGTTGCCCATATTGATCCCCAAACATCCGCCTAGCGGGTGTCTGGGGCTGTGCGCGGTTATAAATATGATTTCACATGATTTATATGTATTTAAAAAGATGGAATTTATTTTAGTATTCACTAAGATATGAGCTTACAGTATAACAAATGTATTCCATATCCTGAACATTATATCTCTGATCACAGGGAAGAGACAGCACGTAATCATAGATATACCTGCAATCGTTGTGCCCATCCAGATCAATATATGGACCGACAGGCCAATAGGAAGTGGCATGGATTCCTTTATCAGAGAGATACTGTTTGAAAAGAAGCCTGTTTTCTGCATATATGGTAAAATGCGATGGAACGGTATTTTCGTCAAGATAAGGGAACACAATCTGCAATGCAGAAGATTTTGGAAAATGCTCCAATAGATAGTGATAATTCTCCCTTCTTTGTTTTATAAGCTGCGCAGTATCTATAAAACGCATGATGTGGATAGATTCTTCGTCTGATTCATTAAGATCATAAATCCGGCGAAGAAGAAGCTCCGTATCCCACAGTTGTTTACCAGCCTCTGCTGCTTGTTTTAGATGTATGCTTTCCGGCTGCTTGCTAAGAGCGGTAATCATGGAAAGTCCTTCCCTCCGCATGAGAAGGTGCTGGGCATGCGGTGGGATGGTCTGAGGCGTAAAAACTCCGCCTTTCTTAATAGCATATCCCCCACAAGGGACACCCATCCATTTTCGCATACTGCCTACAATATAATTACAGCCGGGATATACGCCATCCTTAGAGAAAATGGAATGTGTACAATCCTCCAGAATACAGATATTGCGTTCTTCACATTTTTCCAGAAAGGTTTTGTCATAGCTGGAAAAACCAAAATATCCGCAGATAGAAATTAGATTGATTTTATCCAGCACAGCCTCGTCAAAGATCGGATGCATGGCTTTGTCAAAATCATAGAAGATCAGATCATAACCGGCTTTTTTGAATGGATCGATCACAGTTTCACAGGTATACAAAGGTACATAGGCAACGGGGTGGGATACCTTTGTTTTATAATCTTCAAGTGCCAGATAATTTGCACATCGCCCAGACATCATGTATTTGATGTCATCTCCTTCACATATGAACTGTTCCAAAAATCCATTGGGAGCAGACATTTTTTCTGGGTACGGAAAATATCCGCCAATTTCTCTCATATATACCTCTCCTTTTTTGAAATGATTTACTATCCCTGTATTTCCTGCTCCATAACCACACTGCAAATGGGTGATTTAAGTGCTTCATACAGCAAAAGGATAGCTGATAATGATATAAGAATATCATTGAACAGATAAAAAGTAAATCATATTGTTAACAATAATTTAAAAAAGAAAATTATAAAATAAAAAAGTTGACAGAATAATAATTTACCAGTATAATAAGTTAACACGAAGGCGCGTCAATAGGAAGATGATGTGCCATTTTTTATACAGAAAGTGTTAGCCAGAACAATACAGATGTTTGTATGTATAAGACATTTTCTGTAAATACCAGTTAGAGGAGGAGAAAAAGTTGTACAAGTATATCGTGAAACGGTTATTAATGATGATCCCCGTTTTGCTTGGAGTTACCTTTATTGTATTTTTTATACTGAATCTTTCACCAGGTGATCCAGCAGCGATGATTTTGGGGGATCAAGCTAGTGAAGAAGCACTGGAAATGAAAAGGGAAGAACTGGGATTAAATGATCCGCTTTTGGTCAGGTATGGACATTACATTGTGGACATGCTGCATGGCGATCTTGGTACTTCGTATAAGAATGATTTAAGTGTATGGGATCAGATTATGGAAAGACTTCCCAATACGGCAATTCTGGCGGTGGCAGGTATTCTTGTGGCTTTGCTGATCGGTATTCCTACAGGAATTATATCTGCTAAAAAGCAGTACTCAGTTTTAGATAATTGTTCTACAGTACTGGCTTTGCTAGGTATTTCTATGCCTAACTTCTGGTTTGGCCTTCTGGTGGTTATCGTGTTTTCGTTAAAGCTTGGCTGGCTTCCATCACAAGGTATGGGGGAGGGAGCGGCTTTATTTGCAAGTCTGATCTTACCGGCATTGACCTTGGGGACAGGTTCGGCGGCGACTATTACTCGTATGACGCGCTCTTCTATGCTGGAGGTTATACGGCAGGATTATATTGATACTGCCTATGCGAAAGGTGTTTCCGAACGTACAGTGACTTTTCGTCATATGTTAAAAAATGCAATGATCCCTATTGTAACTGCAGTCGGTCTTCAATTTGGACAGCTTTTAGGTGGAGCTATGTTGACAGAAACTGTGTTCTCATGGCCGGGGCTTGGACGGCTTATGGTAGATTCTATTAAGTCAAAAGATATTCCAATGGTTCTGGGGTCTGTGATCGTCATGGCAGTGATGTTTTCTATAGTAAATTTGATCGTTGATATTATTTATGCTTTTATTGATCCACGAATCAAATCTATGTATAAGAAGAAATGAGGAGGCCATACCAGATGAAAAAAGAAAATAGCATACAAACAGGTAATAAGCAGCGTACACTGTGGCAGGAAACCTGGAGACGGTTTAAAAAGAATAAGCTGGCAGTGGCGGGAATGATTTTTCTTTTGATTCTTATTGTTATAGCAATAGGAACTGTTCTTGTAGATATAGTAACTCAAAACGCAATTTATGATAATTATGTAGTAAAACAGAATCTAAGAGGGCGTTTGCAGCCGCCGAGCCTTCAACATCCGTTTGGACAAGATGAGTTTGGAAGAGATATGCTCCTTCGTATGCTATGGGCAGTAAGATCTTCTCTGTTCATGGGTGTTCTGGCAATTGCATTCTCTTGTATAGCGGGAGGAGCGATTGGGGCTGTTGCTGGATATTATGGCGGAAAAATAGATAATGTTTTGATGAGAATCATGGATGTTCTGCTGGCAATTCCATCTATGCTTTTAGCAATCGCTATTGTAGCAGCTTTTGGAACAAGCCTGACCAACGTTTTGCTTGCAATCGGAATTTCATATGTTCCTACATTTGCCAGAACAGTGCGGGCTCCTATTTTGACTATTAAATCCCAAGAATATATTGAGGCAGCAAGAGCTGTAGGAGCAAGTGACTGGCGTGTCATTACTAAATACATAATTCCTAACTCTATGGCACCAATTATCGTACAAGCGACATTGGGTGTTGCAGGCGCTATTCTGTCAATTGCAGGTTTGTCTTTCCTAGGACTGGGCATTCAGCCGCCGACACCAGAATGGGGAGCCATGCTTTCCAGCGCAAGAAGCTATATTCGTAGTTCCTGGCATATCACAGTTATTCCAGGTTTGGGAATCATGTTGACGATTCTGGCACTTAATGTAGTTGGAGATGGATTGAGAGATGCTTTGGATCCAAGACTGAAGAATTAAGTAAGAAAGGTGGAAAGAAATGGCAGATGTATTATTAGATGTGAAAGAGCTGGTTATTCATTATGAGACCGATGATGGTATTGTACAAGCCTTGAATGGCGTAAGTTTGCAGATATTCTCAGGCAAGACACTGGGACTGGTAGGAGAGACTGGAGCGGGAAAAACTACTTTGGCAAAGGGAATCATGCAGCTGATACCAAATCCTCCGGGAAAAATTAAGTCTGGAGAGGTCTGGTACAATGGCAATGATCTTTTAAAAAAGAATAAAGAGGATATGCGGAAAATACGCGGAAGAGAAATTTCTATGATTTTCCAGGATCCTATGACAGCTCTAAACCCAGTAATGACAGTAAGAGAACAGATCATGGAGGTAATTCTCCAGCATAATAACGTGAACAAGGAGAAAGCAGGCAAACGTGCAGACCATATGTTGGAACTGGTAGGCATTCCTGCGACCAGGGGAAAGGAATATCCTCATCAGTTTTCCGGCGGTATGAAGCAGCGAGTTATTATAGCAATGGCATTGGCATGCCAGCCTAAACTATTGATCGCAGATGAACCGACAACAGCTTTGGATGTAACAATACAGGCACAGGTACTGGACTTAATCCAGAATTTGAAAGCAAGAGATAATACATCTATGCTTCTGATCACACATGATTTAGGGATAGTTGCACAAATTTGTGACTACGTTGCCATTATGTATGCAGGAGAAATTGTAGAGTATGGAACTGTTCAGGAAGTGTATAAAAACATGAAGCATCCTTATACAAAAGGGTTAATGGCTTCGATACCAAATCTTGTTCAGAATGTAAAGCGTCTTCAGACGATTGACGGATTGATGCCGGATCCTACCTGCCTGTTACAGGGATGCAAATTTGCAGATAGATGTAAGTTTGCAACAGACGCATGCAGAGAAAAAGTGCCGGATATGGTATCTGTAGGAGGATCGCATACAGTACGTTGTATTTTACCGGAAGTAGTAGGATAGAGGAGGGGACAATGGAACAAAAAGAACTGCTTAGAGTAGAACATTTAAAAAAATATTTTAATACTCCTGCGGGTGTACTTCATGCTGTTGATGATGTGTCTTTTTCCATTAATGCCGGAGAGACTCTTGGAGTTGTTGGAGAATCCGGATGTGGAAAATCCACAATGGGAAGAGCAATTTTACGTCTTCATGAGCCTACATCCGGAAAGGTGTTTTTTGAAGGCAAAGATATACTGGAATATGATAAGAAGCAGATGAAAGAATTAAGAAAAGAAATGCAGTTGATCTTTCAGGATCCATTTGCATCATTAAATCCCAGAATGACAGTAAGTGAAGCAATACAAGAACCTTTGCTAATCCAGAAAATATATAATAAGAAAGAAAAAGACAAGATAAATACGAGAGTTCAGGAACTGATGGAACTGGTGGGGCTGGCAAAGCGTCTGATCAACTCATACCCTCATGAACTTGATGGAGGACGTCGCCAGAGAATAGGAATTGCTAGAGCATTGGCACTGAAACCAAAGTTTATTGTATGTGATGAGCCGGTTTCGGCATTGGATGTTTCTATCCAGGCACAGATCCTAAATCTTATGCAGGATTTACAAGATGAACTGGATTTAACTTATATGTTTATTACGCATGACCTTTCTGTGGTAAAGCATTTTTCCAATCAGATTATGGTTATGTATCTTGGACAGATGGTGGAAATGGCACCTACAGAATTATTATTTAAAAACCCCATGCATCCATATACAAAAGCATTGTTATCAGCAATTCCGATTCCTGATCCAGACTATCCAATGAACCGTATTCTGATGCAAGGTGAAATTACATCTCCTATTGATCCGGAGCCTGGATGCAGATTTGTTAAGAGATGTCCTTATGCAGATGAAAGCTGTAAAAGCCCGGAATTAAAGCTTGAAGAAGTAGAGCCGGGACATTTTGTATCTTGTATGAAGAGTTTATGATGAAAGATAATATTCTGTTTCGGCAGATATTATAAATATTTAATATGAAAGGAGAATGTTATGAGAGAGTATGGAAGAAAAGTAATGGCGTTGTTCCTTGCGGTAACTATGGCGTTTTCAATGGCGGCCTGTGGAGGAGAAAAAGGATCTACAGAAAAAGAAAATACTACAGCCACTGCGGATTCGAAAGATGAAAACGGTGAGTCAGCTACCGAAGCAACGTCTTACAAAGACACTCTTATCTGGGGACAGGGAGCGGACGTAACATCCATGGACCCGCATCAGGGAAAAGAAACACCATCTGTAGAGGTAACCTGTAATATTTTTGATACTTTGACAACGATCAATTCTGCTACCAATGAGATTGAACCGCAGATTGCCGAATCCTGGGAGCAGAAAGATGATAAGACTTATGTGTTTAAAATCAGACAGGGTATTAAATTCCATGATGGTTCTGATCTGACTGCAGAGGATGTCAAGTTTTCCCTGGAAAGAGCTATTGCTTCAGCAGCAGTTTCTTATGTAGTAGACTTTATAGATACTGTAGAGGTAAATGACGACTATACAGTTACGATTACGACAAAAGAACCATATGCACCAATTTTACGTAATCTGGCCGTACCATTTGCTGCAATCGTGCCAAAGGCAGTTGTGGAAAAGGATGAAGAAGGATTTAAAACAAATCCTGTTGGAAGTGGTCCTTATAAATTTGTAGAATGGAAACAGGGAGATTCTGTAAAATTAGAGGCGTTTGATGATTACTATGCTGGAGCGCCTAAAACGAAATATCTGGAAATGAAGGTTATTCCGGAAGCGGCACAGAGAACCATTGCACTGGAAACAGGAGAAATCGATCTGGCGTATGATATTATTGCAAACGATCTTGACAAAGTAAAAGACAATCCGGATCTTCAGCTTTTCGAAGCACCGTCTCTGTCCTGCTACTATATTACCATGAATATGAATAAAAAGCCGTTTGATGATGAACGTGTACGTGAGGCAATTAACCTTGCAATCGACAGGCAACTTCTTGTAGATACTATTATTAATGGAGCCGGTGAACCGGCAGATGCGATTATTGCACCGGATGTATTTGGATATTCCAGCCCAGGTGCTTATGAGTATGATCCGGAAAAAGCTAAAGAACTTCTTGCAGAAGCCGGATATGAGGACGGATTCTCTACGTCTATCTGGGTAAATGATAATCAGGAAAGAAAAGAAGCATGCGAAGCGATTCAGGCTATGCTTGCCGAAATTGGAATCGATTGTCAGATAGAAGTCATGGAATTCGGAAGCTTTATTGAAAAAACTTCATCAGGAGAACATGATATGGCATACTTTGGATGGACAACATCTACTATGGATGCAGACTATACCTATTATTCATTGGAACACTCTTCTCAGCAGGGCGCTGCCGGCAACCGTTCTTTTCTTAATGATTCGGAAGTCGATAAACTGATCGAAGAAGGAAGAGGCATCACAGATGAGGATAAGAGAAAAGAAATCTACGCAGATCTTGCTATTAAGTTAAAAGATATTAACAACAACGCACCGATCTACTATAACAATGTAGTAGTTGGAGCAAGCAACAAGGTAGAAGGATTTGTTATTGACCCCATTGGATATCATAAACTTGATACTGTAATGGTAGCGGAATAGGCCATACAGAGGATGTCTTTATAGAAAAAGGCATCCTCATTTATGCAAAAATAAATATTTATAAAGGAGATAAAAAATGAGATTAGCAAACATTACTTGGCCAAAAGCACAGGAATATTTTAAAGAAAATGATACAGTTATTCTGACAGTAGGAAGTATAGAATGTCACGGAAGACACATGCCTTTGGGAACTGATACTCTGATTCCGGACAGACTGCTGGAACTGATCGAGGAAAAGAGCAATGTATTGATCGCACCTACCATTCCTTACGGCGCATGCGAAAGTCTGTCTCCCTACCCGGGAACGATCAATCTTGGATCAGAACTTTTATATCAGTTATTGTATAAAATTATGGAAAGTCTGTATGAACATGGAGCAAGAAAATTTCTGATTTTAAACGGACATGGAGGGAACATAAAGACTATTGAACGTGTAGGACTGGAATTTGAGAAAAAGGGTGCGCTTGTTGCAATGCTTAACTGGTGGCTAATGGTTTGGGATATGAATCCTGAATGGAAAGGCGGACATGGAGGAGCCGAGGAAACAGCCGGAATCATGGGGGTTGATCCAGACCTGATTGATTACAGCGAATTGACAGAAGAACCGCTCAAGTTGAAGGATTTGACAGAAAATCTGGAGGCTACAGGATTCCGTTCTGTCAGATTCAAGGGGATTGAGGTGGAAATTCTCCGCAGCACACCCAATGTGACAGATAATGGTTGGATAGGACCGGATCATCCTAAAAAAGCAACTGTGGAATGGGGGAGGGAAATGCTTCAAACTTGTGCAGATTATATTGTAGAATTTGCAGAAGAATTTAAAAAAGTAGATATTGAAAAAGTGATTCATAACAATACACTGGGGAAATAAGAGAGGGGTATATTTCATGGATAAAAAGCAAACACTTAAAATGATTGCGGATATCTCCAATGCCAATGGAGCTCCGGGCTTTGAAGATGAAGTAGTGGCGCAGATACGCGCATATGGAAAGACACTTGGGAGAATCGAGGAAGACAGCCTGAGAAATATCTATATTTATCGGAACGAAAACAAAGGAAATACATTGAAGGTACAGCTTGACGCCCACAGTGACGAGGTGGCCTTTATGATACAGGCAATTCGTCCAGACGGAAATATGCAGATCCTTCCACTGGGAGGTTGGGTGACATCGAATGTGCCAGCTCATAAAGTATGGGTAAGAAATGCGCTTGGCGAATACATTCCGGGAATCATTGCAAGCAAACCGCCACATTTTATGACAGAGGAGGAACGTCGGGCACCATTGGAATTTGAAAATATTACGGTGGACGTAGGGGCTACTTCGGACAAGGAAGCGCGGGAAGAATTTCATATTCGAATCGGAGAACCTGTAGTGCCGGATGTGACGTTTACATATGACGAAAAGCATGACATTATGATGGGGAAAAGCTTTGACTGCCGTTTAGGATGTGCGGCAATGCTCAGTACGTTGGAGAAATTAAAAGGACAGGAGTTGCAAGTTGATGTAGTGGGGGCATGCTGTTCTCAGGAAGAGGTAGGAACACGAGGCTCGCAGGTTACCTGCCGAACCATTGAACCGGATATTGCCATTGTATTCGAAGGATGTCCGGCAGATGATACGGGTGTGTTTGCAGAAAGATATAAGGTACAGACAGCTATAAAAAAAGGACCTATGCTTAGACATATTGACAAGCGTATGATCACAAATCCCAGATATCAGAGGTATGCTCTGGAGCTGGCGGAAAAACTCAATATTCCGGTACAGGAAGCAGTCCGCCTTGGCGGGAGTACAAATGGAGCAAATATCCATTTATCAGGTCAAGGCGTACCGACAATAGTGATTGGGATTCCGGTCAGATACGCACATACACATTATGGGATATCGGCTTATGCGGATTATGAAAACAGTGTAAAGCTAGCAGTAGAAATACTAAAACGCCTTGACAGAAAGCTGATTCAGAGCTTTTAATAGCTGAAAAAACCACAATTATTTGGGAAACTGCCTTATAATTGTGGTTTTCTTTGTGGACAATTTTTTAGGAGTATAATAAAATAAATGAAAAGATGTCAAAGGAAAAGGTATGTGTAAGAGGATAGAAATGAAAACAACTCAGAAAAAGAATTTATCAGAGTCTGTTGCCATAATGCTCCGAAGTAAGATCATGAAAGGAGAGCTACAGGCAAATGAAAGAATCATTGAAAGTGAAGTGGCTGAGGCGATGCAGGTCAGCAGAGGGCCGGTGAGGGAAGCGCTTAAGATATTGGAGTACGAAGGACTTGTTACATATGAAACAAAAAAAGGGTGTAAAGTAACCAAGTTAAGCTCGGAGGATACATATGAGGTATTTTATTTAAGAGGAAGTCTGGAGATCATGTCCTTGAAGCTTGCAGGCGGAAGGATTTCGGATATTAGCCTGCTAACGATGAAAAGTTATCTGGAGGAGATGAAAAAGTCTTCAGAGGAAAATGATATCGAAAAAATGGTTCAATGGGATGAATTGTTCCACCAGGAAATCATAAGAGCAGGAAATATGAAGCGTTTGACAAAAATGTGGGAAAGCTTAAGCCCATTAAACGGTGCAATGTTTCTAAAGGTAAATGATATCTATGTATTGCGGGAGGGGGAAACATGGGAAGATGTTTTTGGAGAATACCAGAGACAGAATTTTTATGACTCCCATAAGATTTTGCTAGAAAAATTGGAGGAAAAAAATCTGGATGCAGCAGTTGAAAGCCTTTGGAATCATTATATAAAAACAGGAGAGCGGATTTATAAAATAGAAGCACGGCGTAAGCTGCTGAATAAAGCTTAGGGGTTGCATACCGCACGCGAATCACGCGCTTGCGTTTCAATCCCCTGGGACATGCGCTGTATCAGGGGAAGCTAGTTTATGTATTTGGCAGTATAAGAAAAAATAAAGGGTTCCAGCAGAAGGATATGACAGATCTTAGAAAGAAGGACAGTCTGCAGATTGTCATAATTCCAAAGAAACGATCCATCCTATCCTTTTGCTGTGTAGAATCCCTCCCTGTATTTTTCATGAGAGAAATATGTACAATTCTAATGAGGTCTGTGAAGATATCCATCTGTAGTCGGTAATACTGTCTCCAAGAATAGAAAAGAGGGTCAAGAACAAAAAAAGTTTGGACTTCAAAAAATAAAAAAGGGACTGGACAAATAGAAAAAGAAGACCTATAATAAACATTACCAGAAAGTATCTGGTATTCTTTCCGTCAGTTCAGACGGGTCATCCCCCTTATACAATTTTAAGAAAAATTAAAAAGCTACTTAAGAAAAAGCAATAGAGAAAGGTATATTCGCAGAGAAAAAGGCAGGTGGTAGTATGCTTGTGTATTCCATTTGATTGATAATCGTTACTGGGGTATCTGTGGTGTGGATGTCTGGGAAGTGCATATTGACAATGGGCGGATTTTTTCTCCATATGTATGGGAAAAATCTTTTAGAGAGAGGCACTGACAGGCTGTTTCCTTTTGCAACGGGAACCATACTCCCCTTCATGATTCCGGTCATCTTGTTTTATTTTTGGAGACTGGGATCTGGAGATATTAAAGTATTCTGCGCTTTAGGAGGCGCAATGGGTATTCGAGACATAGTCTGGTGTATTGCAATCCTTTTTCATTGGAAGCAGTCATCTCCGTGGCAATTCTTATTTTCTGTGGCGATATCCGCCCAAAATTTCAATGTTTTTTCGATAGTTTCAAGAATTCCTTCATGTGGGAGAGAGAAAGCTATATTACAGGAATGGGTTTAGAAAACTTTCATTTTTAAGTGTTGTGCTTTATGTAGGAAGTGGATGTGTATTGAAGAAAAATATCTTCGCAGTTTGTGATCTAGAAGCAGACTATTCCTATAAGTTCATGCGGTATCTGAATCAAAAGAAGAATATACTGTTTGAAATCTAGGTATTTACCAATGTAGAGACACTGTTTGCATAATATAGACTGCTGTTAATCTCGGATAAAGCCATGTGTCCAAAGATTTGGGAAATAGATCTTGGAAAAATCGTGATTTTATCTGAAAGTGCCCACCCTCTTGAACTTGATATTCATCCCAGAGTCTATAAATACTAGGCTTCTTCTGATGTAACACATGAGGTTATGGGTTGTTATGGAGAGGAGAAGTATTCTGGTCTGGAAGAGCTGATGGGAAAGAGCTTTGATCACAATTTTAGTGATTTTTTGTACTATGGGAAATTCTTGGACAATACAATCAGGATAAAGATAGGGCTGATGCTTGTGGGGGTGATGGCAGTGATCATAGTTCCCGATATTTTTGTCCTTCTATAGATAAAGGATTAAAGAAGGGAGGTGAAGCTATGCGGAATCTATGGCAGATGTCAAAAGAGTTTTTGGAAGAAGAGGAGGCGGTAGGCGTTGTGGAGATCATTTTGATACTGGTGGTCCTGATCGGCCTGGTAGTTATCTTTAAAGAACAGCTTACCAGTCTTGTAAAGAACATTCTTTCTAAGATCACAAAACAGAGCAATTCCATTTAGACAAACGTCAGGCAATGACGGAATGAAAAGGAGGGTATCTCATGACAAATAAAGGAAGCATTACGGTGTTTCTGGCGTTGATATTAAGTTTGATCCTTTCTCTTGTATGTACCAGTATCGAATCCGTCAGAATGGCGGCGGCCAGGACACAGATCCTGAGCGGCCTGGATATTGGACTGTATTCTCTGTTCGGGCAATATGACAGAGAACTTCTGGAAGACTATGATCTGTTTTTTCTGAATGCTTCCGGCGATTCCGGAAACTTGAATCTGGGCGCGGTATATGATGAGCTGGAGTCTTATATGAAGCCTGTCTTAAATCAGAACAGCCAGAAACTGTCAGTCGTTCAGGGCGGTTTTACAGGATACCGGCTGGCTACTGACGAAGACGGAGAAGTTTTTTACAGACAGGCGGTGAATTATGTCAGAGATACCCTCGGAAGCCGTGGCGTTGAGATGATCCTGGATGGATTCCAGGAAAAACAGGAACAGGTCGGCAGGGCGGAAGAAGCGGGAAAACAGGCGGAAGAGAAGAACACGCTGGAAAATTATGATACAGAGATGGAAGCGGCTGCAAAAAACAGTGAGGAAGCGGCGCGTCAGGAGGAAGAAGCAGCCAGGGGAAACGGTGAAGAAGGGAATTTCAGCAGTGGGGAACAGACATCAGGGGAAAGTTTTTCCGATGGTCAGACAGATACCCAGGTGGTAAACCCTATTCCTGTATTGAAGCGAATCCGCAAAATGGGACTTCTTGATCTTATCGTTCCGGCTCAAAAGGGTATTTCTGATAATCAGGTGGAAAAAGGAGAGCTTTTGTCAGAACGGAGCATCCAAAAGGGAATGAGTATGCCGGGAACGATAAAAAAGGATACTTCTTATTCTTCCCGGCTTCTGTTCCAGCAGTATCTTTCAGATAAGCTGGGAAATTATATGGAACCGGCGGCGGGAGGACTGCAGTATCAGATGGAATATCTTTTGTGCGGAAAAAACAGCGACAGAGAAAATTTTAAGTCTGTAGCCGGAAGGCTTTTGCTGATCCGCGAGGGAGTCAATGCCGCCTGTCTGCTGGCGGACTCAGGAAAAAGGGCTCAGATCCAGAGCCTTGCGCTGGCTATTGCGTCAGGCTTTTTGATCCCTCCTGCCGCGGTTATCATTGAAGCGGCTCTTCTGCTCTGCTGGTCTTTTGCGGAGAGCATTCTGGATCTGCGGGAGCTTATGCATGGAGGAAAGGTTCCGCTGATAAAAAATCCGTCTGACTGGCAGATATCGCTGGAAAATCTTCCGAATCTGCTGGAAGGACTGGATACCCAGAGAAAAAGCAGCGAGGATGGTATTTCCTACGAAGATTATCTTCAGATCCTTCTTCTGTCACAGTCAAAAAAAGAAAAACTGGAGAGAGGAATGGATATGGTGGAACTTTCGGTGAGGAAAACAACAGGACGCCAGGGATTCCGTCTGGATCACTGCATAGAGGCGGCGGAGATATCTGTAGATGTAAAGGCCAACGGACGCAGAACATATACGGTAACAAAACAGTACGGATACATATAAAAAAGAAAAGAGGTGCAGAAAGATGCTTTTTCAGAGAACAAAACATAAAATGAATGGGAAAAAACAGAAGATAGACAGAAAAGAAAAAGAAAGGAATCGCTCTCTGTGGGGCCTCGGAAGTTTGTCTTCCCCGATGGGCAAAGCTTCCGAAAAGTTCTCTGGAAAAGTGTCTTTCTGCATCTTTTTCTTAAGAAAAGCCAGTCTTGCGGTGGAGACGGCGCTGGTACTCCCGATTTTTTTCCTTGGTATGGTTACTTTAATCTCCTTTATGGATATTTATAAGATCCAGACGGAACATCTTCAGGCTCTCTGTGAAAAAACAAAGGAGGCGGGTATGTATGCCTATGTGCTGAATGAAAAGGGGCCGGAAAAGATCACTCTTCCTGATGTTTATTCTTACACGCCGCCGGGGGGAATTACCGGGCTTCCTAAAATATGGATGCATAATACCGTAACGGTCCATGCCTGGACAGGAGCGGACATAGAGAATTTTTCCCAGGAAAAAGAGGAACCGGAGGAAATGGTCTATGTAACGGATTCCGGAACGGTTTACCACAGAGATCCCGGATGCCGTTATCTGAATCTTTCTCTGAATCAGGTGGCGGGGACAAGGGTATCTTCCATGAGAAATGCCTATGGAGAAAGATATGCTCCCTGTGAGATATGCAGCAAAAATCAAAGTCCTGCAGGAAGCGTTTATATCACGGAAAATGGAAACAGGTATCATAATCTGGAAACCTGCAGCGGACTGAAACGAAACGTGAAACTGGTCAAATATTCAGAAGTCCGGGGAAGAAAGGCATGCAGCAGGTGCGGATAAGGAGCGGAGAATGGAAATAAGACATATTTGTACGCTGGTTTTTCTTCTGGCAAATGGATGGAAGGACTGGAAAAGACATCAGATTTCTCTGCTCATGACAGCGGCGTTTGCTCTGGCGGGGATTGTTTTCAGCTTTTTGGAACAGAGAGCAGTCCAGGATCTTCTTGTTCCGGGAGGAACAGGACTGATGTTTCTTGCTTTGAGTATTCTTACCGGAGGAGCTCTGGGAATGGGAGACGGGTGGATTCTGCTGGCGCTGGGAACGGCGCTTCATACAGGGGAATATGTGCGGATGCTCTGTCTTGGAATGATCTGCGCGGCGGTTTACGCAGGCTTTCTGCTGATCGTCCGCAGAAAGGACAGAAAGACGGAGATACCGCTGGTACCGTTTTTGTTTCTGGGATATCTGGGAGGCTTTTTATGGTGAGAAAAAAGAAAAAATACGCAAAAGCCAGCTTTACTATCGAGGCGGCCTGCGTAATGTCCCTGATCCTTTTCGTGATCGTAGGGACTATGTATCTCTGCTTTTTTGTACATAATCGGGCATGGCTTACTGCGGCGGCCTATGAGGCGGCTCTTGCGGGAAGCTTGGAAGGAGTCCGCGAGGACGGTAAAGTATCGGAAACGGCACAAATGCGAAGCAGAGAGCTGGGAAATACCGGCTTTTTCGGAGCGGAAAATCTCAACGTTCACGTAGAGGCGGGGAAAAGTGTGGAAGTCTCTTATTCCGCCGACACAATTTCCGGTTTTGGAGGGCTTTCCTGGAAGTTAAAAGCAGAGGGAGCCTCAAAGGTGATCCGGCCGGTTGAATGGATACGGAAAGTAAAATCCCTGGCTGATATAGCGGACAGTGTTCGGAACGGATCATAGGAACAGACCTGGGAAGCTGAATGTGGAGAGAAGGAAAAATGAAGGCGGAATATAAAAGAGATATAAACCATAATTATCTGATACTTGAAGATGAAAAAGGAATGGACAGATCTTCCTATCAGGTGCGTATGCTGCTGGGAAATGTGATCCCGTCTATTCTCAGATGCCATCTGCAGAATCTTGACGGAAAAAATTTTTACTCCTATGAGATCACCTCCAGACAGTCGGTGGCGTCTTATTATGAAGGCAGAAAATTTCACGGGGAAGATATCCGTATGCTTCTGGAAGGATTCCTTCGTGTGATGGAAGAGCTGGCGGAATATCTGATGAATCCGGAACAGCTTCTGATCAAGCCGGAGTATATCTATCTGGACATAGAGTCCGGAACGGTTTTCTTCTGCTGTCTGCCGGAACAGGGCGGAGAGGTGCAGACACAGCTCAGGGAATTTATAGAATATATGCTCCCAAAACTGGATCATGAAGATCAGGAGGCAGTATTTCTGGGATATGGAATTTACAGAAGAGTACTGGAACCGGGATTTCAACTGGAAATGATCAAAGAAGCGGTTTATCACTCAGAGCAAAAGGGCGCCGTAAGAGCGGCGGATACGGGAGAAGAGGACGCGGCGGAAAAAGAGGCGGCCGTTTTGCCGGAATCGGAGGAAAAAGGAAAAGAATCCCTTCCGGATATGCCGGTTTATGCAGTCTCTTCGGCAGAAAAACATTCAGGATGGTGGTGGGCGGCCGGATGTATAGCTGCGGCGGCAGCCATGCTGGGATTACTGGGAGCCGGGACAGCGGGAATCCTGCCCTGGCTTCCTGCCGAGTTTGTGATCGGAGGCGGGATTGCTGCGTTCGGCGTGGGAGGATTTGCCGGATGGATAACGGATAAAAGGAAAAAGAAACAGGAGATAAGCGCGGTGTGGGGAAAAAAAGAAGAAAAAGGACAAAAAATCTCTCTGCCCAGCGGCGAACAGAGGACAGACAGTCCTGACAGGAAAAGAAAAGCCGCTGAAGAAAGCGAAATGGCAATATATCCCGATAACAAGAATACCTCTTATGCAGAAATAAAATATACAGAAATAAAAAATCCGGAAGAGGAAAGAGCTGTATATGGGGAAACGGTAGCTCTCTGTGAGGGAGGGCGCTCAGGCCCTGCGACACTGGTAAGCAGGGAACCGGGAGAGTTGGCGACAATTTATCTGGAACAGGAGCTTACGGTTGTGGGAAAGCTGGCAAACGCTGCAGACGCGGTAATTCCTATTCCTACGGTAAGCCGTGTCCACGCACGGATCCGGAAAAAAGACGGGGAGTACTATCTGGCGGATCTTAACTCAAGAAACGGGACGACAGTAAACGGCCAGATTCTGAAAAATGGAGAAGAGTATCAGCTTCAGGATGAAGATGAGGTGGATTTTGCACAGGCAAGGTATATTTTTCTGAAATAAGATAAAAACAGACGTTTCTGATCCGCAGCGCCTCAGAAAAAATATGACAGGCTCCGGCAGGCGTGATAAAATAGACATATCCAAGTATTTAAAGAAAAAGGAGATTACATTTTGGAAGAATTTCGTAAAGAGCCTGTTACAATATTACTGATAGTCCTGAACATTCTTGTCTTTCTGGCAGTAGAAATGACGGGCAGTTCCCAGGATGTATTTCATATGCTGAACTGCGGCGCGTCTTATACGCCTCTGGTCAGGGATCAGGGAGAGACATACAGATTATTCACCAGCATGTTTCTTCATTTCGGGATTTCTCACCTGGCTAATAATATGCTGGTACTGTTTGTTCTTGGCAGCCGCCTGGAACGTGTGACAGGAAAGGTACGATTCCTGATTATTTATCTTCTGGGCGGCCTGGCGGGGAATATACTATCCATGCTGATGGAACTGAGCAGCCGGGAATATGCAGTGTCGGCAGGGGCTTCCGGAGCTGTATTCGCAGTTATGGGAGCCATGATCTATGTTGTCGTCCGGAACAGGGGATGGCTGGAGGATCTTTCCATGAGGCAGATCCTTGTGATGGCCATATTTTCTCTGTACTTTGGGCTTACCAGCAGCGGAGTGGATAATGCCGCGCATATCGGAGGAATGATTTCTGGCCTTCTGCTTGCGGTTATTTTATATCATCCGCAGAAAAGAATCTGAAAGACAGTTCCCTGATCCGGCACACTGTGTACGGTGATCTTACCGCCGTGTCCCTCAATGATCTGCCGGGTGACAGAAAGACCCAGGCCGGTGCCGCCCTGCTTATAAGTGACAAAAGGCTGAAATATTGTTTTCTGCTGCTCTTCTGTCATACCGCATCCGTTGTCTGAAACAGTAACACGTACGCCCTCAGGAACGGACCGGGCGGAAATATGGATAACTCCATGAGAATGACAGATTGCTTCCTGGGCGTTCCGAAGCAGATTAAGAAATGCCTGCCGGATTTTTATGCAGTCCAGATAAAGAGGCGGAAGCTGTTCGGAAATGTCCGTTTCCAGAGCAATCCCAAGATATTCCAGAGAAGGACGGAAAGAGAGTATAATACTTTTCAGAAGACAGGACAGATCTGTCTTTTCAGGAAAGATCTGCCCGGCGTGACTGTAATCCGCTGTTTCCTTCAGCAGATCTTTGACATATTCCAGATTTTCTGTGATGTCTTCCCACTCTCTGTATCCTGTTATTTCCGGATGGGAAGCCGCCATCATCTGCAGTCCGCTTTGGATCAGCGCCAGGGGATTTCTGATCTCGTGAGCAAACTTTGACAGAGTAAGCTGAAAATCTTCTTCCTGCTGTTTCAGGGAAATAAGATCCTGCATATGAATCACCTCATCTGCAGTTTATCATTCACATTTTGGGGAATCAACAAATTTCGTATTGAAAAAATCGAAGAAATACGAGACAATAGTAAGGGAAAACTAATAAAAGGAGGAGATTGTTGTGGATAATTGTATTTTCTGTAAAATTGCAAACGGGGAAATTCCATCAGCTACTTTATATGAAGACGAGGAATTTCGTGTGATTCTGGATCTGGGTCCGGCAAGTAAGGGACATGCGCTGATCCTGCCGAAAGTTCACGCCGCGGATATTTATGAGCTTCCGGAGGAGACTGCCGGAAAAGCAATGATCCTTGCCAAGCATATGGCGCAAAAAATGAAAGACGCCCTGCACTGCGACGGATTTAATATTGTCCAGAATAATGGAGAAATTGCGGGGCAGACAGTATTCCATTTCCACATGCATCTGATTCCAAGATATAAGGGAGATCAGGTTGGTCTGACATGGACTCCCGGAAAACTCAGTGATAAGGACAGGGACGAGATTTTGGAAAAATTAGGCAGATAAGCCGGGAATATTACAAAAGATGAAATGTGAGAATTTTAAGGATATTTACAGGAAATACCGGGGATTCTCTACCAGCGTTGCCGAGAAAGTGCTTAAGGACGACGTGATTGCAGAGGATATCAGTCAGGAGGTATTTTCTCATTTGTATGAGATCAGAGCAACGCTGGATTTTTCAAACGAGAAGATGATAAAGTCGCTGATATTTACTGCAACTGTCAATAAGTGCAAAGACTATTTCAAAAAGTCATGGAAGAAACGGGAAATTTATCAGTTGGATGAAGAACGCTACAGAACTGTTCCGGACAACAGCGTGAATCCGGAATCGATTCTGATCCGCAGGGAAGAGATGAAATATTGGAAACTTGCATTGGAAAAGCTTCGCCGTGAACATCCAATGAATTACGATATTCTGATCAAAACAAAGTATTTTGAAATTCCACCGGAATTCGTCGCGGAGGAGTATGGCATAACAAGACATAATGTAAACAACAGAGTCCTCCGGACGAAAAAGTGGATGAGAAAAGAAGCGGAAAAACTGCAGAAGAAGCATCTGTAGCTTCAGCTTTCTCATTTTATCTGGAACTTACACATTCCTCGATAAGAGAAACAATATGATGGATGGAATCCATCTGCTTTCCGGACGCCATAGCTTTTTCATAAACATGCCGGTCCTCATATAACCTGCGGATAGAGGAAAGGAGTTTTTCGTCGGTGATCTCTTCTTCCTCAAGAACCATACTGAAGCCCTGGCGCTCGAAAGAACGGGCGTTGAGGATCTGATCCCCCCGGCTTGCATTGGCGGAAAGGGGGATCAGCAGATTTGGTTTGTGCAGGGCGCTGATTTCGCAGATCGCGTTTGCTCCGGCTCTGGAAATAACAATATCCGCAAGAGCAAACAGATCGGCCAGTTCTTTTTTGATATATTCGTACTGTACATAACCGGCTGTTCCTGTAAGCGATTCATCTGTTTTTCCTTTTCCGCAGAGATGGATGACCTGAAACTCTTCCAGAAGCTGGGGAAGTATCCTGCGGATATGGTCGTTTACGGAAGCGGCGCCCAGACTGCCGCCGATGACCATGATAACAGGCTTCTCTGAGGTGAAGCCGCAGAACTGCCGGCCCGCTTCAGGATTTCCGTTCAGAAGCTCCTGGCGGATCGGCGTTCCGGTAAGAACAGCCTTTTCTTTTGGAAGACTGTCAACTGTTTCAGGAAAATTGCAGCAGATTTTTACGGCAGAAGAAATACACAGTTTATTCGCAAGACCGGGAGTCATGTCGGACTCGTGGATAATGGCCGGTATTTTGCATTTTTTGGCAGCGATCACTACAGGGACGGTGACGAAACCGCCTTTGGAAAACACCACGTCCGGCTTTAACTGCTTGAGCAGCTTCTTTGCCTCATAGAAGCCTTTCAGTACCCGGAAAGGGTCTGTAAAGTTTTTTACATCGAAATACCGTCTTAATTTACCGGACGATATACCATAGTAGGGAATATCCAATTCTTCAATGAGTTTGCGCTCAATACCTTCGTAGGACCCGATATAAGAGATCTGATATCCGGCCTCCCTGAGAACGGGAACCAGAGCGATGTTTGGTGTAACGTGTCCGGCAGTACCGCCGCCGGTGAGTACAATATGCTTCATAGAGAACCCTCCTGCAAAATCTTTTGTTACCAATAATATGAACCAGCCGGGGATAATTGTCAAGAATAGATAAAAATCAACGACAGGCCGGAAAAGTGATGAAGGGAAGACTTGAGAAGCGAGGCAGTACCAGGAGAATACCATGAGAAAAAAGTTTAAAGATGATAAAAAAGAGAAAACAGCAGAAACGTCTGGTAGAAAAAATACTCTGAAGCTGTCGAAAGAGTGGGAAGAGCAGTATATAGCGAGGACGGAGAGAAGGGAGAAGGAGCTTTTCGGAGGAAAACAGCCCAAAGAACGCGAAGTCTCCGACGACGAGATAGAAGAATCGTACCAAAAACTGGTGAACAGCCTGAAGGAAAAAGGAATTTACAGTGAAGACGAACCGAAGATCATTCCCATATCCGAAGTACACTCTTCCGGGAAAGAAGATACTTTTGCAGAAAGCGGCAGGAGGAGAAAAAAGAAAGCCGAAAAAGTTTTTCAGGGAAGATACCGCAGCGGCATTCATTTGGGGAAAATTGCCGGAATAGCTCTGGTCTGCTGCGCCTGTGTATTTGCGGCAAGTATGACAAGCGAAGCGAACAGGGCGTATTTTGTAAAGAATGTGCGTTATCTGATGGGTGATGATACAAGAATTATATTAGATAACGATGATACGAATGAAAGTGCAGATATGGAAGAGTATCAGGCAGTTCAGGATATCGAAGAAAAACTGGGGATAGATATGCCGGAGTTTTATTATCGGCCGCAGGGACTGAAATTCCGGGGGTATGAGGTGAATGTGACCGTTGATAATGCAAGGATAGAGTATGATTATCAGCAAAATATTATTGCCTTATTTATTAATAAAGAGAGAGAAAATACAGCAAGCAATATTAATAGTGCTCATGGGAAAAAAACAGAGACAATAATAACGGTTGGTGATGGGATAGAAGTTACGCTTGAAGAGATTATGGATGATCAGGATGAAAGACCAAGTTATACTGCGCAATGGCAAAGAGAAAACGTTTATTTTCATTTGTCTGGAAAAATAGAAATAGAAGAGTTGAAACAGATGGTTGAAAATATGGTTTATTAAGTGTGATTTTAGAATGATTTTGTCGTATTAATATTGTAAGGTATGTTTGCAAAGGGAAAGGAGTGAGAGTAATTAGCAGGTGGAAACGAATCCTGGGAATCTGTATGGCTGCAGGGCTGCTGGCATCTGTGGCAGTAACTTCCGTGCCAGTGCAGGCTTCCAGCATTCTGGATGAGGTGACGGAGCTGGAGACAACAGAAGATTATGCGGAGGATACGGAATACAGCCGTCTCAGAGGAAATAATTTAAACTATGGGAATGTGAAGGTGCAGAAAATATCCAGTAATGAAATAGGAATTCATGGGCTGACACAGTGCCACCATGTCTGTGATACCGTCTATTTATACCTTTACTTGGAGAGAAAGGTAAACGGAAGCTACGGTACCTATAAATACTGGAGATTTGAAGCCAATAATGTGACCAGCCTCAGCAGAGAAATCAACGTTATAGTCCCCAGCGGCACCTATTACCGTGTAAGAGGCTACCATGCCGCAAAGGACGGTTCCAAGGAATCAACGTCTACGTTGACGAGCGGAATCCTGATCAATTAAAAAGACGGTCCTTTTGCATATGGTATAAAAGAGGACCCACGGATACATAAGCATACGGACACACAGGAAATAAAGACACACAAAATCACCCAAACGCTGTAAATAAAAATCCCGGCACAGGCGGGCGGCAGAAGCGGCTGAAAGGGATGACATGAGAAACGTGAAAGAAATGTAAACTGCCTTACCGTCCCCAGAAAGAAGTTTTTGCGAGAACCGGCGTGCCGAAATCCACAACACACAACACATACAAATCTTGCAGGCACCTTATAGGCGCCGAAAGATGGGAAACAGTAAAAAAAGTATACGGCAAAATCTGGCAGCAGGACAGAAGACGGTATTCTGTCCTGCTGTTTTTATGGAATAATGCTGTTAAAAAACTGATTTCTCGTGTATAATAATTATAAAATCAAATTCTTCTGAAAATGATCAGATAAAGGGGGCCGGCATATGAAAATTACATTTATTGGGGCAACACATGAAGTAACCGGAAGCTGCTATTATCTGGAGGCGGCAGGAAAGAAATTTCTTGTAGACTGCGGTATGCAGCAGGGTCCGGATTATTACGAAAATAAGCCGATTCCGGTAAATCCCGGAGAACTTGATTTTGTTCTCCTGACCCATGCGCATATGGATCATTCCGGTAATCTTCCCGCAATTTACGCACAGGGATTTCAGGGTCCGGTCTACGCCACAGAGGCGACCTGCCATCTGTGCGACATTATGCTTCGGGACAGCGCTCACATTCAGATGTTCGAGGCGGAATGGCGGAACCGGAAAGCCAGACGGCAGGGAAAACCTGAATTTGTCCCGGCCTACACCATGGAGGACGCTATGGGGGTCATCCGCAATTTTGTGCCCTGTCCTTATGAAAAGCCAATGGCATTGGGAGAGGGGATTTCTGCGCGCTTTGTGGACGCAGGCCATCTCTTGGGCTCCGCCAGTATTGAGCTTACTCTGAAAGAGGGAGAAGAAGAAAAGAAAATTGTATTTTCCGGAGATATTGGAAATACTAATCAGCCCTTGATCAAAGATCCTACTTATCTTCACCACGCGGACTATGTGGTAATGGAATCCACTTACGGAGACAGAAGCCATGGCGAACGCCCGGACTATGTGTCCTGTCTCAGTGAAATTATACAGAGGACCTTTGACAGAGGAGGAAATCTGGTGATCCCCTCCTTTGCCGTAGGCCGTACACAGGAAATGCTTTACTTTATCCGTCAGATCAAAGAGGAGAACAGGGTAACGGGACATGGAAACTTTAAAGTTTATGTAGACAGTCCTCTGGCTAATGAAGCTACTACGATTTTCCGCGAGCATATGTACGACTGCTTTGACGAGGAAGCGGTAAGCCTGATACAGAAAGGTGTCAATCCTTTAAGCTTTCCGGGCCTTCGTACCTCTGTGACAAGCGATGATTCCAGAGCGATCAATAATGATGAGGACTGCAAAGTGATTATTTCCGCAAGCGGAATGTGCGATGCAGGAAGAATCAAACATCATCTGAAACATAATCTGTGGGACAGCAAGAATACGATTCTGTTTGTCGGCTATCAGGCTATAGGCACCCTGGGAAGAAATCTTCTGGAGGGAGCTACGGAGGTAAAACTTTTCGGAGAAGAAATCCATGTGGCGGCGGAAATCTGCCAGATGCAGGGAATCAGCGGCCATGCGGATGTGAACGGCCTTCTGGACTGGATAGGAGCTTTTGAGGAAAAGCCCCGGAAGGTGTTCGTCACTCACGGCGATGACGAGGTAACAGAAATATTTGCCCGCAGGCTGCGGGAAGAGAAGGGAATAGATGCGTCCGCTCCTTTCAGCGGAACAGAGTATGATCTGGCGGCAGGGGCGTTTATCTGCGAAGCACAGGGAATACGGATGCAGAAAGCGTCGGCTTCTCCAAAGGCAGGCCGGGCGGCAAGAGCCTTTGAAAAGCTGGTGGCTATGGGACAGCGGCTGATGTCTGTAATACGGAAAAACGAGGGATGCCCGAATAAAGATCTGGAAAGATTTTCAAGAGAGATTCAGTCCCTTTGCGATAAATGGGACAGAACAGATATATAAAAAATAGGATATCCCAAAAACAATTACAACAGTTGCCATTGATTTTTCCATACTTTTAGAAAGGTGGTGCATGATCATGGCAGCAAAGGTATTTGCAGACTCTGGAATTAGTCCCTGTTCCAGCCGATGAAAAAACGTCGGAAATACAGATCCGGGATGTAAACGACCGCCCTATCCTGCGGGCGGCGATAGAGGCAAAGGCATACGTCCTTATTACCGGCGATAATGACGCCGGCAGAGTTTTTAAAATATTGATTATTGAAAAGGCGGGGCTGTCGCATCAATTTAATGCGACAGTCCAAAGTATAAAAAGAAGGGATATTCTATGGAAAAATTATAACGAAAAGGGATTGTAACTGTAGAAATCCGATGCGGTTTACGGTTGAAATTGGGAACCCTAGGATTGTAACCGTAGAAATCCGATGCAATTTACGGTTGAAACAGGAAATTTTGGGATTGTAACCGTAGAAGTATGATGCAATTTACGGTTGAAACAGGAAATTTTGGGATTGTAACCGTAGAAGTATGATGCAATTTACGGTTGAAACAGGAGAATTTGAGATTGTAACCGTAAAAGTTCGGTAGAGTTTACGGATGAACCAGGAAAACCTGAGATTGTAACCGTAAAAGTCGGATGCAGTTTAGGCAGGCAGAGGGGGCTGCCGCACTAATTATTTAGTGCGACAGCCCCGTTTCAGCGGCGGAAAGCCGCCGCAGGTTATACATCAGAACAGCCAGCACTGTCCCGGTTCCAGTTCAAGAGTCAGGATCCTGGCGGCATCGGCGGGATCTTTCGCCTGGTTAAACTTGAAAAGCATTTTTCCGTCAGGAAGCTGGCCCAGGATCTCGATCTTTCCCCGGGGCGTGGACATACAGTAACGGATGCATTTTCCCTGCCCGTTCTGCATATTTTTCGCTTCGTCTACAATGCGGACGCCTTTTTCCAGGGGAACCTGGAACTGATTTTTGACTCCGCGTACCGGACGGCACTGGAAAATATAATAGGGAACGATTCCCGCTGCAGTAAGCTTTCTCAGAAGAAGCCCAAGCACTTCAGGGTCATCGTTGACGCCTTTAAGAAGCACCGTCTGGTTTTTGACTACAATACCCATCTTCAGGAAAAGACGGATCACTTCTCTGGCTTTGGGCGTCAGCTCTCTGGGGTGATTAAACTGAGTGACAATATAGAGCTGCTTCTTGTCCGCGTATTCGCGAAACATGTCCTGAAGCTCTTTATCCTGCAGGATCCGGTCCGGGAACACAACGGGAACCCTGGTGCCGAAACGGATCAGATCAAGGTGCTCCATAGAAGTCAGTTCCTCCAGATACCTGCGTATCATTTTGTCCGGCATCATAAGAGAGTCTCCGCCTGATACCAGTACGTTGGTAAGTTCTTTATGCTCCCGGATATACCCCATCATATTTTCAAAAATTTTTGCGGTTTCCTTATCGTCAATTCCAACGAGTCTTTTCCGGAAACAGTGCCTGCAGTACATTGCGCAGCAATTTGTAGAAAGAACCAGAGCTGTCTGCGTATACTTGTGCTGCAGTCCGGTCTGTACCGTGTTGTCAGCCTCTCCGCTGGTGTCAAACTCTCCGGACAGATCCGTCTCTGTCAGAGAAGGGATACACATACGGCGGATAGGATCATCGGGATCATCTTTATTGATCAGGGAGAGGTAGTATTCCGGAACAGACATTGGAAAATGTTCCAGAATGACCTGCATTTGTTTTTCTTCCTCTTCCGACAGACCGAGATAATCTTTGATTTCGGATGCTGTTGTATAAAATTTTTCTGTTGTCCAGCTCATGAAATCCTCCTTTCTGATTTTCTGACATTTTATCTCTTTTTAACTTTAGTATACTACAATTTTCGCTGTTTGAACAGAAGCTTTTTTTTCTTCATTGGGAATTAAATATCTTTTAGATAAAAGCAGAAGAAAAAGAGAGGAGTCTGTGATCTTATATCAGGAAAGAGCTTCCTTTAATGCCTTTGACAACTGATCAGGGCAGGATGTGGGACGGCGGCCGCAGCGGATTCCCTCCAGACGGCTGATCGCCTCATTTACGTCCATTCCCTCTACCAGACGGGCCACTCCCTGGGTATTTCCGGAGCATCCGCCGTCGAATCTTACGTTGCGTACTTTATTTTCGCTGTCTATCTCAAAATCAATAGCTCTTGAGCATACGCCGCTTGTCTTGTATGTCATTTTATCTTCCTCCTTAATAAGTATATCTGCGGCCGTTTTCTCAAAGAAAAAAGCCGCTTTTCTGATTTCAACATAAGTCATTATAGCAGAAGTGAAAAAAAGTTTCCATATAAACTGAAGTTTTGATATAATGAATCTGTGACGAAAGAATGATATCCGGCAAAACGGCCGGAAGACAGGAGAAGAAAATATGAGATGTATAGGTATTATAGGAGCAATGGATGATGAAGTTGCGGAATTAAAAGAATATATGCAGGATGTGAAGGTCACTACGATAGCGTCCATGGATTTCTATGAGGGAATACTGGAAAACCACAAAGCAGTGGTGGTTCAGTCCGGCATTGGAAAAGTCAACGCCGCCATATGCGCCCAGATCCTGATAGACCGGTTTCAGGCGGAGGTTGTGATCAACACAGGCATCGCGGGAAGCCTGAACAATGAAATCAATATCGGGGACATTGTGGTTTCCACAGATCTGGTGCAGCATGATGTGAACGCGCTGGCATTCGGGTATGCCAGAGGACAGATTCCGGACATGGAGCAGTTCTCTTTCCAAAGCGACGAAGTGCTCCGGAAGCTGGCTGTCCGCGCCTGCCGGGAAGTAAATCCGGAAATAGATGTCTTTGAGGGAAGAATTGCTTCCGGCGATCAGTTTGTGGCGGACCAGGATGTAAAGGATCTTATTGTAAAGGAATTCGGAGCTTACGCAGTAGAAATGGAGGGCGGCGCTATTGCGCAGACGGCTGTTCTGAATCATGTGCCGTTTCTTGTTATCCGGGCTATTTCAGACAAAGCGGACGGAAGCGCCCATGTAGACTATCCCGCTTTTGAGAAACTGGCTATTGACCACAGCGTAAAGCTGACGAGAAAAATCGTAGGCGAGATCCAGGACTGACAAAAGGGTACGCACCTTAAGGCCGGGGCCGCATATGCTAAAACAGAGGATTGGTAAGTATGCGGGAGACAGTCTATGTATGATAAGCATAAATTTTTTCCGTTTTATACGTCTATAGGAGATCCGGTGCTTTTATCGGGAGAAAACATGCAGGAAAGAGAATTCGCTCTGATGAAATCCTATTTTCCGGAAACAGCGCGGAAGATCCAGGAAAAAGTAGAAGAAGAATGTGAGCTTCTCGATTACGAGGGAAGCAGGATCTACGATGAATATCCTGACCGGCTTATGATGCGCGGCCTTGGAGACGGGATTTTCCGCCGTATGCAGAAAGAGACGGCCGCCCAGGAGCTTCCTTCCGGATTTCTGGAGGATCTGGTCCAGGTGCTTCTGTATCAGGAAATCTCCAGAAGACGGTGCAGGCGGAAAAGGTGCAGAGGATACTAAGGCAGCGAAGGCCCTTCTGTGACGGGAGAAAGAAAGTATATTTTATGATGATAAAAACAGTTGAAGAATTTTTAGAGGAAGTTATCAGTGAAGATCTGATCCTTGCCGTCTTAAGCGGATGCCGGAAAAAAGAGCTTCCTTCCAGAGTCCGCATACGTCCGGTGGAGCTGAAGGGGGAAATCCTTTATCAGGCTTCTGCGACCCAGGGTACAAAGGTGATACACACCAATTACGGCAGGGATGCGCTTCTGGAATATATGAACCAGTGTCTGAAAGGCGGATATTCCCAGCTTCAGATCCAGGGACGCCGGATGGACGGAAGTATTCTGGTCAGCAAAAAAGGAAAACATACTATAAAAGTAAAACAGCATCCGGAAAAAAAGGCTGTAAAGATCATGTCCCACAACCGGGTAAAAAAATACATCCTGCCGGAGGGCAGGCCGGTTCCCTTTCTGATAGATCTGGGGGTGATGAGCCCGGAGGGAAAGATTCACGCAGCCTCTTTTGACAAATACAAACAGATCAATCGTTTCCTGGAATTTATTGAAGATATTCTTCCGAAGCTTTCCAGGGAACGGGAGATCACCATTGTGGATTTCGGATGCGGAAAATCTTATCTCACCTTTGCCATGTATTATTTCCTGAGAGAATTAAGAGGGTATGACGTAAATATCATCGGCCTGGATCTGAAAGCCGATGTGATCGAAAACTGCAGCCGTCTGGCGGAATCCTACGGTTATGAAAAACTGCGTTTTTACCAGGGGGACATTGCAGGATTTGAAGGGCTTGAGAAGGTGGACATGGTAGTTACCCTCCACGCCTGCGACAAAGCTACGGACTACGCATTGGCCAAGGCTGTCCAATGGAACGCCCAGGTGATCCTCTCGGTTCCCTGCTGTCAGCATGAACTGAATGGAATGATAAAAAACGACCTTTTGTCGCCGGTTCTGAAATATGGGATACTGAAGGAAAGGATGTCCGCCCTTCTCACAGACGGGATCCGCGCAAACCTTCTGGAATCAAAAGGCTATTCTGTGCAGATCCTGGAATTTATCGATATGGAACATACGCCCAAAAATCTGCTGATCCGTGCGGTAAAAACGGGAAAAGAGAAGTCTGTAAAAAAACTGGGAGAAATGACAGAAGCGCTTCATGCGGAGCTGACTTTGGAAAAGCTCCTTTATCCCCAGGGAATGCCTGCAGAGAAGGAGGTATAAAATACCATGAAAAGATTTCTTGGCAGGCTGGCGGTACTTCTGCTGGTATTTGTTCTGGGTGTGGCGGGAACCGCCTTTTTGCTGAACAATGAAACCACGGACGACAGGTCGGATATGAACAATCCTGTTCTTCCGGAAGTTATGGTGGATTTCGGAGGAACCCTGTCCAATCTGATGCACGGGTACAGGCAGCCCATGCAGGCTGATTTTGTCAGGGAGTGTATCACGCCTCTGGACACTGCGAAGACACTTTCCCTTGTAATTAATCCCCATGAGTCGGAAGTAGAAAGCCTGTCCTATGAGATCAGAAGCTCAGACGGAACAAAAGTCATTGAAAACAAGAGAGTCAGCAGCCTGGAATCCGAGGAGGATTATCTGAGAGCCTCGGTGCAGATTGATTCGGGCCTTCTGATGAACCAGGAATATTCTATGCAGATCACACTGGATACAGACAGGGGAGAGGCGTATTACTATACAAGAGTTGTGTCCAGATCTTCCACTTATACGGAAGAGTATGTGAAGTTTGTAAAAGACTTTGCCCAGATGTGCATGAACAAAAATACAGCCGATCAGCTTGCCGCTTATCTGGAATCCCAGACCACCGGTTCAGGGGATTTTTCGGAGATTTCCATTACTTCGCCTCTGTCGGATATAAGCTGGGGCGATCTGAACCCGCAGATATCCAGAGAGGGAGTGCCGGTGATCAAGGAAATCAATGAGACAACGGCCAGTATATCTATGGAATATGAGATTTCAGCCGTAAATGAAAACGGAGGAGTGGAATTTTATAACGTATCGGATTTTTACCGGATGAGATATACGGAAGAAAGGATCATGCTGCTGGATTTTCAAAGATCCGCAGGCCAGATCTTTAATCCGAATCTTCCTGTGATCAGTGACAGCGGGCTGCTTCTCGGCGTCCGAAGCAGAGACGTGGACTATATGACAAATGAAGAAGCCGCTGTGACGGCCTTTGTGCAGGAGGGAGAACTGTGGACTTACGCGCCGGAAAACGGCAAATTCGTAAATGTGTTCAGCTTCCGGAAGACAGAGAACAGAGACGCCCGGGACGCCAGTCTGGAACATGGGATCAAGCTGCTCCAGGTAGGCGATAACGGCGATGTGGATTTTATGGTATACGGCTATATGAGCCGGGGCGCTCACGAGGGAATCTGCGGCATTGGAATTTACCACTATAATAACGATCAGAACATGATCGAGGAAGAGGTGTTCATTCCCAGTACGGAATCTTATGAATTCCTGAACTCGGATCTTGGAACCCTGTCCTATGTGAATAAAAATAAGCAGCTTTTTCTTTTAATGTCCCAGAAGCTGTATCAGATCAACATTGCGCAGGGAGATTATCAGATCCTGGCGGAAGGGATCAGCAATAAAGATTTTTCCGTATCAAAAACCAGCGCTCATGCGGCCTGGAGGATTTCCGAGGGAGAAAACGCGGGGCAGATCCGGTTTATTGATTTTGAAACTCTGGAATCCAGGATGATACGGCCGGAAGAATCCCAGGAACTGCGCGTTTTGGGATTTATGAATGAAGATCTGATCTACGGTATCCTGAAAAGCGAGGATATTCTTACAGATGCCAACGGACATGTGACGGAAGGGCTGACGGCTTTTCGTATTGAAGATTTTGACGGCAATCTGAAAAAGGAATACCAGAAGGAAGGCCAGTATATCATTAACGTGACGATAAGCGGAACGCTTATGCAGTTCGATCTTGCGGCGAAAGGCAACGGCGGATATACAGTAAGAAACAATGACAATATCATGAATAACAGCAGCGCGGCGAAAAATCTGGTAACTGTGGAGCAGACAAGCTCCGACAGGCAGGGTACGATAGTGCGTCTTGCTTTTGAAGAGAAGCCGGGAACAGACGAGCCGCTGATCTTAAGGGCAAAGATCCGAAGCGGAAGCTCCAGTATCGTGGAACTGGATATTGAACCTCCGGAAGAAGAGATATATTATGTATATGGAAAAGGAGAACTGGACAGCACATGGTCCGATCCGGCGGACGCCGTTATCCGGGCGGACGAGCAGACCGGAGTCGTTCTGAACCGCGCCCAGCAGTATGTGTGGGAGAGAGGAAATATGAAGACCCGGCTCACATTAAATACTTCGGATATCCCGGAAATCATCCGGACCGGCTCCTGGGACAAAGCGGCTCTTCAGGAAGGGCTGGGCGATTCCGGAACAGTCATAGACCTGTCGGGGTGCAGTCTGGAAAATGTTTTGTATGAGATCAGCGCCCAGAGAGCGGTCATTGCGAAAACAGGAGATAATTCCAGCGTGGTGATCGTGGGGTACGATGAATATAATACCTATCTTCTGGACCCGGCTACAGGAGAAGTGAAGCCTTACGGTATGAACGACAGCACCGCGCTGTTCCAGAAGGCGGGAAATATCTTCATCTCCTATCTGGAGTCGGCGTCTTATTAGAATAGAAATACCTGTTCAGGGATACCTGATAGATATAAAAAGAAAAGGAGGAAGCATCATGGAGAAAAAAATGCTTGAAAAGTTCAACGAGGTATATGGAGAGGGCGGCGATATCCGGGAATATTTTGCACCGGGCCGTGTAAATCTCATCGGAGAACATACAGATTATAACGGAGGCCATGTATTTCCCTGCGCGCTGACGCTTGGAACCTACGGCCTTGCGCGGAAAAGGAAGGACAGAAAGCTTCGTTTTTATTCCATGAACTTTTCAAGGCTGGGGGTTCTTGAATCTTCCTTGGACGATCTCGTTCCGTCAGAAAAAGCGGGATGGACCAATTATCCAAAGGGAGTTATGTGGGCTTTTGAAAAACGAGGATACACCTTTGACACAGGCGTTGATTTCCTGATCTACGGAAATATCCCCAACGGCTCCGGGCTTTCCTCCTCTGCTTCTCTGGAGGTCCTTACAGGACTGATGCTGAAGGATCTGTACGGGGCGGAAGAGCTTACGATGCAGGATCTGGCTCTTATCGGACAGTACTCTGAGAATAACTTCAACGGAATGAACTGCGGCATTATGGATCAGTTTGCCAGCGCCATGGGCAAAAAAGACTGTGCGATCTTTCTGGACACCAGCACGCTGGAATTTGAATACGCTCCGGTGAAGCTGAAGGACGCAAGGATCGTTATCACCAACAGCAAAGTAAAACACAGTCTGGTAGGCTCCGCCTATAACGACAGGCGCAATGAATGTGAGACGGCTTTAAGAGAGCTTCAGACTGTTCTGGATATCGAGGCTCTGGGAGAACTGACAGAGGAGGAATTTGAAGCCCATAAAGACGTGATCAAAAGCGATATCTGCCGGAAGAGGGCGAAACATGCGGTATATGAAAACCAGAGAACGATCCGGGCGGTAAAGGCGCTGAAAGAAGACAATGTAGAGGAATTCGGCCGCCTGATGAATGCTTCCCATGTGTCTCTTCGCGATGACTATGAGGTTTCCTGCCAGGAGATCGACATTCTGGTGGATCTGGCCTGGAAGATCCCCGGCGTTGTAGGCTCACGTATTACCGGAGGCGGTTTCGGAGGCTGTACGGTCAGCATTGTAAAAAACGACGCGGTGGATACCTTTATCAGTACTGTGGGAGAAAAATATAAAGAAGCAGTGGGCCATGAAGCGGAATTTTATGTGGTGGATATCGGAGACGGCGCCCACAAGATCGCATGAGCAAGGATTTTCAGAAGAAACCCGGAAACAACGAGAACATATGATTTTATCTACATGGGGGATTCAAAATGTTAAATGAAAGTATAAGAAAACTGGTTCAGTATGGAATAGAAACAGGGCTGACGCCGGAGTGCGAAAAAAATTATACCACCAACCTTCTGCTGGATTTATTTCATGAGGAAGAGTATCAGGAGCCGGAGGGGACATTTTCCGGAGCGGATCTTGAGGAAACCCTGAGAGAGCTTCTGGACGAGGCGGTGAAAAGGGGAATCATCGAGGACAGTATTGTGTACCGGGATCTTTTCGACACCCGTCTGATGAACTGTCTGATGCCCCGTCCTTCTCAGGTGCAGAAGGAGTTCTGGGAGAGATATGAGGAAAGCCCCCAAAAGGCTACGGATTATTTCTATAAATTAAGCCAGGACAGCGACTATATCCGCCGCTACCGTGTAAAAAAAGACCAGAAGTGGAAGGTAGAAAGCCCCTACGGAGATATCGATATTACCATCAATCTGTCAAAACCGGAGAAAGATCCCAAGGCCATCGCCGCGGCAAAGAACGCGAAAGCCAGCAGCTATCCCAAATGTCTCCTCTGTCCGGAGAATGAGGGATATGCGGGCCGTGTCAACCATCCGGCAAGAGAGAACCACAGGATCATCCCCATTACCATCAATGACAGCCCCTGGGGATTTCAGTATTCTCCCTATGTATATTATAATGAACACTGCATTGTGTTTAATTTTCAGCATACGCCTATGAAGATTGAAAGAAACACTTTTATCAAGCTGTTCGACTTTGTAAAACTGTTTCCGCATTACTTCCTGGGATCCAACGCGGATCTGCCCATCGTAGGCGGTTCCATCCTGAGCCATGATCACTTCCAGGGCGGCCACTATACTTTTGCCATGGCGAAAGCGGAGATTGAAAAGCCGGTGACGATCCCGGGATACGAGGACGTGGAGGCAGGCATTGTGAAATGGCCGCTGTCTGTGCTGCGTATCCGCCACAAGGATGAGAAGCGTCTGGTAGACCTGGCTTCCCACGTACTGGAGGCATGGCGGGGCTATACCGACGAGGATGCTTTCATCTATGCGGAAACAGACGGAGAACCCCACAATACCATTACGCCTATCGCAAGAAAGAAGGGGGATATCTTCGAGCTGGACCTGACTCTGAGAAACAATATCACCACAGAGGAACATCCCCTGGGCGTATATCATCCTCATGCCCAGTATCACCATATCAAGAAAGAGAATATCGGCCTGATCGAAGTTATGGGACTGGCTGTCCTTCCGGCAAGGCTGAAAGAGGAAATGGAGATTCTGGAAGAGTATATTCTGGCGGGAAAAGACGTGGCTTCCAATGAAAAGATTGAGAAGCATGCCGCCTGGGTTGCGGAATTTCTTCCGAAATACCCGGATATAAATAAAGACAACATACATGGCATCCTTGAGAAGGAAATCGGAAAGGTCTTTATCCATGTGCTGGAGGACGCTGGCGTCTACAAATGCACCCCTGAAGGCAGGGAGGCGTTTATGAGATTCATTAAAACGCTGTAGGAAATTTCCCGGAGATATACCTTGCAGGAACAAGAGGAATAGGCTATACTAGAAAGCGAAGCGGATGAAGGCATCTGCTTCGCTTTTTACACTGATTTTTTGAGCGGCAGACTGCTCCGCACAGCCCGGAAGTATGCTGGCGCTAAATAAAACACAGAGAGGAAATAGATCATGAATCTTACAACTGTAAAAGAAATTTATAAAGACAGAGAGAAGTTCCTGGACAAAGAGGTGTCCGTAGGCGGATGGGTGCGCAGCGTGCGCGGATCCAAAGCCTTTGGATTTATCGTTCTCCACGACGGCTCCTGTTTTGACACTCTTCAGATCGTTTATCATGATTCCATGGAGAACTTCGCTGAGATCAGCAAGCTGAACGTAGGGGCGGCGATCATTGTAAAGGGAACACTTGTCGCTACGCCGGAGGCAAAGCAGCCCTTTGAGATCCAGGCGGAAGAGGTGCAGGTGGAAGGCGCGTCCGCTCCGGATTATCCTCTTCAGAAGAAACGTCATACAATGGAATACCTTCGTACAATGACGCATTTAAGACCAAGGACCAACACTTTCCAGGCTGTGTTCCGCGTCCGTTCCCTGTGCGCTTATGCGATTCACAAGTTTTTCCAGGAAAGAGGGTTCGTATATGTGCATACGCCTCTGATCACCGGAAGCGACTGCGAGGGCGCTGGAGAAATGTTCCGCGTGACAACTCTGGATCCGCAGAATCCTCCGCTGGATGAAGAGGGAAAAGTCGATTTCAGCAAGGATTTCTTCGGAAAGGAAACAAACCTGACGGTCAGCGGACAGTTAAACGGCGAAACATATGCCCAGGCATTCCGCAACATTTATACCTTCGGGCCCACTTTCCGGGCGGAAAATTCCAATACTACCCGCCATGCGGCGGAATTCTGGATGATCGAACCGGAATGTGCCTTTGCGGATCTGAACGACAACATGGATCTGGCGGAAGCCATGCTGAAATATGTTATCCGGTATGTACTGGAAAACGCTCCCCAGGAGATGAATTTCTTCAACTCCTTTGTGGACAAGGGACTTCTGGAACGGCTGAACCATGTGCTGAATTCAGAATTCGGCCATGTGACTTATACAGAGGCTATTGAACTTCTGGAGAAGAACAATGACAAATTCGACTACAAGGTATTCTGGGGCTGCGATCTTCAGACAGAGCATGAGCGCTATCTGACAGAGCAGATCTTCAAAAAGCCGGTATTTGTTACAGATTATCCGAAGGAGATCAAGGCGTTCTACATGAAGCAGAATGACGACAACAAGACAGTTGCGGCTATGGACTGTCTGGTTCCGGGAATCGGCGAGATCATCGGAGGAAGCCAGAGAGAGGACGATTACGACAAGCTTAAGACCCGTATGGACGAGCTGGGACTGAAAGCCGAGGATTATCAGTTTTATATGGATCTTCGCAAATACGGCTCCACCCGCCATTCCGGATTCGGTCTTGGCTTTGAGCGCTGCGTCATGTATCTGACAGGAATGGGGAACATCCGTGACGTGATCCCATTCCCGAGAACAGTCAACAACTGTGAACTGTAAAATACCAGGGCAAAAGCGTGAGCCATCGTCTGGTATTCGTGTCAAAGGAGCAGTAAATGATTAGATTTATCCATCTTGCAGATGTACATTTAGGAGCGGTCCCGGACCGGGGCTGCCCCTGGAGCCATGGGCGGGAGGAAGAAATCTGGGAAACATTCCGCCGGGGCATTGCATCGATAAGCAGAGATCCGGTGGATTTGTTGTTTATAGCAGGAGATCTTTTCCACCGGCAGCCCCTTTTAAGAGAATTGAAAGAAGTAAATTATCTGTTTTCCACCATACCGGAAACCAGAGTGTTTCTTATGGCGGGAAACCATGATTATATAAAGAAAGATTCTTTTTACAGAAATTTCCAGTGGGAGCCCAATGTGACGTTTTTCCGGGAAGAGACGCGCTCCTGCGTCAGGATACCGGAACTGAATACCTTTGTGTACGGAATGAGCTATCACCGCCAGGAGATCCGTGAGGCGCTGTATGACAACTGGAAGCCTGAGGATGAGCCGGGGTTTCATGTTCTTCTGGCCCATGGCGGAGATGAAAACCATATTCCCATAGACGCAAAGCGGCTTGCGGCATCCGGATTCACCTATCTTGCCCTGGGGCATATCCACAAACCTCAGGCGGTGCTTCGGGGAAGAGCTGTATATCCGGGCGCTCTGGAGCCTATTGACAGGAATGATCTGGGAAGACACGGGTATATAGAGGGAGGATATGAACAGGGAAAAATGCGGCTGAAATTCATTCCTTTTGCCAGCCGCAGCTATCAGAATCTGGTGCTTGCTCTGAATGAGAATTCCACTCAGTATTCCACAGAGGAGATGCTGAAAAGCGAAATCCTCCGCCGGGGAGGAAAAAATATTTACCGGGTGATCCTTCAGGGAGGACGGGCGCCGGAATTTGTCCCGCTGACAGAACGTCTTAAAAGGCTGGGAAATATTGTGGAGGTGCTGGACGAGTCGGCGCCTGCTTATGATCTGGAAGAATTATACAGACGGTACAGCGGCACGCTTATCGGCGATTACATCGGATACTTCAGAGGCAGAAAAATTTCTGTGGTGGAGGAGAAGGCGCTGTATCACGGCCTGCAGGCTTTGCTGGAAACAAGCATATTGAATCGGTGACGGGAAGAAATATGATAATCAAACGTGTTGCAATTAAGAATTTTGGGAAGATCCATAATAAATCCATGGAATTTTCGCCGGGAATAAACGTACTTTACGGGGAAAATGAAAGCGGGAAAACAACGACCCATGTCTTTGTGAAAAGCATGCTTTACGGAATACAGAGGCAGAGAGGGCGTGCCGCCCGGAAAGACGCCTATACGATCTATCTTCCGTGGGAGAATCCGGCTGTGTACGGCGGAATCCTCTGGTTTGAAAACGGAGGAAAGAATTTCCGGCTTTCAAGGAACTTTTATAAGGAAAACCAGGAGTGCCGGCTGCTTTGTGAGGATGACGGGGAGGTTCTGGAAAGCGGGCAGGATGATCTGGAGGCGGTGCTGGGAGGCGTCAGCGAAACAGTTTATGAAAACACGGTTTCCATTGCTCAGCTAAAAAGCACCACAGGAGTAGAGCTGGTGCGGGAAGTGCAGAACTATATGGCCAGCTATCAGAAGGCCGGGGACAGCTCGGTGGATCTGGGGCGTACCATGCAGATCCTGAAAATGACGCGAAAGGGTTTTCAGGTACAGGCAGACCGGAGGAAAAAAGAAAATCAGCAGGAAAAAGAAAAAATTGCTTCTAATATAGAATACCTGCAGAAGGAAATAGAGGAGCTTATGGACCAGGACTCCCAGATAGAAAGCCAGGAGACGGCTCTCTATACCGGAGAAGAAGAGAATGGAGGAAGAATCCTGGATGAGAAGATACACAATCTCCAGAGCAGAAAGAATACCTGGAATATGATCGGAATTCTGTGCTGCGCCGCAGGAGTGGCCGGGGCGGCGGTTACAGGACTGCTCCTTCATCGTCTTTCTTTCTTCTGCCTGATACCTCTTGCCATAGGACTGGCGGCTTTGCTGGCAGTGACCGGCCTGAAAAGGCGTACGGAAGAGGAACTGGAAAAAAGAAAAAGGCAGAAAAGCCGCTGGTCGGCAAAGCAGGAGAAACTGCAGTGGAACCGAGAGAAGCTGGAAGAAACAAAAAAAGAAAAAAATACGGCTCTGTCGAATCTGATGTCGGAATACCAGGAGGCAGAGGAGCATGTATATCTTCCCCTGGCGGAAGAACTGGAAATCGAGTCCCTGAACCTTGCCATGAAAACCATTGAAAAGCTGTCCAGGGATATTCACCGGCAGGTAGGCGGAAGGCTGCGCAGAAGAACGTCCCAGATCCTCAGCGAGATCACGGGAGGAAAATACGCCGATGTTCTTATGGACGCCGATCTCCGCATGACGGTAAACACAGAAGGCCGTACAGTGTCTCTGGATCATTTGAGCAGGGGAACGGTAGAGCAGGTTTATTTTGCCCTTCGTATGGCGGCAGGAGAGCTCCTCTGCGGAGAAGAGAAGTTTCCGGTGATCCTGGACGAAGTGTTCGGAATGTATGATGAGGAACGTCTTGCAGCGGTGCTTTCCTGGCTGGCGGGAGAAAAAAGACAGGTGATCATCTGTAGCTGCCAGCAGAGAGAAATGGAAATTATGGAAAAGCTGGGAATTCCCTTTCAGAAAGTAGTTTTATAGAACGAAAAAAGAATGTTTAAGAGAAACGCCGTAAGAACGGAAATCTCATAAACATTCTTTTTTTGCAAAAATATTTATTTATTATAGCGAGCCATGTAATTATTTACGCAGTTCTTGATCCTGTCAACCGGGTTCAGCAGATGGCTGACGGACAGATCGTGATTCAGAGTGTCGATGATCAGGGCGATGTATTTGCTCATGTCGCAGTTGATATAATAAGGCTTTTCCAGAAGCTCCGGTGTCTGGTATACCAGGTTGGTGGTAAGCACCTTGTCAAACACTCCTCTGCTGTAAGCGTCGTCGAATTTCTCAAGGCCGTCTGTAAAAAGACCGAAGGTAGAGCAGATATAAATCCTTCCCGCTCCGCGTTTTTTCAGAAGGGCCGCTGTCTCGATCACCGTATTTCCGGAGGAGATCATATCGTCAATAAGGATCATGTCCTTGCCTTCCAGTTTAGGTCCAAGGAATTCGTAGGCTGCGATAGGATGACGTCCGTTTACCCGTCTGGAATAATCCAGACGCTTGTAATACATACCCATATCCACGCCCAGGATATTTGCCAGATAGATGGCGCGTCCCATGCTTCCTTCATCTGGGCTGATGATCATAAAATGCTCATTGTCAATGCGCAGTCCGTCTTCATGGTTCAAAAGCGCTTTGATAAACTGATAAGAAGGCTGGACAGTTTCAAAGCCATGGAGAGGTGTTGCGTTCTGCACCCGGGCGTCGTGAGCGTCGAAAGTGATGATGTTCTCCACTCCCATGCTGGTAAGTTCCTGCAGGGCTGTGGCACAGTCCAGAGATTCACGGCCTACGCGCTTGCTCTGGCGGCTTTCATACAGATAAGGCATAATGACATTGACGCGGCGGGCTTTGCCGCCGATAGCGCCGATCACACGCTTGAGATCCTGAAAATGATCGTCCGGAGACATCAGATTCGTAAAACCGCTGATGCGGTAAGTAAGGCTGTAATTGCATACATCTACCATCAGGTAAATATCATCCCCCCGTACGGACTCCGTCACTACGGACTTTCCTTCTCCGGATCCGAAACGGGGATTCTGAACTCCGACGATGAAGGAATCCCTCTGATATCCGTCAAAAGCAAAAGAATCCATTTCCCGGTGATTGCGTTCGTTTCTCCATTGTACAAGCCAGTCGTTGACCTTGGCTCCCAGTGTCTGACAGCTTTCCAGGGGAATCAGCCCCAGCCGTCCTACGGGAAGAGTTGTCAGATCCTTGGTTCGTAACTGTGCCATGCTTTATTTTCCTCCTAAAAATATTTTCTGTATACGGATGTCCTTTCCGATCAGCTTCAGCATCTGAAAATTGCTGGCAATCCGGGAGAATGTCCTCTCCGAATAGGTCGCCGAGAAATCCTCAAGCTTCAGATTTGTGGAAATGACAGTGGATTTGCGCCGCGTAAGGCGCTCGTTGATACAAAAAAACAATTCTGATGACACAAAGCTGTTGGTAAGCTCTGTTCCCAGATCATCAATGATCAAAAGATCACAGTCGTAAACAAAATCTTCATCCGTGTCAGTTTCGGATTTTCGTGAAAACGCAGTGTGCGCCAGCCTGTCAAAAAGATCGTAGGCGGAAAAATACAGCACACAGTGCGCGGTTTTCAAAAGCTCGTGGGCGATACAGTGCGAAAGAAAGGTCTTGCCCACGCCGGTACTGCCGTAGAGAAAAAGATTCTGGAACCGGGTGTCAAAATCCCGGACAAAATTCCAGGCAGCGTCATAGGCATGCCTGGCCGTTTCACGGGCGCTGAGCCCCGTCGCCTCATTTTTTATTGTATCAGAATACCAATCAAAAGAAAAGTGTTCAAAATTCTCTTTTTCCAGAATTTCCCGGATGTTGGACTGGGTGTATAAAAGCTCGATCTCCGCCTTTTTAAAGCAGGAGCATTTTTTATTCCCGATATAGCCGGTATCCTGGCAGAGGGGACAGATGTAATGCGGTTCCAGATAATCGTCAGGAAAGCCGTTTCCCTGCAGAAGAGCCCGGCGTTCGTCAGCCAGAGCAGCCACCTCTTTTTTCAGATCCGCCACGGAACCCGTACCGTTCTGGAGAAGAGAGCGCGCCCGCTGCGCGCTTAAGGAAGCCACCTCCCGGTCGATCTCCGCCAGACGGGGGATCTTCCGGAAAGCCTCCTGCCTGCGCTGTTCCAGTTCGCGGCGTACCTGAGCCTGTCTGCGGCTGTATTCTCTCATTATGATATCATACTGAAAATTCTGTAAAGCCACGATGTATCTCCTTTTACTGGTTCAGCAGCCGTTTTTCATACTCGTCAAAATCATATTCCCGCTGCTGGAAATTATTAAAGCGGTTATTGGGAGAAGGCGTCTGTTTTTGAGGCTTCTTCTCCTGGCGGCGTTTCTTGTGTTCGGCGTCAAGAGCGCGGACATCCTCCAGACTTGTTACCTGCTTTTTCTTCCAGCCTTCCAGTATCTTATCGGTATACTGAAAGCTGGCCTGTCCGGTCTGCAGAACTGTCCTGCTGCAGGCCTCCTGGATGATCTCCATGGAAAAGCCGTATGTTTTCAGCCAGGTATCCATCAGCGTGATCTCTGTTTCCACAGGACTGCGGTTGGTTATGCCTAAGGCCTTCAGGATCGTATAGTATTCCCGGCTGTACCGCGCGTTGGCTTTTTTGGCGTCGGATACGGAAGATATGCCTTCTCCGGCCCAGGCAAGGGCGACGGTCTCGATATAACGGATGCTTTTATGACTGCGGCTTACGCAGTATTCGATCAGGTATTCGATAAGATCTGTGGAAAATCCAAGCCCGTCATAGAAAAACAGGATTTTCTGTATTTCTGTGGGGGATAAGGTTTTTCCCAGATATTGTTCCGCAATATAAAGAAGCTGGATCATATCCTCGTTCTGCTTCAGTTCCTTCACCCTGTCGGGGGTAAGGGAGAAAGAACGGGGAGCGGCCTTCGGCTCTGCGGCAGCCGTTTCGGAAACAGCTTTCTCTTCCGGGGAAGTTTTTTTCTTCGGTTCCAGAATGGTGATGCCGCTTAAAACCTTGTCTTCTGTAAACTCCAGAGTAAGAAGCTCCTGACGGGACCAGTATTTAAGGCCGCGCAGGATATCGCGTTCCGTACAGAGAAGGCGGTCGGCCATTTCTTCCAGACTGAAAGAAACCGGAGAATTGGAAAGTGTTCGCAGAAGGTAAATATATACTTTTACGAATTCTCCATTTGCCTCCGGCATATAGTCATCGATAAATATATTTGATAAAAGTGTAGCCTCCTGCCAGGAGGGATTTCTGAGTGTGATCATACCCATACTTCATCGCTCGCTTTCTGAAATTACACGGCGCGGAGCGTGCTGCCCCTCGTACACTAACGCTAGTATAGCATAAGATTTTTCAAATGAGAATAGGCTATTTTTTACGGAATTCTTTCCACATAGATATGTGGAAAATGTGGATAATGTGGATAATAAAAAGAAAACAGAATTATGCGCAACCGCGCAAAACAGCGGAAATTGTTATAAATCCGTGAAATATCAGTAAAAACGCTGTGGGATTATGTCGAGCGGCGCAGACAAAAAAATCCACATGTCATGCGCAAAAAAGAATGTGCATAAACATGTGGATAATGTGGATAACTATTTTCCGAGAAGCTGTTCTCCAATATTTACAACGTCTCCGGCGCCCATAGTTATCAACAGGTCACCCTGTGTACAATTTTCCAGTAAAAAATTTTCGATTTCATCAAAAGTAGGGAAATATTCGCAGGGAGTTCCCAGAGCGGCGATCTTTTTCTGCAGATCTTCCGAAGAAATTCCCAGCGTATCCGTTTCCCTGGCCGCGTAAATATCCGCAAGGACCACATGATCCGCCAGAGACAAGGCGTCGGCAAATTCCGGCATAAGAGCCTTGGTACGGGTATATGTATGAGGCTGGAACACGCACCATATTTTCTTGTGGGGATAATTTTGGGCAGCATGGAGAGTCGCCCGGATTTCCGTGGGATGGTGCGCGTAATCGTCAATAATGGTAACACCTGCCACAGTTCCTTTGTACTGGAACCGGCGGTCCGTACCGGTAAAGCTTTCCAGTCCCCTGGAGATCACTTCCCAGGAAAGATCAAGGACGCGTCCGGCGGCAATGGAAGCAAGGGCGTTGGACACATTGTGGATCCCCGGTACCTTCAGAGCGCAGACGCCCAGAGAAGAGCCCTGGTAATTTACGGTAAAGGAAGCGTGTCCATACTGGTCATAGGTGATATTGGAGGCCGTGTAATCGGCACTGCCTGTAAGACTGTAGGTGATCACCCGGCAGGGAAGACCTTCTATAATAGAGCGGTATTCCGGCGTGTCGGCATTAATGATCAGCGTACCGTCTTCGGGAAGAAGCTGGGCAAATTTCCGGAATGAACGGCGGATATCCTCGATATCCTTAAAGAAATCAAGATGATCTGCGTCTATATTCAGGATAATGCCCATGGTTGGGAAAAAACTTAAAAAGCTGTTGGTATATTCGCAGGCTTCCGTGAGGAAAACCTCGGAATTTCCCACCCGGATATTTCCTCCGATGGCAGGAAGGATCCCTCCTACGCTGATCGTAGGATCGCATTCCCCCTTCAGAAGGATATGAGAGATCATGGAGGTTGTGGTTGTCTTTCCATGTGTTCCCGCTACTGCTATGGAAGTATGGTAGTTGCGCATGATCTGCCCCAGAAGTTCCGCCCTTGTAAGCATGGGAAGCCCTTTTTCCTTTGCGCAGGCAAATTCAGGATTGTCCGGATGAATGGCCGCGGTGTACACCACTGCCTGAACAGAATCGCTGATATTGGAAGCACGCTGTCCATAATAGATTTTGGCGCCTCTTTTCTCAAGAGTGTCTGTCAGAGGACTTTCTTTGGAGTCGGAACCGGAGATCTGAAATCCCTCTTCCAGAAGGATTTCGGCCAGACCGCTCATACTGATGCCGCCGATTCCGATAAAGTGAACAGCGATAGGTTTGTGAAAATCTATTTGATACATGTTGAGAATCTCCTTAGTTTTTTATTTTGTTTTGCTGAAAACTGTTCATATTTACTATATGCTTTGCGGCAGATATATAAAAGATATATAAATATGTAGGCATTATTATTATACCTCCATCGGGCTAAAATGAAAAGGGCAATATGTTGTGGATGAAATATATAATACGCACAAAAACTTGTATGTATTTTATGGTTTTATATGCAAAATATATAATAAAAAAGAGGAAAATAAATCCTGTCTGCTTAAAATATGTGCAATAACGATATAAAAAAGTGAAATTTAAGCAAATTTATTATAAAAAATGTTCACTATTCTGGTAAAGTATGTTATAATCAAAAATCATATCCCATTATCAGCCGTTTTTTCACCGGCAATGGGAAAATGCTTGAAAAGTATAACATACAAGGGGTGAGTGCAAGATGATCAAGAAAGAAATGATTGCCATGCTTCTTGCAGGCGGTCAAGGCAGCAGACTTGGTGTGTTGACAGAGAAGGTTGCAAAACCGGCTGTCGCTTTTGGCGGGAAATACCGTATTATTGATTTCCCCCTAAGCAACTGTATTAACTCCGGCATAGATACAGTAGGCGTCCTGACGCAGTACCAGCCTTTGCGCTTAAATACGCATATCGGCATCGGTATCCCGTGGGATCTGGACCGGAACGAGGGCGGAGTCACAGTTCTCCCTCCTTATGAAAAAAGCACGAACAGCGAATGGTATACCGGAACAGCCAATGCGATCTTCCAGAATCTGGATTATATGGAACAGTATCATCCTGACTATGTTCTGATTCTGTCAGGAGATCATATCTATAAGATGGATTACGAAGTGATGCTGGACTTCCACAAGGCGAATAAGGCGGATATCACCATTGCATGTATGCCGGTTCCCATTGAGGAGGCAAGCCGTTTCGGTATTATGGTAACAGACGAGACGGGGCGTATCACAGAGTTTGAGGAAAAACCGGAAAAGCCCAGCAGCAACCTTGCGTCCATGGGAATTTATATTTTCAACTGGCAGGTGCTTAAAGACGCTCTGGTGGCTCTGAAAAACCAGACGAACTGTGATTTCGGAAAACATATCCTTCCGTACTGCAAAGAGCGGGGACAGAGGCTGTTTGCCTATGAGTACAACGGCTACTGGAAAGATGTGGGAACCCTTGGCTCTTATTGGGAAGCGAATATGGAGCTGATCGATATTATCCCGGAATTCAATCTGTACGAGGAGTTCTGGAAGATCTATACAAAAGGAGACATTATCCCTCCCCAGTATGTCTCGGCGGACGCGGTGACGGACAGATGTCTGATCGGCGAAGGAGCGGAAATCTACGGCGAGGTGCATCATTCGATCATAGGCCCCAATGTGGTGATCGGGAAAGACTGCGTGATACGGGATTCAATCATTATGCGCAATTCCGCCGTAGGCGAAGGCACTGTCATGGATAAATCCATTGTGGCGGAAGATGTTGTTATCGGAAAAAACGTAGTTCTGGGCTGCGGAGAAGAGGCGCCTAATGTGCTGAAGCCGGCGGTATATTCTTTCGGTATTGCCACCGTGGGAGAGAAAAGCTATATTCCGGACGGCGTCCGGATCGGAAAAAATACAGCCATATCCGGCATTACAAAGCCGGAGGACTATCCGGAAGGCAGGCTGGAAAGCGGACGGGTAATAAAGGCGAAGGACGGTGATAAGGCATGAGAGCGCTTGGGATCATTCTTGCAGGCGGAAACAACAACCGGATGAGGGAACTGTCGAATAAGAGAGCCATTGCGGCCATGCCGGTAGCCGGAAGCTACAGGGCCATTGATTTTGCCCTCAGCAATATGGCGAATTCCCATATCCAGAAAGTGGCGGTGCTTACCCAGTATAACGCCCGGTCGCTGAACGAACATCTGAGTTCCTCAAAATGGTGGGATTTCGGAAGAAAGCAGGGCGGTCTGTATGTGTTTACACCGACGATCACCAAGGAAAACAGCCTGTGGTATCAGGGTACGGCAGACGCGATCTATCAGAATATCTCTTTTTTAAAAAACAGCCATGAGCCTTATGTGGTGATCGCCTCGGGAGACGGCATCTACAAAATGGATTACAATAAGGTTCTGGAATTTCATATTGCCAAGAGAGCGGATATCACCGTGGTCTGCACCACCTGCAGGGATCAGTCGGAAGTGGAGCGGTTCGGCGTGCTCAGAATGAACGATGACTGCCGGATCGAGGAATTTGAGGAAAAGCCCATCGTATCCTCCTACAACACAGTATCCACCGGGATTTATGTGGTGCGCAGGCGGCAGTTGATCGAACTGATAGAAAGAGCGGCCCAGGAGGGCAGAAATGATTTTGTCAACGATATTCTGATCCGTTATAAGAATCTGAAACGGATCTATGGCTATAAAATAGATTCCTACTGGAGCAACATCTCTACTGCGGAATCTTATTACCGGACGAACATGGATTTCCTGAAACCGGAAATAAGAAATTATTTCTTCAAACAGGAGCCTTTTATTAAAACGAAGATAGATGATCTTCCGCCGGCGAAATATAACCCCGGCGCAGTTGTGAAGAACAGCCTTGTTGCCAGTGGCTGTATTATAAACGGAGTGGTGGAAAATTCCATTCTGTTCAAAGATGTATTTGTGGGCAACGGCTGTGTGATCAAAAATTCTGTGATTCTCAATGATGTTTATATAGGGGACAATTCCCATATTGAAAATTGTATCGTTGAGAGCCGCGATACGATTCGGGCGGATTCCGAATTCCGCGGCGACGGCGAAGTAAAAATCGTCGTAGAAAAAAATGAGAGATATGTGCTTTAAGAAATAGATGTTCCGCAAAGGCGGACAGGACGCATATCTGAAACGAAAGGGGCAGAAAAAGATGAATATTACAGATGTACGTGTGAGAAAAGTTGCGAAAGAAGGTAAAATGAAGGCTGTGGTTTCTATCACCATCGACGATGAATTTGTAGTTCATGACATCAAGGTGATCGAAGGGGAAAAAGGCCTGTTTATCGCCATGCCAAGCCGCAAGGCCACGGACGGCGAATACCGCGACATTGCACATCCCATCAATTCTGTAACGAGAGACAGGATACAGAAGATGATTCTTGACAAATATCAGGATGTTATGGCTGAAGAGACGGGCGTACAGGATGAGGCAGCAGCAGAATAACACCGGATATCTGTAATAAAAATGCAATGAATGTAATGAATTAGTAAAAGAAGGACTCTGGTAATGAAAAAATAAGTTTCCAGAGCCTTTCTTTTTTACGTTTATATGGCAAATGTTACATACTTATTACAGAAATGAAATAAAAGTGTTGATTTTTTGAAAAAATATGTTATACTTGACCCATAATACATTTATGAGGTGTTAATTATGAAGATGAAGAAAGTTCTTACACTGCTCCTGACCTGCGTGCTGACCTGCGCTATGGGATCACCTGTACTGGCTTCCACTCAGGACGAGATCGCGGCGGCCCAGGCTCAAAAGCAGGAAGCACAGGCGGGACTTGCTCAGGCTCAGGCGAACATCAGCAGTCTGGAAAGCAAGAAACAGGAACTGGAATCCTATCTGGCGGAACTGGATGTACAATATAATGAACTGACAAACACGATTTCCCAGCTCAGTGTAGAGGCTGCGGAAAAAGAAGAAGAGCTGAAGAATATACAGGCGGAACTGGAAAAGGCGAAAAAGAAAGCCCAGGACCAGTATGAAGCGATGAAGCTGAGAATCGTTTACATGTATGAAAAAGGCGGAAGCTCCATGCTGGAAATGCTTCTTTCATCCCAGAACATCGCCGATTTTCTGAACCAGGCGGAAAATATCTCCAGGATTTCCGAATACGACAGAGATATGCTGAAACAGTATGAGGCGATACAGAACAACATTAAAGAACAGGAAGAAAAAGCAGAAGAGGAAGCGGCCTCCATCAACGGCCTGCTTGCGGAGAAAAGCACGAAGCAGCAGGAAGTACAGACAATGGTGGCGAATACAAACAGCAACATCAGTTCTTATGTAAGCCAGATAAGCGCAAGCCAGGAAGAGGCAAACGCTCTGATGGCTCAGGTGAACAGCGCGGACAGCAGCATCTCCGCTCTGATGCAGCAGGCTGAAGCGGAACAGGCAGCCGCAGAGCAGGCAAAGGCAGAAGCCGCTGCCCAGGAAGAAGCTGCACAGGAGGAACAGGCTCAGACCGAAAGTACAGAAGAAACCGTATCAGAAGAAACGTCTGAGGAAACGGCGGATGTTCCGGAATTTGATCCGGAAACAGACACAACAGAATCTGAAAGCAGTTCTACAAGCAGCGATGTTATTGTAGAAGAAGAGGCGGAAGAGGAGTATACGGAACCGGAAGTTCAGGAAGAGGAGACATATACGGAAGAAACAGCGGAAGAAACCACCGACAGCTCAGATTCCTCATCCGGACAGGGTACATATCTTGGAAACTTTATGCTGACAGCTTACTGCAACTGCGCGCAGTGCTGCGGAACAGCAGGAAACGCAACAGCCAGCGGAACTACGCCTACGGCGGGCCGTACAGTGGCAATGGCAGGCGTGCCTTTTGGAACACAGCTTCTGATCAATGGAAATGTTTATACCGTAGAGGATCTCGGAACTCCTTACGGCCATGTGGATATCTACTGCGGAAGCCATGAAGAGGCCCTGAGCTTCGGCCTGCAGTACGCTGATGTGTATCAGTTGAACTAAAAAGAAAAATTCCGGCTTTGGACCGGAAAAGAGAAAAACGGAGAGCGGAGAGGACATGCCTCATCTGCTCTCCGTTTTTTTTACAAACATAGGAGAATAAAAAAGAAACATCAGACATGATCCGATGTTTCTTTCTGAAGTCGAAGCGACAGGATTTGAACCTGCGGCCTCTGCGTCCCGAACGCAGCGCTCTACCAAACTGAGCCACGCTTCGATCTTTTTCGCCAGCCGCAACTCGCGACTGCAAAGGTTATTATATTCACTTTCCTGTGTTTTGTCAATATCTAAATTAAAATTTTTTTAATTTATTTTTTGAAAGGTTCTCTTTGTTGAAATCTCCAGGTGAATACGTTATACTAACGCTATAGAAGAAGGAGAATCCTATGGACGTAAAAAGCATCAGCACACACTGTACAAGAACAGAATTTGTGGGGACTACCGTACTGGATACCATCGGTCTGGTGATTTCCGGCATCGACGGCCAGCTTTTAAAAGAAATGAATATAGGCACCCGTTATCACGCGCTGGGACTTTTAAGCTCCCGTACCGGAGCGGCGGGACAGATCACGGCTGTAGACGATGCTGTAAAAGCCACAAATACAGAAGTCCTGTCCATTGACCTTCCCCGGGATACAAAGGGCTGGGGCGGCCACGGCAATTATATTGTGCTCGGAGGAGACGACGTATCCGATGTGCGCCATGCTGTCCAGCTTTCTCTTGAACATACGAAGAAATATGCCGGAGAGCTTTATATCAGCCAGTCGGGGCATTTGGAATTCGCTTATTCGGCCAGCGCCGGACCGGCCATACAGAAAGCCTTCGGAGCGGTTCCGGGAGAAGCCTTCGGATTTATGGCGGGATCTCCCGCCGCCATCGGTTTAGTGATGGCGGATATTGCTGTCAAAGCTTCCGCTGTGAAGATCATACGTTATATGACTCCAAGTATCGGCACCAGCCATTCCAACGAGGTGATCCTGGCTTTGTCAGGAGACGCGTCGGCTGTCAAAAACTCCGTCCTTGAGGCGCGTCAGGCCGGCCTGGAGCTGCTGATCGGAATGGGAAGCTACCCGGACATTCCCGGTACGCCTTATCTATAGAAAAAAATAAACAAAATATAAAAAATATAAACAAAAAATAAATTTTTTGATTGACTTTATTGTGGCTATTTGCTACAATGGGGGGGATCAATAAAATAAGCAGCGGATTGTTACTGTTAAGCAGGCAAAACCAAATTTTATGAACAGCACTTGTGTGCGTGTTTATAAAGTTTGGTTTTTTTATTTCTGCGGAAAGTGCTTATTTGAGCAAAGACAATGTCTTTAGGGAAGGTTATTATGGTTATACAGAAAGTAATCAATAACAATATTGTTTCCGCTTATGATGAAATGGGAAGAGAAGTCGTGGTAATGGGCCGGGGCCTCGGGTTCGGCGCAAAACCGGGAATGACTGTGGATCCCTCCCGGACAGAAAAGATTTTCCGTATTGAAAGCAGCGGCGTGGTCCAGAAATTTAAGGAGCTTATCGCCGATATGCCTCTGGAACATGCGGAAATCTCCAATGATATTATTGCTTATGCAGAAAGCACTTTGAAACTGGAGCTGAATCAGAGTATTTATGTGACTCTGACCGACCATATTAATTTTGCTATTGAAAGATACCGGAAGGGGATCGTGTTTGAAAACGCTCTTCTGTGGGAGATCAAAAGGTTTTACGCCCAGGAATATGAACTGGGCCAGTATGCGGTCCGCCTGATCGGAGAGAAACTGAAGATCTTTCTTCCCGAGGATGAGGCGGGTTTTATTGCCCTTCATTTTGTAAACGCGGAATACGGGACGAATATTCAGGACGCGGTTCGCTTCCCCAATCTTGTACGGGATATCCTGGATATTGTGATCTCGGAACTGAAAATCAGTCTGGATGAGAAATCTCTTCATTATGAAAGATTTGTAACCCACATAAAATTTCTTCTGCAGCGGATCTACCGCAAGGAACTTCTTCCCAACGAGGAGGAAGAGCTGGCGCAGATGATGCAGAAGAAATATCCCCAGGAATATGCCTGCAGCCGGAAGATTGCAGCGTATATAGAAGAAACGGCAAATTGCAGACTGTCCGGTGAGGAAGTCATGTATATGGCGATCCATATCCGGCGTGTGACAATGGCAGAAAAGGAGGAGGAATAGACGATGTTTCATTTTTTCAAGAAAAAAGACAATAAATTTATTCTGGGAGCTCCGGCAAAAGGAAAAGCCGTTGCTCTGAAAGAAGTCAGCGATCCGACTTTCGCGGAGGAGATGCTGGGAAAAGGAATGGCGGTCATTCCGTCAGAAGGCAGGATCTGCGCTCCGGCAGACGGAGAAGTGGGAATGGTGTTTGATACCCTCCACGCAGTCAGCCTCACTACAGATTTCGGCGCCGAAGTCCTGATCCATGTAGGTCTGGACACAGTGAAAATGAAAGGGGAAGGTTTTACCGGACATGTCAAAGCAGGCGACCATGTGAAAAAAGGTGATGTTCTTCTGGAAGTGGATCTGGATAAGGTGAAAGCCGCGGGCTACGATGTGATCACACCGATGCTGGTGTGCAACACAGATGAATTTTCTTCTGTGACAGGTATTTACGGAAAAGATGTGGAAGCCGGCGACGATGCGGTAGTGATCGAAAAATAAAATGATTTTGACCGGCAGGGCCTCCGGAAAGAGGACAGACGGCCGGTTAAAATAGAGAAAGGGATTAGTGAAAAATTTAGAAGGAGGAAAATTGTATGAAGTTTTTACAGAGACTGGGAAAAGCCTTAATGCTTCCCGTAGCGGTACTTCCTATCTGCGGTATCCTCATGGGTATCGGATATGCTCTTTGTCCTGCCACTATGCAGGGCGGCGACGTAACCGGTATTTTACAGCAGATCGGTTACTATCTGGTAAAGGCAGGCGGCGCCCTGATCGACAACATGGCGATCCTGTTTGCGATCGGTATTGGCGTGGGTATGTCGGATGACAACGACGGAACAGCCGGACTGGCGGCTCTTGCATCCTGGCTGATGATCACAAACCTGCTGGCAACAGCAAACGTGACAGTTATTATGCCGTCCATCGCTGAAAACGCTGACGCGACTCTTGCTTTTGATAAGATCGCAAACCCGTTCATCGGTATTATCGCCGGCGTTATCGGCGCTATGTGCTACAACAAATTCAAAGGAACAAAGCTTCCGGACTGGCTGTCATTCTTCAGCGGCAAACGCTGCGTAGCCATTGTAGCAGGTGTTGTTTCCATCGTTGTATCCGTAGTGCTTCTGTTCGTATGGCCTATCGTATTCGGCGCTCTGATCGCGCTTGGCGAGGCTATTGTAAGCCTGGACGCAGTAGGCGCAGGTATTTATGCGTTCTTTAACCGTCTGCTTATCCCGTTCGGTCTGCATCATGCTCTGAACAACGTATTCTGGTTTGATACCATTGGTCTTGGAGACCTGACACATTTTTGGGCAGGAGATACTTCCGCGGACGTTACCTGGAGTCTTGGTATGTACATGTCCGGATTCTTCCCCTGCATGATGTTCGGTGTTCCGGGCGCGGCTCTTGCTATGATACATACAGCTAAGAGCAACAAAAAGAAAGTTGCCATCGGCCTTGTGGCATCCGCGGCAGTTGCGGCTTTTGTCTGCGGTGTTACAGAACCCTTCGAATTTGGTTTCATGTTCCTGGCTCCCGCACTGTATCTGATCTATGCTCTTCTGTATGCGATCTTTACAGTGATCACCGTACTGGTGGGCTTCCGCGCAGGCTTCAGTTTCTCCGCCGGAGCTACTGACCTTGTATTCTCCGCTTCCCTTCCGGCGGCGCAGAATACATGGATGATCATTCCTCTTGGCATTGCGGCGTTTCTCGTATTCTATGTTGTATTCCGTTTTGCCATCGTAAAATTCGACCTGAAGACACCGGGACGTGAGGATGACGATCAGGAAGCTGAGAAGAAAGTGGTTCTTTCCAACGACAACTTCACTCAGGTGGCTTCTATCATTCTGGAAGGCGTCGGCGGAAAAGACAACGTTGCCACAATCGACAACTGTATCACAAGACTTCGTCTGGAAATCAAGGATTACACCAAAGTTGACGAAGCAAAGATCAAATCTGCCGGAATTGCCGGAGTTATCCGTCCTGGCAAAAATTCCGTACAGGTAATCGTGGGAACAAAAGTACAGTTTGTGGCTGATGAGTTCAAGAAACTGTGCAGATGATCTGTAAGTAAAAAAGGAACCGGAAAGGCCGGTTCCGGTCATAAAATTCATACATGAACAATCCCTTTTCAGGCGGGAGGACAGGAAGCGAGGAGTTTGCTGTTCTCCTGCTTTTTTGTTCTTTTTTTTCCGGAAGTTCATATATATTAGTGAATTTAAAAACAGGAGGACGCTTTTGGCGAAATATCGGCGTTTTGTCGCATATGTATATGAATATCAAAAGGGAAGAAAAGGAAGAAACTGCGGTTTTATCCGGGTGGAGGCATGGGAAGAGCGGTGCAGGATGGAGGTGCATCTCCTCTGCCCGGGGCTTTTGCCGGATGTCCGCTGCGAAGTGCTGGGATTTGTAAGAAACGCAGGGCTTATGGACGGGAGGCTTATCGGAACCTGCAGGACAAAGGAGAGCCGGGCCGACTGCATCATTGAGACAGAACGGAACAGTCTGGGAGGTTCGGGGGTTTCCCTGGACGCCATCGGCGGAATGATCCTGACTACGGAAAACGGCGGCTTTTTTGGAACGGAATGGGACGATCAGCCTGTCCGTCCGGAAAATTTCAGAAGAATAGAGCCGGAAAAAGAAACAGGCGTTCCGGAGCAGAAAAGGAAGGAGAGCAGTCAGAACCGCGAAAAAGAACAAAAGAGCGGCGGGGAAAATAGCGGAGAATGCGTCCTGAAAGATACGAAGGAGGAACCGGAAGAAAGGAAAGAGGAGCCCTTGGAAAAAGCCGGAGAGAGCCAGGGTGAAGAAACGGAAATACAAAAAAAGAACCCGGAAGAAGAGCGGCAGGAGATACAAACGGAAGAAACGGAGGAAGCGCAGCAGAAAATACAAGAAGAGGAGCCGGAAGAAGGTCAGAAAGAAGTTCAAAAACAAGAAGAGAAAGAAATGCAGAGCGAAGAAGTTTCGGCGAAGGAAGTGGAAGAAACGGAGCGGCCGGAAGAGACGGAAATCTTTTTTGGCGAAGTTTGGGATCCTTTCGGGGATGGAGAAGTTCTGGACTGCAGGAAAATACAGCCGGGAGACTTCCGTTATTTCCATCCCCGGGACTGCGCTCTCAGGAATAACCGGTTTCTCCAGTATGGATTTTACAGCTTTGGACATCTTCTGGTCGGAAAACTGAAAACAGGAGGATATATTCTGGGCGTACCGGGAGGATACGACCAACAGGAGCGCTTCATGGCAAATATGTTCGGCTTCCCGTATTTTAAACGGAGCGGGCAGATCCGGCTGCCGCAGAACAAAGGAGGCTACTGGTACCGCTTGATCAATCCCCCGAAGCTTTGCTAGTGGTATCATCTGCCTGAGGATATCCCGGAAATGCAGGAGCTCATCCAGCGTAAGCTTTCGGTTTAAAAAAAGTATACCTGATTCCCGGCGGGGATTCCACATTGATTTTGTTATGCGTATTGGCTATAATACAGGATATGACCCGGGAGGAGGTGCTTTTGTGACAGAACAGGAGCGTTTTATGAAAGAGGCGGTCCGCCAGGCAAAAAAGGCGAGAGCCTTGATGGAGGTTCCGATCGGATGCGTGATCGTTTCAGAAGGAAAAATCATTGCGAGGGGATATAACCGCAGGAATACGGACAAGAACACGCTGTCCCACGCGGAGCTGAACGCTATACGAAAGGCAAGCAGGAAGCTGGGAGACTGGCGGCTGGAGGGATGTACCATGTATGTGACTCTGGAACCCTGCCAGATGTGCGCTGGAGCCCTGGTACAGTCAAGGATCGATGAAGTCGTCATCGGCAGCATGAATCCGAAAGCAGGATGCGCGGGCTCTGTTCTGAACCTTCTCGAAATGGACGGATTTAACCATAAGGTAAAAGTAACGAGAGGAGTTCTGGAAGAGGAGTGTTCCCGGATGCTTTCTGATTTTTTCCGGGAGCTGCGGGAAGAGAAAAAGAAGCGCAGGGCGGAACAGAAGAAAGAAGAGTCCCTGGCGGCAGAGAAAGCCGGAGGGGAAGAAAAGAATAAGGTCAGATAAAAAAAGACACCCTGCGTTTTTCGCAGGGTGTCCTGATATTCTCTTTTACGCGCGCCGCACTTCGAAATGCTTCCACAGACGTTACCTTTACAGTTAACTCGGCCCAGGCGCCCTCACGGCACACAGGAGCGTCTGCTTAGTGCTGCTGCATTCCTGCCCTGACACGGTTCACAGATTCCTGTTGCGTGAGACCCAGGCGTCAACGCCACTTATAAAGGGCAGCTCTGCAGAATACAGTCCTCAGATTGGCATCACCCCTGCTGTAGCGGATTGCAGGTACAGGGCACCGCTAACTCCCCGGCTGCGCGGAATTTAAGTATAGACGATTTTTCAAGGCTTGTCAAGAGGGGGGGAAGTATTATATAATAGAGAAAACTATAAATGAGAAGCGGGGTGCGATCAATTATGATTAAACGAATTGGATTACTGACAAGCGGCGGCGACTGTCAGGCTCTGAATGCAACCATGAGAGGTGTGGTAAAAGCCCTTTCCAATGCAGTGGACGATCTGGAAGTTTATGGATTTGACGATGGATACAAGGGGTTGATCTACGGCAAATACCGTATGCTTACTTCCAAGGATTTTTCCGGTATCCTGACCCAGGGCGGAACCATTCTCGGAACTTCACGCCAGCCGTTTAAGCTGATGCGCGTGCCGGATGAAAAGGGCCTGGACAAAGTGGAAGCCATGAAACAGACTTATTATAAACTCTGTCTGGACTGTCTGGTGATCCTGGGAGGAAACGGAACCCAGAAAACAGCGAATCTGTTAAGAGAAGAGGGACTGAACATCATCCATCTTCCCAAGACGATCGACAATGATATCTATGGCACAGATATGACCTTTGGATTCCAGAGCGCGGTGGATATCGCCACCCATGCGATTGACTGCATCCATACTACGGCTACTTCCCACGGACGTGTGTTTATTGTGGAGATCATGGGACATAAGGTAGGAAGTCTGACTCTTCATGCAGGTCTTGCAGGCGGAGCGGATATCATCCTGATTCCGGAGATCCCTTACGATATCAAGAAAGTGGCCGCGGCTATCGAAAAGAGAAATAAGGCCGGCAAACGGTTTACGATTCTGGCAGTAGCGGAAGGAGCGATCTCCAAGGAAGACGCAAAGCTGTCCAAGAAGAAATACAAGGAGCGTCTTGCGGAGAGAGCCAAGAAGTATCCTTCCGTATCCTATGAAATCGCCGATGCTATCAATAAGGAAATCGGAAGCGAAGTCCGCGTAACTGTTCCCGGACATATTCAGAGAGGCGGAGAGCCCTGCCCATACGACCGTGTACTTTCCACAAGGATCGGCGCAGGCGCTGCGGAAGCGATCCTGGATGAAGAATACGGAATCATGATCGCCATTGTCAACAACAAGATCAAGAGAGTGCCGCTGGCAGAGTGCGCAGGCAAGCTGAAGATGGTTTCTCCGAAAGATCAGACCGTAAAAGCGGCAAAAGAGATCGGCATCAGCTTCGGCGACTGATAACAGTAATGACGGATAGAGAATGAGAAAGGGATGTTGCAGAACGCATCCGGCGCTGTTCTGCGGCATCCTTTTCCTTTGAGAGAGGAGAAGTTCCATGAGTTATACTGCCCTGTACAGAAAATTCAGGCCCGACAATTTTGCAGATGTGAAAGGGCAGGACCATATCGTGACCACCCTGACAAATCAGATAAAGGCAAACCGCATCGGACACGCCTATCTTTTCTGCGGAACCCGGGGAACCGGAAAGACTACGGTGGCGAAAATCCTGGCAAAAGCGGTGAACTGCAGCCATCCTGTAAACGGAAGTCCCTGCAACGAATGTGAGATGTGTAAGGCGATCCAGGCTGGAACAGCGATGAATGTGATCGAGATCGATGCCGCATCCAACAACGGAGTGGACAACATCCGTGAGATCAGGGAGGAGGTTACCTACCGCCCCACAGAAGGAAGATATAAGGTTTATATCATAGACGAAGTTCATATGCTTTCTACAGGAGCCTTTAACGCTCTTTTAAAAACCCTGGAGGAACCGCCGTCCTATGTGATCTTTATCCTGGCTACGACAGAAGCGCATAAAATCCCGGTGACTATCCTGTCCCGCTGCCAGCGATATGATTTTCACCGTATTTCCATCGACACCATCGCCGCCCGTCTGACCGAGCTTCTGAAAGCGGAGGGAGTGGAGGCGGAAGAGAAGGCGGTCCGCTATGTGGCAAAGGCCGGAGACGGTTCCATGCGTGACGCCTTAAGCCTTTTGGATCAGTGCATTGCCTTTTATCTGGGGCAGAAGCTGACGTATGACAAAGTGCTTGATGTGCTGGGAGCTGTGGATACAGAGGTTTTCAGCAGGCTTTTGCGGAAAGTCCTTGCAGGAGACGTAACAGGTTCTATCCATATCCTGGAAGATCTGATCGTAGGGGGAAGAGAGCTGGGACAGTTTGTAGGAGATTTTACCTGGTATATGAGGAATCTCCTTTTGGTAAAGACCTCGGAAAATCCGGAAGAGGCCATCGACGTATCATCAGAAAACCTCCGGCTTCTTCAGGAAGAAAGCCAGATGACGGATGTGGAGACGCTGATGCGCTATATCCGTATTTTTTCGGATCTTTCCAATCAGATTCGCTTTGCCACCCAGAAAAGGGTGTTGGTGGAGATCGCCCTTATCAAACTGTGCAGGCCTTCAATGGAGACGAATCTTGATTCTGTTCTGGACAGGATCCGTGTACTGGAGCAGAAGATAGAGGAGCGGCCGGTGCAGCAGACAGTCGTACAGGCAGAGTCTATTTCGGAAAACAGGAGCGCCGTTCCGGTTCAGATGGAGGAGAAAAAGCCTCAGAAGGCGGCTCCGGAAGATCTGAAAAAGGTAATGGAGGGATGGAAAGTCATTGTAGGACAGACAACAGCGGCTTTTAAACAGGCACTGCTGAAATCGATTCCAAAGTATAACGGAGAAACGGGAGAACCTGTTCTTTTTGTGGAATTCCAGACGCCTCTGGGAAGAAATTATCCTGACGGATCGGAGGCCGCGAAAGAACTGCAGGAAATCATAGAAAGACAGATCGGAAAAAGAATAGAACTTCATATGCTTGTGGCGGAAGACCACCAGCAGACGAATCTTTCCAGGATCACTGTGGACGAAGCAATCCGGGAGAACATCCATATGGACGTAGTGATAGAAGAAGACCCCGGGGCTCTGTCAGGGGAATAGGCGGAATATATTGACAGAGAACCGCCGATAAAATATACTTTTGAAGTATTAAATGAAAAAAATAATCGTTGCCTTTCCGGAAAGCAGGAAAGAGACAGAAAACCAGGAGGAAATAAAAATGGCAAAACGTGGAGGATTCCCGGGCATGGGAATGCCGGGGAACATGAATAATCTGATGAAGCAGGCGCAGAAAATGCAGCGCCAGATGGAGGAAAACCAGAAAGCTCTGGAGGAAAAGGAATTTACCGCTTCTGCAGGAGGCGGCGCCGTTGAGGTGACTGTTTCCGGAAAAAGAGAAGTGACGAAGGTGACGCTTTCCGAAGAAGTAGTGGATCCGGACGATATCGAGATGCTGGAGGATCTTATCGTAGCAGCTGCGAATGAAGCCCTTCGGAAGGTGGAAGAGGAATCCGCCGCAGTGATGTCAAAGCTTACCGGAGGACTGGGAGGTCTTGGAGGAGGCCTTCCCTTCTGATGGAGTATTACAGCACACATATCAACAAGCTGATCGAACAGCTTTCCCATCTTCCGGGAATCGGAGCGAAGTCCGCCCAGAGGCTGGCGTTTCATATTATGAATATGCCGAAAGATCAGGTGGAACAGCTTACAGCTTCCATTACCGGGGCCAGAGAAAAGGTGCGCTACTGCAAAAAGTGTTTTACCCTTACCGACCAGGAGCTGTGTCCTATCTGCAGCAATCCGCGCAGAGACGCGGGAACGATCATGGTGGTGGAAAATACCCGTGATCTTGCCGCCTATGAAAAAACCGGGAAATATGAGGGCGTTTATCATGTGCTTCACGGGGCGATCTCGCCTATGCTGGGGATAGGACCCGATGATATCCGGCTGAAGGAACTGATGCAGCGGCTTCAGAAGGATGAGGTAAAGGAAGTGATCATCGCCACCAACTCCAGTCTGGAGGGGGAGACAACGGCAATGTATATCAGCAAGCTGATCAAGCCTACGGGAATCAAGGTCAGCCGCATCGCCAGCGGCGTGCCCGTAGGCGGCGACCTGGAATATATAGACGAGGTGACTCTTCTCCGGGCGCTGGAAGGCAGGGTGGAGCTGTAAAGCAGCCGCGGAATGAGGAATGAAGAATGGCAAAAAAGAAAGTAACCTCTTCTCAGGTGGCGGAAAAGGCGGGGGTATCCCAGGCTACCGTATCTATGATCCTGAACCGGAGAAATAATGTGTCGTTTTCGGCGGAAACTGTGGAGAAAGTGGAATGTGCGGCCAGAGAGCTGGGGTACGAGCTGCCGAAAAGAAGAAAACAGAAAGAAAGCCGGAAGGAAAAACTGATCGTGGTATTCTGCCCCACCCTGACAAGCCCTTACTATGTGCTGCTCCTTCAGGGAATCGAAGCAGTCGCCAATGAGAAGGGATACGGGGTTTTTATCTGCAATACGCAGAGAGACGCCCGTCTGGAGGAAAAATACCTTCGGATGATACGGACGATCCATCCCCAGGGAATCATTTATACCTGCAACCCTCATCCGGACTTTCAGAAAAAGGTGGAGGAGACCGCCAGAGAGATCCCTCTGGTAATTATCAGCAATAAAGAAAAGACTACCACTGTGGACGCTATCAATCAGGACAATACAATGGTGGGCCGCCTTATGGCGCGTCATCTTCTGGATCTGGGACACAGGGATGTAGCTTTTATCACTCCGCCTCTTACAAGGAGACAGTGGCAGCGTTCCCGGAGGATCGATGGATTTGTAAAGGAATTTGAGAAGGAAGGGCTGAAAGGCCATGTGCTGATCAAGGCGGCAGATGAGTCTATGGACCGCCGGCTTCCCCGGATGGACTCGGAATACTCCATGGGGTATCAGCTTACCATGGAACTTTTGAAAGAGGGACATCATTTTACCGCTATTGCGGGGCAGAACGATATGATGGCCTTCGGCGCTATCGACGCTCTGGAAAAATCAAGGATCCATGTTCCGAGAGACGTATCTGTGATCGGATGCGACAATATTTTCTATTCCAGCATCCGAAGGCTTTCCCTTACGACCATTGACCATTTTGTGGCTCTAAAGGGACGGGACGCCTGCGACATCATTATCCGGAAGATCGATATGAACGATCAGTTCTATACAGGGCTGCAGCCCACCAGTCTTTACAATATTGAATATACGCCGAAGCTGATCGCCAGAAAGACTACGGCGTACGCGAAAACGGAAAGAAAGCCTTCTTCCGGAGAAGAAGGGGAAACATTCCGGTACAGTGAAAAAAATAAAAAATAAATGTGATAATAAAAATTATTAATAATAATTTTGCCGCTTCAGGAAGCCTGGACACGAAAAATAGAATATTTCGCTGTGAGATATTTCACAATCCTTATAATATCGTTGCTTTTATTTATAAAAATCATTTTTATAAATAAAAATTTTATTAATAAAAAAGTGGGGCGCTTGACCTGGAAAAACTTTTTGCTATAATGAAATTATCAAATAAATCAGCAAAAACTTCAGGAGGGAAAAGCAATGAAATTCTTTATTGACACAGCAAATGTAGAGGATATCCGTAAAGCAAATGATATGGGGATTATCTGCGGAGTAACCACAAATCCGTCTCTGATCGCAAAAGAAGGAAGAGATTTCAACGAGGTTATCAAAGAAATCACATCTATCGTTGACGGACCGATCAGCGGCGAGGTAAAGGCAACTACAACAGATGCGGAAGGCATGATCGCAGAAGGCCGCGAGATCGCGAAGATCCATCCGAACATGGTTGTTAAGATTCCTATGACAGGAGAAGGATTAAAAGCTGTTAAAGTTCTTTCCAAAGAAGGCGTCAAGACAAACGTAACTCTGATCTTTACCGCAAACCAGGCTCTTCTTGCTGCCAGAGCAGGAGCTACATACGTATCTCCGTTCCTTGGCAGACTGGATGATATTTCCACAGACGGACTTCCGCTGATCCGTCAGATCGCCGACATTTTCGCAGTAGCTGGAATCGAAACAGAGATCATCGCTGCAAGCGTTCGTCATCCGATCCATGTAACAGAGTGCGCTCTGGCAGGCGCTGATATCGCAACTGTTCCGTACAAAGTTCTGGAGCAGATGCTGCATCATCCTCTGACTGACGCCGGAATCGAAAAATTCCAGGCAGACTACAGAGCAGTATTCGGAGACTAAGAAAGTATTTATCAGGCGGCATATAACAAGGAGAAAATTAACATGGAGAAATTAGAACTTCAGAAGATTGCCAACGAAGTCCGCAAGGATATCGTGACGGCAGTCCATGCTGCAAAGGCCGGCCATCCGGGCGGATCTCTTTCTGCAGCAGATGTATTTACATATCTTTATTTTGAAGAAATGAACATTGACCCCAAGGATCCGAAGAAAGCGGACCGCGACCGTTTCGTCCTTTCCAAAGGCCATACGGCTCCGGGACTTTATTCCGTACTTGCGGAGAGAGGATACTTCCCGAAAGAAGACCTGAAGACGCTCCGCCATCTGGGATCCTATCTGCAGGGACATCCTGATATGAAACATATTCCCGGCGTGGATATGTCCAGCGGTTCTCTTGGACAGGGAATTTCCGCGGCAGTGGGAATGGCTCTTTCCGCAAAGCTCAGCAACGACTCCTACAGAGTGTATACCCTTCTGGGCGACGGCGAGATCCAGGAAGGACAGGTCTGGGAGGCGGCTATGTTCGCCGGTTTCCGCAAGCTGGACAACCTGGTAGTGATCGTGGACAACAATGGCCTGCAGATCGACGGAAAAATAGATGAAGTATGCTCCCCCTATCCCATCGACAAGAAATTCGAGGCTTTCAATTTCCATGTGATCGATGTGGCAGACGGCAATGATATGGATCAGTTAAAGGCTGCCTTTGACGAGGCAAGAACTGTGAAGGGAATGCCAACCGCTATTATTATGAAGACGGTGAAGGGCAAAGGCGTTTCCTTTATGGAGAACCAGGCCGGATGGCATGGAAAAGCGCCTAACGATGAGCAGTACGCTCAGGCGATGGAAGATTTGGAGAAGGTAGGTGAAGCATTATGTCAGAAGTAAAGAAAATTGCTACAAGAGCCAGCTATGGAGCAGCTCTGGTAGAACTTGGAAAAGAGCATGACGACCTCATTGTTCTGGATGCTGACCTTGCTGCAGCTACTCAGACCGGAATGTTCAAGAAGGAATTTCCGGAGCGTCATATTGACTGCGGTATCGCAGAGTGCAATATGGTAGGTATCGGCGCAGGTCTGGCAACCACCGGAAAGGTTCCTTTTGTCAGCACATTTGCTATGTTTGCGGCAGGACGCGCCTTTGAACAGGTACGCAATTCCGTGTGCTATCCGAAACTGAACGTTAAGATCGGAGCAACCCACGGAGGTATTTCTGTAGGAGAGGACGGAGCGACTCACCAGTGCTGCGAGGATTTCGCGCTTATGAGAAGTATTCCGGGAATGATCGTCGCATCTCCTTCAGACGACATTGAGGCAAAGGCCATGGTAAAAGCAGCTTACGAACATGTAGGCCCTGTTTATATGCGTTTCGGACGTCTTGCTGTTCCGGTGATCAACGACAGACCGGACTATAAATTTGAACTTGGCAAGGGTATTGTCCTTCGAGAAGGCAAGGATCTTACCATTGTGGCAAACGGTCTCTGCGTTGCGGCTTCGCTGGAAGCGGCGGAAAAGCTTGCGGCAGATGGAATCGAGGCAAAAGTGATCAATATCCATACGATCAAACCGCTGGATGAGGATCTGATCGTTGCAGCAGCAAAAGAAACAGGCAAGGTTGTGACAGTGGAAGAACATTCCATTATCGGCGGTCTTGGCGGAGCTGTATGTGAATGTCTTTCTGAGAAAGCTCCTGTACCTGTAAAACGTATTGGTATCAATGATGTATTCGGGGAATCCGGTCCGGCAGCAGCCCTTCTGGAAAAATATGGACTGGACGGACAGGGTATTTACAATCAGATCAAAGCTTTTGTATAAGAGCCTGAACAGGATAGGAAGAAGGAATTGTTGTCAGGATACCCTGGGTGATCTTGTCGGCCAGGGAAATCACTGTGGACAGGCGTGTGGTCTGTAATGTCAGATGCTCCAGCACGCCGGAAGTATTTACAATTCCTGTAATATGAATATCGCCAACAGGCGGCAGTTCTTTACGGACGGCAGCACCTGGGTAAAGCGCGCCATTTGCAATGGTCACGTAGCCCAGGTGCTTTTTTTGTCCAAGAGAGGCGTCTATGGCGATCACAAGCGCTTCCGGATGACGGCGGCGTATATCGTCGCAGGTGATCTGCAGATTCAGAGCATGGACCGGCCGAAAAAGGGTGCCGTAAACATAGACCCCATGGACGGCATGGCTGAGAAGCTGCTGGCCGATATAAGGCCCCAGACAGTCTCCGGTGGTCCGGTCTGTGCCGATGCACAGGAAAACAATCTCCGTCCATTTTTCCGGATGGCACAAAATACATTTTTTTAGAAAAGCGGATATCCGCCGCGGAGAATCCGCTTTTTTCGAATCAATATAAAAAGTCATAATTTTCCTCTCTCTGGATCAGTCTGTTTTGTTTCATTTTATCCGGAACGAAGCCGGATTATGCATGATGCAAAATCTGTCGTCAAATTCTTGGAACAGGCTCTTAGATTCCGCTAAAATCCGCATCCGGGATATGATATCCTGATACCCGAAGGGGTGATATAAAATGATAGAGGTCATCTATAAAGATGAGAAACAGGAGGCGAAAGGCAACGAAGGGGTATTCTCTGTGCCGAAAAATATACGACAGATAGGAATGATCGGCGAGGACTACAGGATCTATATGGAAGATTATGTATATACTTTTCTGAGAAAAGCTGCCGGAGCGGAAAAAAACGGGGAAGACGAAAAAAATTGCCTTGCCGTTCTTACGGGGGAGTGCAAATGGGCGGCAGGGATCACGTACATTTTTATAAAAGGCGCCCTGACGGTGGAAAATACGGAAGCGACTTCGGAACATATTGATTTTTCAGAGGAAACCTGGCAGAAGATACAGGAGGAAGCGGGAAAATATTTTGAGGGACAGGAGATCGCCGGATGGTTTTTCGCGCAGAAATCCCTTCCTATGGAAGCATCGGAGCTGTTTCAGAAAATTCACCTTAAGTATTTCGGCGGAGGAGAAAAGGTGCTGATGCTGATGGATCCGGCAGAACGGGAGGAAGCTTTTTTCCGGTATGAGAACAGCTTTCTGGTCAGACAGAGCGGATATTATATTTACTATGAAAAAAATCCGCAGATGCAGGCGTATATGCTGGAAAAGAACCCGGAGCTTGCCGGTGAAGGCAAAGAGGAGATTCCGGATGAAGCGGTAAAAGCCTTCCGGAAGATTATAAAAAAGAAGAAAAGCAAAGAGACAGAGGAGACGGAAGACAGGACCTCTGTTTTTTCCTATGCGGCTACCGCCTGTCTGGTACTGGCTGTAGCGGCTGTGGGCATGAAATTTTATCAGAATTACCGCGGAGTACAGAACGTAAATACAGAAACAGAGACAGTATCTGCTATGCTGGAAAGCGAAGAAAAAAATACCTCTGTTGAAGATAAGGAGGAAACGCAGAGAGAAGAGACAGAGAACGGAGGGGAAGACAGCAGAGATCTGACGAAAGAGACGGCTGAGGAAAATGAAAGCTCTTCAGATACCGTTTCCGGGAAAGAAAAAAATGAGAAGACAGACGATGCAGAAAAGAATGCAGAAAAGGATACAGATAAGGATATAGATAAGAGTACAGATGAGGCGGCGGCCAACGGAAATCATATGCAGGAAAACCAGGAGGAGGGACTTTCAGAGGAAGACGCGGCTATCTACAGAGAGGAATCAGATGTGAGAAAGGCCAACAGAAGGGTTCAGAGCGCGCGGGAAAGCGAAGGACAAACAGAGAAGACGGATACTGAAAATCAGGGCGCTGCAGACGCCGCATCAGCCGGAAGCACTTCTTATGTCATACGCCCGGGAGACACTTTATATCAGATCAGCATGGAAAAATACGGAAATATGGACGAGGTGGCTGAAATATGCCGTCTGAACGGCATATCAGAGGATGAAATTATTTATCCGGGACAAATAATTGTATTACCATAGAAAATTTGGTATAATGAAGCACAAATGCGGCGGCTGCCTGCGGACATGCTGAGATAAAGAGAGATGTCCGCAGGCATGGCTTTTATTTCATCGGAAATACTTTCAGGCGTTCGCGTATATTTCCGTGAAACAGAAACGCACCTACAAAAACAGAGTACATAAGGTAAGGTATATTATGGCGAATATATTTAAGAAAATCAGGAAAAAAAGAAGACGTAAAAAACTTCTTGCCCAGAAAGAGAACCTGGAACATGTACAGGCTGCAGAAAAAGATGAAGAAGATTATCATCAGAGGCTGAAACGGCACAGATATGCCGCAATGCGCAGAACACTGCTTATTGCAGGCGCGGTTGTGGCGGCAGCGGCGGCTGTTCTCATTTTTATAGAAAAAAGGAGCTATCATAATTACAGGGTTGTTCTGACCAGCGAGCAGGAAGACGTTGTATCTACGAATTATGAGGAAATGGACGGCGGAATCCTGCGGTACAGTCCGGACGGAGCCGCACTGGTGAATTCCAATCTGGACGCCTCCTGGAGCGTTTTATATGAAATGCAGAATCCGGTGGCGGATGTAAACGGAGATAAGGCGGTTATTGCGGATGTGGATGGAACAACACTTGAAATTTTTGACAGCGACGGGGAAACGGGAAGTGTCACGACGTCCTATACTATCGTAAAGGCGCGTATATCTCAGAGCGGTCTGGTGGCTGCTATTCTTGACGGCGGAGATTCCACCTGGATCAATTATTACGACTCCGACGGAACCCTGCTTGTAGAAAATCAGACGCATATAGAGGATCCCGGGTATCCTATGGATGTCGCTCTTTCTGACAGCGGGAATATTATGATGGTAACGTATCAGTTTGTGGATGGAAGCAATACCACCAGCTATGTGGCCTTTTATAATTTCGGAGACGTAGGGCAGAATGAGGATGACAGGATTGTAAGCGGATACACTTATGATGGAGTTGTCATTCCACAGGTCGAGTATCTGGACGCGTCGCATTCAGCGACGTTAAGAGACGATGGCTTTACAATCTACAGCGGTCAGCAGATACCGAAGGAAAGTACCACAGTGGAAGTGGATGAAGAAATTGTCAGCACCTTTATTGCCGAAGATACCATAGGAATGGTATTTAAAAACGAGGACGGAGAGGACGCCTATACAATGAATGTCTACTCGGCAGGCGGAAAACTCCGTTTTTCCAAAAGCTTCAATATACCGTACACGACAATTAAGATAAGCGGCGACAGCATTCTGCTTTACAATGACTCCCAGATCTGCGTCTATAACAGCAGAGGGGTGCAGAAGTACAGCGGAACAGTGGATGGAAGTATAAATGATTTTATCAAAATAGGCTGGAACCGGTATCTGCTCGTGATGGACAGCGGCGTCAGTGTGATCAAATTCAGTTAAGAGGTGAAATATGACATTAACCTGGCTGGGAATAGTTGTGATCGGCATACTGCTGCTCAATGGATACAGAGGATACAAAAGAGGGTTTGTCAGAGAAGTGGTGTCATTTTTCTTTGTGTTCCTGGCTCTTGCGGCGGCATGGGCGATCAATCCTTATGTAAATGATTTCTTTATGGAAACTACTCCTGTATATGAAAAAATACAGGAAAGCTGCCAAGAGTTTGTCAGCGCGAAGGAGGAAGAACTTCAGGCGGACAGCGGGGAAAACAAAAAAGAGGAGCAGAAGAATTTTATTGACGGGCTGGAACTGCCGGAGCTTCTGCAGCAGAGCCTTAACGCGAACAATACAGAGGACGTATACAATTATCTGGCGGTAGATACTTTTGGAAACTATGTTTCCAGCTATCTGGCAAGAATAATTGTGAACGGACTGTCGTTTCTGGTATCCTATTTGCTGGCTTCCGTTATAATCAGAGTGGGAATGTTCCTTCTGGACCTTATCGCGGGGCTTCCTTTGATCAAAGAAGCGAATAAGCTTACCGGGGGCCTGGTGGGAATTGTAAAGGGAGTCCTTTTCGTCTGGATCGCGTTTCTCGTTCTTACAGTGCTGTGCAGTACGGAAATAGGAAAAGCAGGACTGGATCTTATTGAGAAAGACGCGTTCCTCAATGTTCTATATGAATATGATATTTTTGTAAACTTCTTTATGAGTATTTTTTATGGCGGCTGAAGCCGGAATACATTTTATAGAAAAGATTGTTTTTGCCTGAAAATCCGCTTCTGAAAGAGCGGATTTTTGTGTTGCTCCCAATAGAAAATCAGGGCTTCTCGGGCAAAATGGAAAAAAATAAAAAAAATTGAAAAAAAGTGTTGACATATGTTTTGGATTATGATAAATTGATTAAGCTGTCTGAGGGACACGAGTTACAAAACATCAGAAAGCGCCTGGGACGCCGGAAAGCCTTATGGCTGGCGGAGCGGGGAAAAGCATTTGAAAAACTTCTTCAAAAAAGTTGAAAAAAGTGCTTGACAAGATCTGGAAGATGTGA
>ERZ1643247.214-NODE-214-length-75309-cov-8.205265_pt1 | contig 75309 bp, 67 predicted proteins | sample MGYA00579264_ERZ1643247 | MGnify/ENA primary metagenome ERZ1643247 (study PRJEB29033, sample SAMEA4952262) | chicken gut metagenome | biome: Broiler Chicken; feature: Gastrointestinal Tract; material: Caecum | place: Ireland | collected 2018 | study: Broiler... | reverse complement strand
GCCAGACTTTACTAGGGGTTACGGGGTCTGGGAAGACATTTACGATGGCGAATGTCATCCAGCAATTACAGAAGCCGACCCTCATCATCGCGCACAACAAGACGTTGGCAGCACAGCTATATGGCGAATTTAAGGAGTTTTTTCCGAAAAACTCCGTGGAGTACTTCGTGTCCTACTACGATTACTACCAGCCGGAGGCATACGTTCCGTCCTCAGACACCTACATTGCCAAGGATTCAGCGATCAATGATGAAATCGACAAGCTGCGGCATTCGGCCACTGCGGCGCTGTCTGAGAGAAAGGACGTTATTATTGTAGCGAGTGTTTCCTGTATCTATGGACTTGGTAGCCCGATCGATTATCAGAACATGGTGATTTCCCTGCGGCCGGGTATGATCAAGGACCGGGATGAAGTGATCGGGAAACTGATTGATATTCAGTATGACAGAAATGATATTGATTTTAAGCGGGGAACTTTCCGGGTACACGGCGATGTGCTGGAAGTATTTCCGGCGGGATCTGGAGAAAATATTATCAGAATAGAGTTTTTTGGCGATGAGATCGACCGGATCACAGAAGTGGATTCTCTGACCGGAGAGATTAAAAATGAGCTGAATCACATCGCGATTTTCCCGGCGTCCCACTACGTGGTATCAAAGGAAAACATGGACCGGGCGCTCGGGCAGATTGAGGAGGAGCTGGAACAGCAGATCCGCTTTTTCAAAAGTGAAGACAAGCTTTTAGAGGCGCAGCGGATCTCGGAGCGGACAAATTTTGACATTGAGATGCTGCGGGAAACTGGATTCTGCTCCGGTATTGAGAACTATTCCAGACATCTGACAGGTCTGAAAGAGGGCGAACCGCCGCATACTCTTCTGGATTATTTCCCGGATGATTTCCTGATGATTATCGACGAGTCTCACAAGACGATTCCGCAGATTGGCGGAATGTATCATGGAGACCAGTCCAGAAAGACGACGCTTGTGGATTATGGATTCCGTCTGCCGTCAGCAAAGGACAACCGTCCGCTTAACTTTGAAGAATTTGAAAGCAAGATCAGCCAGGTGATGTTTGTGTCAGCGACGCCGGGCACCTACGAGGAAGAGCATGAGCTTCTGCGGGCAGAGCAGGTGATCCGGCCGACAGGACTTCTGGATCCGGAAGTGGAAGTGCGCCCTGTAGAAGGCCAGATTGATGATCTTATCGGTGAAGTCAATAAGGAAGTGGCCAGGAAAAACAAGATTCTGATCACAACACTGACCAAGCGGATGGCAGAAGATCTGACGGATTATATGCGGGAACTGGGAATCCGGGTACGGTATCTTCATTCTGACATTGATACACTGGAACGGACAGAGATTATCCGGGATATGCGTCTGGATGTATTTGACGTGCTTGTGGGAATCAACCTGTTGAGGGAAGGTCTCGATATACCGGAGATTACACTGGTGGCGATTCTGGATGCGGACAAGGAAGGATTTCTGCGTTCGGAGACTTCACTGATCCAGACGATCGGACGTGCCGCACGAAATGCGGAAGGCCATGTCATCATGTATGCGGATACCGTGACAGATTCGATGAAAGCTGCCATTGACGAGACGAGACGGCGCCGGGAGATTCAGATGCAGTATAATGAGGAACACGGCATCACGCCGAAGACGATTCAAAAGGCAGTCCGCGATCTGATCAGCATTTCCAAGAAGGTGGCAAAACAGGAAAAGATGCTGGAAAAAGATCCGGAATCCATGAGCAGGGAAGAACTGGAAAAACTGGTAAAAGACTTGAACAAGCAGATGAAAAAGGCAGCAGCCGATCTGGATTTCGAGACTGCGGCAGAGCTGCGTGACAAGATGATTGAAATCAAAAAGCATCTGCAGGAGATAGATGGATAATAAGAAGGGAAAAAAGATGGACAACAAACAGTATATCCGTATACGCGGAGCAAATGAACACAATCTGAAAAATATTGATCTGGACATACCGAGAAATGAACTTGTCGTACTGACGGGATTGAGTGGTTCCGGAAAGTCATCTCTTGCCTTTGATACGATTTATGCAGAGGGGCAGAGACGATATATGGAGTCATTGTCTTCCTATGCGAGACAGTTTCTGGGGCAGATGGAAAAGCCGAATGTAGAGAGCATCGAGGGACTTTCCCCTGCGATTTCCATTGACCAGAAGTCGACCAACCGGAATCCAAGATCAACGGTAGGAACCGTTACGGAGATCTATGATTATTTCCGTCTTCTCTACGCGAGAATCGGAATTCCGCACTGTCCGAACTGCGGAAAGGAAATCAAAAAGCAGACGGTGGATCAGATGACGGATCAGATCATGAGCCTGCCGGAGCGTACCAAAATCCAGCTTCTTGCACCGGTGGTAAGAGGCAGAAAGGGAACTCACGCCAAGCTTCTGGATAAAGCGAAAAAGAGCGGGTATGTCAGGGTCCGTATCGATGGAAATATGTACGAGCTGACAGAAGAGATCAGTCTGGAAAAAAATATTAAACACTATATCGAGATCGTAGTCGACCGGCTTGTGGTAAAGCCGGGAATCGAAAAGCGCCTGACCGATTCTATTGAGACCGTGCTGAATCTGGCGGAAGGACTGATGACAGTCGACGTGATCGGAGGCGAGCCGATCAACTTCAGCCAGAGCTTTTCCTGTCCGGACTGCGGCATCAGCATTGATGAAATTGAACCAAGAAGTTTTTCGTTCAACAATCCGTTCGGCGCCTGCCCGGAATGTTTTGGACTTGGATATAAGATGGAGTTTGATGCAGACCTGATGATTCCGGATAAAGGACTGAGTATCAATCAAGGCGCGATTGCAGTGCTTGGATGGCAGTCCTGCATGGATCCGTCCAGTTTTACCAATGCCATCCTGCGTGCTCTCGGAGAAGCCTATGATTTTGATCTGGATACCCCGTTTGAAGAGTATCCGAAAAAAATTCAGGACATTCTGCTTTACGGAACCAACGGAAAGTCGGTAAAAGTCCGTTACAGAGGACAGCGGGGAGAAGGTGTCTATGACGTGGCTTTTGACGGACTCATAAAGAGTGTGGAAAGAAAATACCGGGAGACCGGATCGGAGGCGATGAAGGCCGAATACGAAACTTTTATGAGAATTACCCCGTGCCATGCATGTAAGGGACAGAGACTGAAGAAAGAGGCGCTGGCAGTGACGGTAGGCGACAAAAATATTTATGAAGTTACCGCAATGTCGATTGAAAATCTCCAGAAATTTCTCGAGAATCTGGAACTTACACCGGTTCAGGAAATGATTGGAGGCCAGATTTTAAAAGAGATCAAGTCCAGGACAGGATTTTTGATGGATGTAGGACTGGATTATCTGACGCTTGCCAGAGCAACCGGAACGCTGTCCGGAGGAGAGGCACAGAGAATCCGGCTTGCAACACAGATTGGATCCGGACTTGTCGGAGTCGCCTACATTCTGGATGAGCCAAGTATCGGACTCCATCAGAGAGATAATGACAAGCTGCTCAGTACGCTCAAACATCTTCGTGATCTTGGAAATACGTTGATTGTGGTAGAGCACGATGAAGATACCATGCTTGCTGCAGATTACATCGTGGATATCGGGCCGGGAGCCGGGGAGCACGGAGGCGAGGTAGTTGCTGCAGGTACAGCGGAAGAGATTATGAATACGCCGGGTTCTGTCACCGGAGATTACCTGAGCGGAAGAATCCGTATCCCTGTTCCGGAGAAACGGGCGGTTCCGTCCGGATATCTGAAAATTGTCGGGGCAAAAGAAAACAACCTGAAAAATGTCAATGTAGAGATTCCACTTGGCGTTATGACCTGTGTAACAGGAGTTTCCGGTTCGGGAAAAAGTTCTCTGATCAATGAAATCCTGTACAAAAAGCTTGCAAAAGTGCTCAATCATGCAAGAACGATCCCTGGAAAGCATAAAGAGATTCTGGGGCTGGAGAAGCTTGACAAAGTCATTAATATCGACCAGTCTCCGATCGGGCGTACGCCGCGGTCCAACCCGGCCACGTATACAGGAGTGTTTGACCTGATCCGTGACCTGTTTGCGGCAACGCCGGATGCAAAGGCGAGAGGCTACAAGAAAGGCCGGTTCAGTTTCAATGTAAAAGGAGGACGCTGTGAGGCGTGCAGCGGGGATGGAATCCTGAAGATTGAGATGCATTTCCTGCCGGATGTCTATGTACCATGCGAAGTCTGCCACGGAAAGCGTTATAACCGGGAAACTCTGGAAGTGAAATATAAAGGAAAGAGCATTTACGATGTGCTGGATATGACAGTGGAAGAAGCACTGACCTTCTTTGAAAATGTACCGAGCATCCGCAGAAAGATGGAGACGCTCTACGACGTGGGACTTTCCTATATCCGTCTGGGCCAGCCGTCTACCACCCTTTCCGGAGGGGAAGCACAGCGGATCAAGCTTGCTGCCGAGCTGAGTAAACGAAGTACCGGAAAGACCGTTTATATTCTGGACGAGCCTACAACAGGACTTCATTTTGCAGATGTCCATAAGCTGACCGAGATTCTCAGAAGACTTGCGGCTGATGGAAATACAGTCATTGTCATTGAACACAATCTGGATGTGATCAAAACAGCAGATTATATTATTGATATGGGGCCGGAAGGAGGAGACAAGGGCGGAACTGTGATTGCAAAAGGAACTCCGGAAGAGATCGTCGAATGTCCGGAATCCTACACAGGACGCTATCTCGCCCCATTCCTTAAGAAATAATGAAAGTTACAGATTCTGGGAAAAAACTCTTTCCATTTCCAGGAAGATTGATTATAATAACAAATGTATGCGTAGAACCAGAGGTTTATGAGTTCTGACATGCGAAAGAGGAAGTATAATAGACCAAAGAGGAGCGAATATAGAGGATTTGCGAAAGGGGTTTAGTTCATGGCGGTAGTAGATATTGGAATTGACCTGGGGACAGCGAGTGTCCTTGTATATGTGAAAGGAAAAGGCGTTGTGCTCAAGGAGCCGTCCGTAGTTGCGTTTGACAGAGATACAAATGAGATCCGCGCAATCGGGGAAGAGGCAAGACTGATGCTTGGAAGAACACCGGGCAATATTGTAGCGGTACGTCCTCTCAGACAGGGCGTGATTTCAGATTATACGGTTACGGAGAAGATGATCAAATATTTTGTGCAGAAGTCGCTTGGAAAGCGTACATTCAAACGCCCTCGTATCAGCGTCTGTGTACCGAGCGGTGTAACAGAGGTTGAGAAAAAGGCTGTGGAAGAGGCGACATTCGCGGCAGGCGCAAGAGAAGTGCATCTGATCGAAGAGCCGGTTGCAGCGGCAATCGGGGCCGGTATCGACATTTCCAAAGCATGTGGAAATATGATTGTAGATATCGGAGGAGGCACATCGGATATTGCGGTGATCTCTCTTGGCGGTACTGTTGTCAATACATCACTGAAAATTGCGGGAGATGACTTTGATGAGGCGATTGTGCGTTACATGAGGAAAAAGCACAATCTTCTGATTGGAGAACGTACCGCAGAAGATATCAAGATCCGGATAGGCACGACTTATCCGCTGGTGGAGGACGAGACGATCGAGGTGCGGGGACGTAACCTTGTTACGGGTCTTCCAAAGACGGTAACGGTTTCTTCTTCGGAGACAGAAGAAGCTTTAAGAGAGCCGACAAGTCAGATCGTGGAAGCTGTAATTGGTGTGCTGGAGAGAACACCTCCGGAGCTTTCAGCAGATATTCTCGACAGAGGAATTGTTCTGACAGGAGGCGGTTCCCTGCTCAGAGGCCTGGAAGAGCTGATTGAAGAGCGGACAGGCATCAATACAATGACAGCGGAGGATCCGATGCAGGTTGTTGCGATCGGAACCGGTCAGTTCGTAGAATTTATGAGTGAGAACAAAAAGTTTCATGTATAGAAGTCAAAACAGAAGGACTGCTGCGGGAAGAGGATTACTTTCGCAGCAGTCCTGTTGCTTTCCGCCGGTTGCATGACAAGAGGCTGGCGGTATTGAAGGTGAATACAAATGGAGGAAACAGGTGGAAAAGATAACGGGATACATTGACCATATTATTTTCAGAAACGAGGAAAATGGTTATACGGTATTTCAATTTCATAATGAGAACGGGGAAGTAACCTGTGTCGGGAAATTTCCGTACATTGGGGATGGGGAATTTCTGGAACTGGAAGGAGAGTATGTCATGCATCCTTCTTACGGGCTGCAGCTTCAGGTGACAGGGCACAAGGTAAAGGAGCCGGAGGACAGGGAATCCATTGAGCGGTATCTTGGATCCGGTGCTGTGAAGGGGATCGGGCCTGCGCTTGCAGGAAAGATCGTTGCGAAATTTGGAGAAGATACATTCCGCATTATGGAGGAAGAGCCGGAGCGGCTGGCGGAAATCAAGGGAATCAGTGAGAGAAAGGCCCGGGAAATCTGCGTACAGGTAGAAGAAAAGAAAGACCTCAGACAGGCAATGATTTATCTGCAGAAATACGGGATTTCCATCAATCTGGCAGTCAAGATTTATCAGAAATACGGACTGGGAATTTACAGCATTCTGGAAGAAAATCCATACAGACTGGCAGATGATATTGAAGGAGTCGGATTTAAAACGGCAGATGAGATAGCATTCAGAATCGGAATTCATACGGATTCAGATTTCCGGATTCAGAGCGGGATTTTTTATACACTGCTTCAAAGTGTACAGGAAGGTCATGTATATCTGGAAGAAAAGGTGCTTTCAGCAAAAGCGGCACAGCTTCTGGAAGTGGAGATTACAGATATTGAGAAGTATCTGATGGATCTTGCGATGGAAAAGAAGGTTGTCCTGAAGCAGGATGAAGAGCAGGTCCGCGTATATCCGGCAAAGTACTATTACATGGAGATGAATACGGCACGGATGCTCAAAGAACTGAATATCCGGTACGAGGAAGACGACAGTCTGATCCGGAAACGGATTGAAAAGCTGGAAAAGCAGAATGAGTCCACGCTGGATGAAAGACAGAGAGAAGCGGTGGCAGAGGCGGTAAAAAACGGTATCTTTATCCTGACAGGAGGGCCGGGAACCGGAAAGACAACCACGATCAATGCCATGATCCGCTATTTCCTGAGTGAAGGGATGGATATCCGTCTTGCCGCGCCGACAGGACGCGCCGCCAAAAGGATGACAGAGACGACCGGATATGAGGCGCAGACAATTCACCGCCTTCTGGAAGTCAGTGGAAATCCTGAGGAGACAGGGAAAGGAGGATTCGGGAGAAATCAGGAGAATCCTCTGGAAACAGATGTGGTAATTATTGATGAAATGTCCATGGTGGATCTGCCTCTGATGCATGCGCTTTTGTCTGCGGTGATCCCGGGGACAAGACTGATTCTTGTAGGAGATATCAATCAGCTCCCGTCGGTGGGTCCGGGAAAAGTGCTCAAGGATCTGATCGATTCCGAAGTATTTCCTGTCATGATGCTGACCAGGATTTTCCGGCAGGCACAGGAAAGTGATATTGTCGTCAATGCGCATCGGATCAACGCGGGACTGGAAGTACGGCTTGATAATAAGAGCAGAGATTTTTTCTTTTTAAAAAGACAGGATGCAGATGTTATTATCAGCGTGATCCTGACACTGATCCAGAAAAAACTTCCGCGGTATGTGGATGCAAAAATGACAGATATTCAGGTACTGGCGCCGATGAAGAAGGGGCTTCTGGGAGTGGAACGGTTAAACCGGATTCTGCAGCAGTATTTAAATCCGCCGTCCCCTAAAAAGCAGGAAAAGGAATATGGGGAAAAAATATTCCGTGTCGGCGATAAAGTGATGCAGACGAAAAACAACTATCAGCTGGAATGGGAGATTGCCACAAAATACGGACTGGTTGTTGATAAAGGGATCGGAGTTTTCAACGGAGATATAGGTATTGTGACGGCCATTCATACATATGATGAGACTGTGGAAGTGGAGTTTGACGAAAAACGTAAGGTAAAATATCCATTTAAGCTGCTGGATGAACTGGAGCTTGCCTATGCGGTTACCATCCATAAATCTCAGGGAAGTGAGTATCCGGCGGTTATTATTCCGCTTCTCTCGGGACCAAAACAGCTTTATTGCAGGAATTTATTGTATACGGCAGTTACAAGAGCAAAAAAATGTGTTACACTTGTAGGAAGCGATACTGTTTTTCAGGAAATGATTCGAAATGTTGAAGAGCAGAAGCGGAACACTTCTCTCTCGGAGAGGATCCGGGAACTATCGTAGGGAAAATCAGAACAAAAACAGCATGAAGAATATATGGAAACTGCTTTATCCGGATGTCTGCCCGTTCTGCGGAAAGGTGAACGCGAAGGGGCCGTGTACAGACTGCCTGAAAAAACTTTCATGGATAAAAGAACCAATGTGCAAAAAATGCGGGAAACCGGTCAGGGATGAACAGACAGAGTACTGCAGGGACTGCCGGGAGAGAATTGAGGATGGAAACTGCTGGTTTGACAGAGGGAGGAGTCTCTGGACGCACCGGCCCCCGGTGAGCGGCTCCATCTATCAGTTCAAGTTTAAAAACCGCAGGGTATATGCCCGGTATTATGCGGAAACAATGAAAGAACGTCTGGGAAAGCAGATTCAGAAATGGAAGGTACAGGCGATCCTTCCGGTTCCGATGGATAAGTGGAAGAAAAGAAAACGTGGTTACAATCAGGCGGAAATTCTGGCAGAAGAACTTGGAAAACTTACCGGAATTCCGGTGGAAACCGGACTGATCCGAAAGCGGAAGACATCAGACGCTCAGAAAAGTCTGAACAGACGCGGAAGAGCACATAATCTGGAAGGAACTTTTCGGGTTGAACGAAAAACCGGACTTCCGGAACGGGTACTTCTTATTGATGACATCTATACGACGGGCAATACGGTCAATGAGGCCGCAAAAACACTGAAGAAATCAGGAGTCAGGAGGGTGTTCTTTTTGACGATAAGTATTGGACAAGATATTTGATTTTTGATATACTGAACATAGTTTTCTGAGGATAGGAAGGTGGAATATGGTTAACGAAGAAAAAGTAAAGCTGATGAACAAAATGGCTCTATATGAGGAAAAATATGGAAAAGAAGATTTTAAAATTGCTTCCTATTACAAAAAAGATTATATCAGCTATCAGACAATTATTACTGTGATCTGGGTTACGATAGGATATGTAGTTCTGTTTGGAGTGTTTGCGGCCGCTTTTATGGAATCCTTTCTGAATGAGGCAACTTTGATAAGCATAGTTCTGATTATGCTGGCGGCTGTTGCGCTATATCTGATTCTTGCTGTTTCTTACGGGCTTTTTGCTTCCAGGTTTTACCAGAAGAAGCATATCAGGGCAAAGGGGAGAGTAAAGCGCTATGTCCGTATGCTGACTCAGCTGGAGAAATTTTACGGTAAAGAAAGGAAGAAAAAAAATGAGTAATTTATTTGTCCTGAAGGAGCAGCTGCAGGCCTTTTACGCGAAATACTCAAAAGAAGTAGATAAAATCGTACAGTTTCTGCTTGCTTTTATTGTATTTTATCTTGTTAATTCCAAGATTGGTTATATGGAGGCTGTGGCAAATCCGCTTGTTACTTTGATACTGGCTCTGATCTGTGCGTTCCTTCCGGGGACACTTACCGTACTGGTGACAGCGGTGCTGATTTTAATTCACGTATATGCCCTGTCGATGGGAGTTATGATTGTGACGGCAGCTCTGTTTGCAGTAATGTTCATTTTCTATTTTCGTTTTACACCGGAAAAGTCGATGATTGTCCTTCTTGTTATGGTCGCATACTTTTTCAAGATTCCGTTTGCGGTTCCGATGGCATTTGCGCTGATGGGAACGCCAATCTGTATCATTCCGATTTTTTTCGGTACACTGATCTATTCCATGATCAATTATCTGGAAATGTCGGCAACAGCTGTAACGGGGGCAAGCGGAATGGCAGGAGAGATGACCTTGTTTGCCACACAGATCCTGCAGAATAAAGAAATGTGGATTTACATCGCATCATTTGTTGTGGCGTTTCTGGTTGTCTACACACTTAGAACAAGTGAGTTCGATCAATCATGGAAAATCGGCGTGGCAGCCGGAGCGGTGGCCGACATTATCGTCATCGTTGCAGGAAGCATCGTCTTCAGTGTACAGATTGATTATGTGACATTGATTTTCGGAAATATTATTTCGGTTCTTCTTGCCCTGATTCTGGAGTTTTTCATTTTTTCTGTCGACTATTCCAAGGCAGAAAAATTTCAGTACGAGGATGACGAATATTACTATTATGTTAAAGCGATACCAAAGGTATCTGTTGCTGTTCCTGAAAAACGGGTGAAAAAGATCAGCAGACGAAAGACAGATTCCAAAAAGAATGAGAACAAAAACCGGGATACAAGGATCGAAGAAATAGAAGAAGTTTCCCCGTCTCCGGCGGAAAAAACTATAGAGAAGACCTACATACCGGGGAGGACAGAAGAGATGCTTCTGGCCAAGCAGCTTCAGGAAGAAATGGATCTTGAGAAGCTGCTGAAAAATGAATTGGACGATAAAGACGAATCTAAATAGCAAAAGAAAAAAGGGGATAACATGGGTGAGTATAAGATGATGGGAGGTGACAGGAATGAACAGCAGATTTTTTGAAGCTATGAGAGGATATTTTCCGGACTGGTATCTGCCGGATATTTACTGGACGGATATTGTGGAAATTGTGATTGTAGCGTTTCTGATCTATCAGATCATGGTCTGGATCAAAAACACAAAGGCATGGATGCTGCTAAAGGGAATTCTGGTCCTTGCTGTTTTCATTCTTGTTGCAGCCATATTGAAGATGAATACCATTTTGTGGATTGCAAGGAACAGTGTATCGATCCTTGCGACCGCGGCGATTGTGGTTTTCCAGCCGGAGCTTCGCCGGGCGCTGGAAAAGCTTGGGGAAAAACGGTTCCTCACAGCGATTGTGCCGCTTGACAAGGGGAAAGAAAACGAACGGTTCAGCAGCAGGACGATCGATGCGATTGTGGAAGCATGCTTCGCCATGGGAAAAGTAAAGACAGGAGCACTGATTGTAGTGGAGCAGGCGATCCGTCTGACGGAGTATGAAAGTACCGGAATCTATATGGACTGTATTGTATCTTCCCAGGTTCTGATTAATATTTTTGAGCATAATACCCCGCTGCATGACGGTGCAATTATTGTAAGGGAAAACCGGATTGTTTCCGCGACCTGTTACCTGCCGCTCTCAGATAACATGGAGATCAGTAAGGAACTGGGGACACGGCACAGAGCTGCTCTTGGAATGAGCGAAGTCAGCGACGCGCTGATCATTGCGGTATCCGAGGAGACCGGATACGTGTCTGTAGCACAGGGCGGACAGCTTGTAAGAAATGTGACTCCGGAATATCTTAAGGAGAGTCTGATCAAGATTCAGACGAAGAATACGGAAAAGAAAATAGCGAAACTGTGGAAAGGAAGGCGGAAACATGAAAAAGAAACTGACTAAAAACCTCCCTCTGAAGCTGTTGTCGCTTGCACTTGCCGTATTTTTATGGGCAGTCGTTGTAAACGTTGACGATCCGGTTACATCCGTGCAGTTTTCAAATGTACCGGTTGAAGTACTGCATCCGGAGGTTGTGACCAGTAAAGGAAAGACCTATCAGATTGAAGATGAAACAGATACGGTCCGGGTGACAGTAAGGGCCAAGAGGTCTGTCCTGCACAGCATGACTGTTTCTGACATTAAAGCATCTGCGGATATGAAAGAGATGTCTCTTGGTTCACAGGTTCCGATTGAGGTGTCGATACCGGGATTTGAATATGTGGAGGCATATTCCAGTCCGAGAAATCTGCAGGTAACGATCGAGGATGAAGCACAGAATACATTCCCGATTACGCCGACAACAACAGGAAGCGTCAGAGATGGATACGTGCTGGGAGAAATTAAAGCAGATCCGGAGAAAGTAAGAGTCAATGGACCGAAGTCCATCATCGATCAGATTGACAAGGTGGTTGCTGAAGTAGATGTAACCGGACTGGCAGAAGATACGACACTTCAGTCCAAGCTGGTATTCTATGACGCGGAAGGAAAGATAATCGATAATACGCTGCTCACACTTCAGGATCTGAGAGATGAGAACGATGTAAGTGTTCAGGTTGAGGTGAGAAATACAAAACGACTCCAGCTGGAGTTCGACACATCATCCATCAGGACGGCTGACGGATACATATTTACAGGTATCACGACAGAACCAACGGAGGTTCAGGTATCAGGAAGTTCAGATGTACTTGAAGATCTTGACAAGATTGAGATCCCTGCAAGTGCTTTGAACATTCAGAATCTGAACAGTAAAGAGGAGGTTGTGGTTGATATTACCCCGTATCTCCCGGATGGCGTGGAGCTGATTGATAAAAATGCCGGAGCGGTTGTCGTCACAATAGGAATTGAAGAGGAAGGAAGCAGGACTCTGGAGATGCCGACAGGATCCATTGTCGTGAACAATCTGCAGGAAGGTCTCCGCTATTCCTATGTATCCGGCAACAATCTGGAGATCAAGGTTCAGGGAGATCAGGAACTCCTGGATTCTCTGGAACTTGGAGAAGGCAGTCTGTCAATTAATCTTGTCACATATCGAGAGCCGGGAGAATATGATGTACCGGTGGAAGTAAGACTGCCGGAAGGATGTTCACTGGCGGAAGATGTTGTCATCAAGGTCAGGCTGGAACAGGTTGAAAACGAAGAAAGTGAATAACTGGAGGGAATACTATGGTTAGCCGGAAAGTAGTTGTAAGCAATCCTACGGGACTTCATCTGAGGCCCGCAGGACTGTTCTGTAAGACTGCGGTTGAATTTCGGTGCAGTGTAAAGTTCCGTACGAATAAAGGCGAGAGCAATGCAAAAAGTGTTCTCAGTGTTCTTGGAGCCTGTGTGAAATGCGGAGATGAACTGGAGATCATCTGTGACGGAGAAGATGAAAAACAGGCACTTGAGACAATGGTGGCACTTGTTGAGAGCGGACTGGGTGAATAGAGACAGAAGAATGAGGAGTGTGATTGGAATGCTGAATTATCAGAGATACAGGAGGGTGCCGGTTGTTCCGTATCCAGAACGGACCTGGCCGGATAAACAGATCGAAAAAGCACCGGTATGGTGCAGCGTGGATTTAAGAGATGGAAACCAGGCATTGATTGAACCAATGGTTGTAGAAGAAAAAATAGAGATGTTTAACCTGCTTGTCAAACTTGGGTTTAAGGAGATCGAAGTAGGATTTCCGTCTGCTTCCCAGATTGAGTATGATTTTCTGCGGAAACTGGTGGATGAAAATCTGATTCCGGATGATGTATGGATTCAGGTGCTTGTACAGTGCAGAGATCATCTTGTGCAGAGAACATTTGAGTCTCTCAAAGGAGTGAAGAATGCGATCGTACATATCTACAACTCTACGTCCACCCTTCAGAGGGAAGTTGTATTCAAAAAGGGAAAAGAAGAAATTAAAGAAATTGCCCTTGATGGAACAAGGATGGTAAAAAAATACGCGGAGGACTTTGAGGGGAATTTAAGGCTGGAATATTCCCCGGAAAGCTTTACCGGAACAGAACTTGATTATGCTCTGGAAGTGTGTGAGGCTGTTCAGAAAGAATGGGGAGCGACAAAAGAGAAACCTATCATCATTAACCTTCCGGCTACTGTGGAAATGACAACACCGAATGTGTATGCAGATCAGATTGAATGGATGAACCGCCATTTCAGCGACAGGGAAAGCGTGATTCTCAGCATTCATCCGCATAATGACAGAGGAACCGGTGTTGCCGCGACCGAGCTCGCACTCCTCGCAGGAGCAGACAGAGTGGAGGGAACGCTTTTTGGAAACGGAGAGAGAACAGGAAACCTGGATATTCTCACCGTTGCTTACAATATGTTCTCACAGGGTATTAATCCGGAGCTGAATATCGAAAATGTGACAGAGATCAAAGAAGTTTACGAAAGATGCAGCAAGATGGATGTTCCGATGCGTCATCCATATGCCGGAAAGCTGGTGTTCACTGCATTTTCAGGTTCTCATCAGGATGCCATCAACAAAGGTATGCAGGCAATGCATGAGAAGAATCAGGAATGGTGGGAAGTACCGTATCTTCCGATTGATCCATCCGACATCGGAAGAGAATATGAGCCGATTGTCCGGATCAACAGCCAGTCAGGAAAAGGCGGTGTAGCGTTTGTGATGGACAGCGAGTTCGGCTACAAGCTTCCGAAAAGGATGCACAAAGAGTTTGCAGATGTAATCCAGAAGATTGCGGAAGAACAGGGTGAAGTTGCACCGGCAACCATCATGGAAGTATTTGAAAAAGAATATCTGCGGAAAAAGACACCGTATGAATTCATTCGGGCAAAGGCAGAAGATGTGGCTGAAAATGAGACAGAAGTAGAAGTAGTATTCATGGCAGGTGAAGAATTAAAGAGTGCAAAAGCAGTAGGAAACGGTCCGCTTGCCGCACTTAAAAAGCTGATGGCAGACGAAACCGGCATGGATTTCACACTGGTGGATTATTCACAGCATGCACTGAGCAAAGGATCCGAGGCAAAGGCAGCTGCTTATATCTGTCTGCATGATAACCGCACCGGAAAAGAAACATACGGAGTTGGTGTCAGCGCCAATATTACGAGAGCAGGCTTCCGCGCATTCTTCAGCGCAGTTGACAGACTGATTGAAAATTAAGATAAAGGGCAGGATATCCTGTCCTTTTTATATTACCAAAAAAGAAACGGGCGGGCGTGTCGGTAGACAATCATCGAAAAATTCAGTATAATGAAGAAAAATCTTAATTTATAAAAGGAGAAAAAGTGATGAGCAGAGCAGCTTTAGTGATTATGGCGGCCGGTATCGGCAGCAGATTTGGCGGAGGGATAAAACAGCTGGAACCGGTAGGGCCAAATGGGGAAATCATTATGGACTATTCAATCCGGGATGCCGTGGAGGCCGGATTTGACAAAGTTGTATTTGTCATTCGAAAAGACCTGGAAAAAGATTTCAAAGAGGTCATCGGGGAACGGATTGAAAAACAGATTCCTGTTGAATATGCTTTTCAGGAGCTGGATGACATTCCGCAGGAATTTCAGGAAAAATTCCAGGGAAGAACAAAGCCTTGGGGAACAGGGCAGGCAATTCTGGCATGCCGGGGTAAGGTAACAGAGCCGTTTCTTGTTATCAATGCAGATGACTTCTACGGAAAAGAAGCATATGTGGAGGCATATCAGTATCTGAAAGAGAAAAAAGAAGCATCAGGAAAAGAGCCGATCTGCATGGTTGGATTCGTACTGAACAACACCTTGAGTGAAAACGGGGGAGTGACAAGAGGTGTCTGTGAGGTCGATGAAAACGGACATCTGACAAACATTGTGGAAACACACAATATTATCAGAAAAGGAGACAAGGCTGAGGCGGAAGACGGAGCAAAAGAGCTGGAGCTTGATGTTCCGGTATCCATGAATATGTGGGGATTGCAGCCGGAATTTCTGGATATTCTGGAAAAGGGATTTCATGAATTCCTTGAAACAACAAAAGCAGATGATCTGAAAGCAGAATATCTGCTTCCGACCATTATCGGAGGACTTCTGAAAGAGGGCAGGGCAGAAGTCACCGTGCTGAATTCAAAGGACAAGTGGTTTGGAGTCACTTATAAAGAGGACAAGGAAAGTGTGGTGAATGCTATCAAAGAACTGATTGAAAAAGGAATTTATTAAGGAGTAAAGAGTTATCAAAGGAAAGAGAGAGGGATCAGGAATGAGAAAAATGATGAAGTGCGCAGCAGCGTGGGTACTGGCGTTTGCGGTTGCACTGACGGCGGTTCCGGTGTCCTATGCAGAGGATTCGACCGGAAATCCGGAGGCAGAGTATACAGTACCATATGAAGCTGTGGAAGAGGAAAACGCAGTGGACCAGGAGTCTCAGAATGACCTGGCAGGTCAGGCTCAACAGAATCCGGATTCTGTAAATGAAAGTACTACGGAAACAGAAGCGGATGAAACTTTGGGTGGAGCCGGAGAAGAAGATTCTCAACAGCAGACACCGTCGGAGGAAGAAGGACAGACAGAGAATCCGGCAGCAGAGAGTGAAGAGCAGACGCAGCCGGCGGAAGAGGCGCAGGCGGAGGCTGTACAGCAGCAGACAGAGGCGGATGTACAGGAAAAAGCGGCGCTTGAGAACGAGCAGGAGGCTGTGCTGCCGGAGCTTACCTATCGAACCCATGTGCAGGATATTGGCTGGCAGAGTTGGAAGAAGGACGGAGAGATGGCCGGAACAAGCGGGCTTTACAAGCGGCTGGAAGCAATTGAGCTGAAGCTTTCAAAAAGCGATTATGAAGGAAGCATTGAATATCAGACCCATGTACAGAATATCGGCTGGCAGGGCTGGAAACGGGACGGACAGCTGTCCGGAACCCAGGCAAGAGCGCTTCGGCTGGAAGCCATCAGGATCCGTCTGACCGGGGAAATCGCGGAGTATTATGATATATACTATCGGGTACATATTCAGAATTATGGATGGCTTCCATATGTAAAGAACGGGGCGGCGGCAGGAAGTGAGGCCTTTGGACTCAGGCTGGAAGGCATCGAAGTTAAACTGGTGAAAAAGGATGAAGGCACGGCACCGGCTGTCGGATATGGTTTTTTGAAAAATGTGCTTTATTATTCCGGCCATGTCCAGACACTTGGAAATGTAAAAGAGGTTAAATCAGGAAGCGTTCTGGGAACAGTAGGACAGTATAAGCGGATGGAGGCTCTTTCTGTCCGGCTGAAAGGGATGGACGGATATGCGTCGGGAAATATCCGCTATCAGGCCCATGTGCAGAATATTGGCTGGCAGGGCTGGAAACAGAACGGAAGCAGTGCCGGAACAACCGGAAAGGCGCTGCGCTTGGAAGCGGTTCAGATTCAGCTTGACGGTGAAATCGCTCAGATTTACGATGTGTATTATCGGGTACATGTTCAGAATTACGGATGGCTGGGATGGGCTAAGAATGGAGCCGTATCAGGAACAAGCGGATTCGGATACCGGATGGAGGCCATCCAGATTCAGCTGGTTCCTAAGGGATGGAAAGCCCCGGGCTCTACAGCGCATGCTTATCTGAAAAATTACACGAACAATGATCTGACCTATTCCGGTCATGTTCAGAACGTGGGAAACGTAGCGGCAGTAAAGGGCGGTGCCACACTTGGAACCGTTGGAAAAGGAAGAAGGCTGGAAGGTTTTTCGATCAACCTGAATGATTCCGCAGATGGACTGGCGAAAGGAAGTATCCAGTACCGTGCCCATGTACAGGATATCGGCTGGCAGGGCTGGAAACAGGAAGGGACTCTTGCCGGAACAACCGGACAGGGAAAACGGATGGAGGCCGTTCAGATCAGACTGACCGGCGAACTTGCTTCCTACTATCACGTATATTATCGGGTTCATTCACAGTATTTTGGCTGGCTTGGATGGGCAAAGGACGGAGAGTCTGCCGGAACAAGCAGCCTGTCTCTGAGAATCGAAGCCATTCAGATTAAACTGGTGCCGAAAAAAGACAGTCAGAGTGCCTATCAGACAGGAAAGGCATACTATAATACGTATCGCTATCAGAATCCAAAGCAGTACCTCCAGATCAGACATGTGCAGAAGACGTTAAGCGGCGGCGGATATAATCTGAGCAGAGGATACATGGGCCTGAAAGTCTGGTATGTACAGAGAAAACTTGGACTTTCCGGAAGAAGGGCAATCATGGACTCCACGACCATCAACGCTGTAAGGAATTATCAGAGAAGGAGCGGTCTTTCGGCGACAGGTGTGGTCGATCTGGCAACCTGGAAAAAGATGGGATATTCCGAGTCTGCATGGTATCATCTTGGAGCATACGCAAGTCCTCTGAAGACGAATCCGGCAAGCACACGCAGTGACTGTATCGAGGCTATGATCAGTACGGCGTATCAGTATCTTGGCAATCCATATATTATTGGAGCTTCAGGAGATCCGAATCATGGACTGGACTGCAGCGGCCTTGTCATGCAGGCACTGTATTCCGCAGGAATTGATCCGGCACCGGTAAGTCCGATCCGCCATTCAAGACCGGGATACGAATATGAATGCAGGAATTTATGGAATCTCCCGATGAAACATGTCCCGTATTCACAGCGGCAGAGAGGAGATCTGATATTCTATAAGAGCGCAAATGGAACAATTATCCATGTGGCGATTTATCTCGGAAATAACAGGGTGATTGAATCCTGGCCAAATAAAGTAGTAGTATGGCCGGTTCAGAATTCACACCGCTCCCTGATTGCAGGGGTCGCAAGACCATTTGTATAGGGAGGCGGAAAATGAGAAAGCAGAAAAAACGGTTCATAGCGTGTATTCTGGCTCTGACACTGGCAGGAGGACAGCTTGTTCCGGCATCAGCCGCCGGAACAGACCAGATGCCTGCACAGGAAAAGACAGTTGGTACTGTGGAAGAAACGCAGGAAAATCAGGAGACAGATCTGACGGATCAGGGAGACATGGCAGAATCCGGTGAAAATCCGGATATGGATCCGGCAGAAGACGCAGATGCCCCGGATTCTGTTCAGGATGATACTGACAGCAGCCAGGATGATGCCGGAAGCACTGAGGAACAGGACCCGGAAGCCGGAGCCGGTGAAGAGGAAGCTGGCAAGACAGGCGGGGAAACAGAGACTCTTCCGGATGGAGAAATCCCGGAAGACACAGATGAAACAACTCCGGATATGGATGCAGAAGGTCAGACAGAAGAAGCGGCAGAGGAAGAGCAGGATCTGCTGACACAGAGTCTGGAAGAACCGGTTGCAGGCGTGTCTTATCAGATATCCGGACAGAGTAATATGGAAAAACCCGTGATGGACGGTGCTGTGGCGGGCCGGCCGGGATCCGGACAGAGAATAGAGGGGATTTCCATAAAGCTTTATACAAAAGAAGGGGAGGAACAGCCTGCCGGAGGAATCCGGTACCGGGCCCATGTGCAGAATATCGGCTGGATGGACTGGGTCAGTGATGACGATTATGCCGGAACAAAGGGACAATCCCTTCGCATGGAAGCGGTTCAGATTGAACTGACCGGTGAAATAAAAGAGAAGTATGACGTGTATTATACAACCTATGTCCAGAACATCGGCTGGCTCGGCTGGGCGAAAAACGGACAGAGTTCCGGAACAGAAGCTTTTTCACGGCAGGTCGAAGCAATTCGGATCTGCCTGGTGGAGAAAGGAAGCGAAGCGCCTGGAGAAAATCAGGGATATTTTGTAAAAGGACTTCCATCTTCCGCATTATCCGCCACAGCACATATTCAGATATACGGCGACCGGACGACAACGGGTTCTGGAAAGTTGATTGGAACGACCGGAGAGAAAAAGCGGATGGAAGGTCTAAGGCTGACTATAAAAGGAGCCGGGGAATCAGGTTGTCCGTCCGGAGGAATCCGGTACCGCGCCCACGTCCAGAATATCGGCTGGCAGGGCTGGAAACAAAATGGTGAACTGGCAGGTACGAAAGGAAAGTCGCTCAGAATGGAAGCGATCCAGATTGAGCTGACGGGAGAACTTGCCAGATATTATGATGTATACTATTCTGCTCATGTTCAGCAGCTTGGGTGGCTTGGCTGGGCGAAAAACGGTGAGAGCGCCGGAACCGAAGCTTTTTACTATCGGATGGAGGCAATGAAAATCTGTCTGGTCAAAAAAGGTGATCCGGTACCGGGAACAGCCGGAAATGCGTTTTGTAAAGGGTACAGCACGGGAAATCTGAAGTATTCCGGTCATGTGCAGAATATCGGGAATACCCGTGAAGTCACAAATAATCAGATTCTTGGTACGGTCGGGAAGAGTCTTCGGATGGAAGCTTTGAAAATCCGGTTGACGAATGCAGCCATGAATGGAAGATCCGGAGGAATTCAGTACCGCGCCCATGTGCAGAATATCGGCTGGCAGGGCTGGAAACAGAATGGAGCCCTTGCGGGGACAACCGGCAGGGCGCTTCGTATGGAGGCGGTTCAGATTCAACTGACCGGAGAGATCGCAAAGTACTACGATATTTACTACCGTGCCCATGTCCAGAATTTTGGCTGGGTTGGGTGGGCGAAAAATGGTCAGAGTGCCGGAACGACAGGATACGGATATCGTATGGAGGCACTCCAGATCCAGATGGTTCCCAAAGGAGGAAATGCTCCGGCAAATTCAGGATACTATAAACAGTATACGGGGAAGAAGTCATTAAATGTACCTTTGACCTATCAGAATCCAAAGTATCCGAACGGGTGTGAGGCAATTTCTTTATATATGGTACTTCGGTATTATGGGTATATGCTGACGACAAATGATGTCTGCAATAAATATCTTCCAAGAGGGCCACTTCATTCCACAAATCCATATGCGGCCTATATGGGGAATCCGGGTTCACTGACAGGCGGTTATGGATGCTGGGCCCCGGTGATCTGCCAGACGGCGGCGAACTATTTCAAGGCGGTCAACGTGAAAAACAGATCTGCCAAAAATATTACCGGAACATCGCTTGAAGGACTGTTTCAGTATATTGACAAGGGGATGCCGGTTGTTGTGTGGGGAACCCTCAATATGGGAAGTACGACATGGTTCCGGGCAGGAAGAAAAAATGGTGTTACCTTTTACTGGCCGTCCAGAGCACACTGTGTCGTTCTGACCGGCTATGATAAAAACAGAAAAGTGGTAAAAGTCAATGATCCTATCCGGGGAAAAGTAGAATACAGCTTTTCGAGTTTTGAAAAAGCGTATAGGACCATGAACAGAAATGCAATGGTAATACAGTAAACGAGGAAAACAAGGAGAAATCTTTTACGGGATTCTCCTTGTTTTTTATTTTCACAAAAATTTCAGAAAATTGATAAATGAAGAAAAGTATGACAATACATTGGAAAAGATAAAGGCTTAGAAAGGATTTTGAGAAAAAAGTGTTACAAAATTATTACAAGATAAGAAATTTTTAAGGTCTAAAAACTTGCGGAAAGTATGGAAATCTTATATAATATAGGAAGTTTGTAGACCAGAGAGGTGTTTTATGAAACGAGAACTGAAAAAATTTGAGTCAACCATGTGGCTGTGCATCAAATTGTTGCTATATATTTTATTGATGGGCACCTTTATGTTTATTATGTCCAGAGAAAATAAGGCTCTCGGCGTACTTTCCAGAACGATGGGAATTACGTTTTCCACATACTGCATTGTAGGGCTTTTGTTTCTCAGCATTTACGGCAAGTATGATGTAGGCCGGAGAAAGAGTAAACCGATCATCTATTCACTTTCTCTGGCTGTTTTGTTCACGGACATTGTGACGTATATTCAGCTGATGATTATGAATACGATTACTCCAAGCATTTATGCATTCCGGCTCGACAGCATCGGGTCTCTGATTTTGAGTTTTATTGTTCAGGTCATTATTATTATCATCTTTGCGTATGCCGGAAACGGACTGTTTTTTACGATTCACAAGCCGGAGAGCTGCTGTATCGTAACATCTTCTCAGGAAAGCCTTGATAATATTGTAAGAGGAATTCTGAAATATAAAAAACAGTATAAAATCGACTATATCATGGACTATAGAGATAGACATCTTCTTGAGACGGTAAAGAAAGCCGATACCGTGTTTATTCATGACGTTCCGCTTGAGGTCAGAAGTAAAATAGTAAGATTTTGTTATAAGTATAAGATCAATATTTATTTTAATCCGGAAATCGAGGATATTGTTGAGATGAGTGCCAAATACTATCTTCTGGACGATGTTTCCGTTCTGAATGCCAATGTCAAAGCCTGGACGATGGAACAGCGTGTTATGAAGAAACTTCTGGATATGTCTCTTGCGATTGTTCTTGGAATCGTAACTTCTCCAATCTGGATTGTCAGTGCAATTGCGATCAAAGCATATGATGGAGGACACATTTTTTTCAAGCAGAAGCGTGCGACATTAAACGGACGTGTTTTTGAAGTGTACAAATTCCGGACGATGAAAGAAAATGTAGAAAATCACTCTGTAACAGATGACGATGACCGGATTACCAAACCGGGAAGAATTCTGAGGAAAATCCGGATGGACGAGCTGCCTCAGCTGATCAATATCTTAAAAGGGGATATGAGTTTTGTAGGACCTCGTCCGGAGATGCTGGAAAATGTGGAGGCGTACGAGGAAGAACTTCCGGAATTCCGTTACAGACTCCGGGTAAAGGCGGGACTGACCGGATACGCGCAGATTGCGGGGAAATATAATACATCACCAAAAGACAAGCTGATCATGGACATGATCTATATTGAAGAATTCAATATTTTGCGCGATATTCAGCTGATTTTCCAGACGGCGATTGTCCTTCTGAAATCGGACAGCACGGAGGCGTTCCGGACAGGCGAAACAAGTCAATATATTTTTAAAGAAGCAGAAGAAACGGAAGCGGAGGAATAACAGGATATGAAAAAGTATGATTATGTGATTGTAGGCGGAGGGTTATTCGCAGGTACTTTTGCGTACTTTGCAAAAAAAGCAGGGAAGACCTGCCTGATTGTGGAAAAAAGAGAAACTCTCGGAGGGAATCTTTACTGTGAGGATATCGAGGGAATTCATGTACACAAATATGGCGCCCATATTTTCCATACAAGCAACAGGAAAGTATGGGATTTTGTCAATTCTCTTGTAGAGTTTAACCGTTATACGAATTCTCCTGTCGCAAACTACAAAGGCGAAATTTATAATATGCCGTTCAATATGAACACATTCAGCAAAATGTGGGGAATTGCGACTCCAAAAGAGGCGGAAGAAATCATCAACAGACAGAAGGCCGCAGTCAAGGGAGAACCGAAAAACCTGGAGGAGCAGGCCATCAGCCTTGTAGGAGAGGATATTTATAAAAAACTCATCAAAGGATACACGGAAAAACAGTGGGGCAGAGACTGTAAAGATCTTCCGGCGTTTATCATTAAGCGCCTTCCGGTGAGATATACCTACGATAATAACTATTTTAACGATCTTTATCAGGGGATTCCGATCGGCGGGTACAATGTTTTGATTAACGCTCTGTTTGAAGGATGCGATGTAGAGCTTGGCGTTGACTATAACGAGGAAAAAGAGAAATACAATGCACTGGGTGAGAAGGTGCTCTATACCGGAATGCTGGATGCATATTACGGATATCGTTTTGGAAAGCTGGAGTACCGGAGTCTGAAATTTGAGACGGAAGTGCTTGATGAGAAAAATCATCAGGGTGTGGCGGTTGTCAATTATACCGACAGAGAAACTCCGTATACCCGGATTATTGAGCATAAGCACTTTGAATTTGGAACTCAGGAGAAAACTGTGATTACCAAAGAATATCCGACCGACTGGGAAGAGGGTATGGAGCCGTATTATCCGGTTAATGACGATAAAAATCAGGAACTTTATCAGAAATACAGAAACCTTGCGGATGAGGAACATCTGCTTCTTGGCGGAAGACTTGCGGAGTACAAATATTATGACATGGACAAAGTGATTGAATCCGCATTTCAGCTTGTGGAAAAAGAATTACAGTAGGAGAGCGTGATTATGGGAGAAAATAAAATCAAAGTCAGTGTCATTATGCCTGTCTATAAGGTAGAAGAATATGTAGGAAAGGCGATTGAGAGCATTCAGGCTCAGACATTAAAAGACTGGGAATTTTTGATCGTCGATGACGGAACTCCGGACCGGAGCGGTGAAATCTGCGATGCCTATGCCGCAGAAGATGAGAGAATTCATGTGATCCATAAAGAAAACGGGGGAGCTCCAAGTGCCAGAAATACAGCAATTGATATTGCAAAAGGGGAATACATGTATTTCATGGATTCCGATGACTGGGCAGAGCCGACCATGCTGGAAGATATGTACAAGCTTGCAAAACGTGATAACGCTCAGCTTGTCGTGGCAGGATTTTATATCGATACCTACTACGATAAAGAGAATTATGTGACAGATGACTATGTGGTGGAGGATGCCGTATATCCGGACAAAGAGTCTTTCCGCCGCAATGCCTACAAACTGTTCGATAAAAACCTGCTCTACACACCGTGGAACAAGCTTTTTGAATCCAGATACATCATGGAAAACAATCTTCGGTTTCCGGAAACATTCTGGGATGATTTCCCGTTTAATGTCAGCATTGTAAGAAACGTAGAACGGGTGACAGTGACTCACAGACAGTACTACCATTTTCTCCGGGCACGTTCCGAATCCGAGACAGCGGCTTACCGCCCGGGAATGTACGAAAAACGGGAAGAAGAACATGGCTGGATGATGGATCTTTATAAGGAATGGCATGTCGGAGACGCGAGAAGCAAAGAGATGATCGCCAGAAGATATATTGAACGCTTTATCGGATGCGTGGAAAATGTCACCAACCCGAAATGTGATATGACAGAAAAAGAAAAACGGGACGAGATCAAAAAGATGCTGGCAAATCCAAGAGTAGAGAAAATGGTCAGAATCGCGAGACCAAGATCTTCCTATATGAAGGTAATGCTTTTGCCGGTACGCTGGAAGAGCACATGGCTTACTTATCTTGAGGCGAAAGTGATCACATTTGTAAAAACAAAGAACACGAAACTGTTTACAAAATTAAAGGCGGGAAGATAATGGAAAAGAGACAACCGTGGATCAGTGTGGTGATGCCGGTGTATAATGCACAGGACTATCTTGCTGACAGTATCGAAAGTGTTTTAAATCAGAGTTTTCGTGATCTGGAGCTGATTGTTGTCGATGACTGTTCCAGTGACAACAGCCGTGAAGTCTGCAAAAGATATGTGGAACAGGACGAGCGGGTACGTCTGATACAGCTGAAAGAAAATATCGGAGCCGGAATGGCAAGAAACCGTGGAATTCAGGCGGCGTCAGGCAGATACCTTGCATTTATGGATGCGGACGATACCATCGAGACAGGGCTGTATAAAAAAGCGGTGGACGCTTCGGAAGACGGCCGGATTGATATGATCGTCTGGGGAGCAACAGAGCGGTTTTACAACTCAGACGGCGACGTTGTTTCCGAGAACCCGATTCTGCCGGAAAAAGGGATTTGGAAAGAAAAAAGGGAGATTGCGTCTGAGGCATTGACACTGGAAAAGAATACACTGCTGGGATACCAGTGGAATAAATTGTACAGAAGAGAGACTGCGGAAAAATATGAAATCCGTTTTGAGAAAGCAGTGCTCTATGAAGATTTCTTTTTTACAATAAGAATGCTGGAACATTCAGAATCGCTGGCGGCAGTCGATACAGCAGGATACATTTATAATAAACGGTTTAACGGGAGCATTACTACAAAGTTTGTAAAGGAGTATTTTGAACTCAGCAGACGGAGAGTTTATGAAATGTACCGCTTCTGTCAGAGGAGAGACATTCTTGAAGAAGCAGTAGACATACTCGGAGTAATTTATCTGAGATACATTCTTTCCGGACTGATGCGGAACGCAGATCCGCAGTCAAAGATGAAAGGAAGCCAGCAAAAGACATGGGTACATTGCGTGGCCAGGGATGAACTGTATCTGAGAACGGCAGCAATGTGCAGGGTGGAAAATCCGGCACTGAAGCTTCTGCAGAACAGCCTGAATAAAAAAAGAATCCAATCCTGTCTGCTTCTTGGAAAAGGTGTATATGAGGCCAGAAAATACGGGCCTCTTCTGTTTGAAAAAATCAAAAGAAAGTAAGGGTGAATCTATGAAACACATCAAACTGTGGATTGTGTACATTCTGAGATTTGTCTGCAAAGGGATATATTTGATACCGGTGAAAAAGAGAAGAATATACCTTTCAGCAAACAGAGGAACTTCGCTTTCCTGTAACCCGTGGTATATATTTGAATATATGCGGGAAAAGTATCCGGGTATATTTGAGTACATCTGGGAATATGACAAAGAGGCGGAACCGATGGACCGGGTAAAGTATGTAAAACCGCATACAGCCGCCTCCATTTACTATATGCTGACATCAGGGATTATTATCAATAATGACGGGATCGGAAGTTTTATCCCGAAACGGAAAAGCCAGTGCTTTATTAATACCTGGCATGGAGGAGGAGCATATAAAAGAGTTGGAGGAGATACCATTCCGGATCCGAATGACCCGGAAGTGAAGATCAACCGGATCTGCGGCGGTCAGACGGACGTCTTTTTATCCGGATGCAAAAAATTTACGGAGGTCATGCATATTGCAAAGGCAGTCCCGACGGATCGGTTTCTTGAATGTGGAATGCCAAGAAATGATTTCCTTATCAATGGAACTGACAAAGATATCAAAGGAAAAGTATACCGGTATTTCGGCCTGGATCCGGAAAAGAAAATCGTATTGTTTGCACCGACATACCGTGGTGTGGAAGGAAATGCCAATTTTGATCTTGAGATCGATGTGGAAGGCTGCCTCAAAGCGCTGCAGGACAGATTCGGCGGTGAGTGGGTCTTTCTCATGAGAAAACATCATTTTGTGGAACATGTAAAAACGGACGGCTGCATTGATGCCGGTGATTATCCGGATATGCAGGAGCTTCTGTATACAGTGGATGTATTTATTACAGATTATTCTTCCACGATATGGGATTACTCACTGACAAAGAAACCGGGATTTTTATTTGCTCCGGATTTTGACAAATATGAGCAGGAACGGAATTTCTATTCTGATCCGGCAACATGGGCATTCCCGATCGCAAAGACCAATCCGGAGCTCCAGAGGCTGATCCGGGAATACGACGACGAGGAAAGCCGGGAAAAGATCCGGAAGCATCATGAACTTCTTGGAGACACAGAAAGCGGACACGCATCTGAGATAGTATGCAGGAAAATAATACAATTTATCAAAAGACAGTAAGGAGAAAGTATGAAAACAGCAGGAAAAATATTAAAAAAATGCTGGCTGAAAATGGTCATTGTTTTTGTTTTGGTAACAGCAGTTGCCTTTGGAGTAATGAGATTTGCCCAGAATAATGATGTAAAAGAACAAAGAGAAAATCTGACAGTGGGCGCTGTCCTGAAATTTGATATTACTACATATACATATCTTGGAGACGGAACAGCATCTGTTTATGATTATGTGAGTGTATGGCAGAATGAAGCTCTGCTCAGTGACTGTGTAGAGCTTCTGGATCAGGGAGATGCAATCCGCACTCTGGATCCTGAGTGGGATGATAAAAATGCCAAATCCAAAAAGGAATGGATCAATGAAAATATCCGGCTTCAGAGACTGGCCACATCTACTATGTATAATATTACTTATAACACAGAGGTTACAGAGGACAGTGTGGAAAGCCAGAAGGAAGCTGCAAGGGAAGTAATTAACTCTTATGTGGAATATGCAGGATCCATTGCGGCGCTTTCAGATGAAAATATCAAGTATGATGTTGCTAAGGAAATTATGAACGAGGAGCCGATCTTTACGCAGGGAGAAGAAAAGGTCAATACGATTTTGGAACTGGGCGTAGGTGCGGTTCTTGGTATCCTTGTATCAGCAACGTATTTCGGAATCAAGGTTATCAGAAGCGATAAGAAGGCAAGATAGGCAAAGGAGAAGGGATGCTTATGAGCAGTTATGTATTGTTGGCAGCGTTATGTCTCCTGCTGATCATAGCCCTGATCATATCCAGAAAGGATATTTTGTCTCCGTTTGCTGTTTCCACGATCATGTTTTTGATCAGTACCGGAGTAGCAGTAGTTTATATGTCAAAATGGCAGTTTTCCCTGTCATATGTGACGGTATTTATTATTATTTCCGCGCTTCTTATATTCGGGGCTGGAGAGGTCTTTTCAAAAAAAGTCTGCAGGTGCCTGTTTAAGAAAGAGCCGGAAATCCGTCTGGACAGAGTTGAGATACCGACGGGACTCACGATTGTCATTATTCTTCTTATGTGTGTATTTCTTCTATACGCCTTCCGTACAATTTATGTATTGTCAGTACAGGGCGGAAATGCGGAAGGATACGGAGCAATGATGACCTATGCAAGAAGGATGACCTTGCAGGAAGGCTACAGCAGAAGCAGAGGGCTGAATCATATTCTTGTTTTTTCAAAGGCGCTATCTTATATTTTCGGATGGGCGGCTCTCCACAATTTTGTGTACCGCAGATTCAAAAAGACTGACTGTCTCTATGCCGTTCCCGTTGTGCTGGGATTTGGCATCTATGCGGTTGGAACAGTGACCCGTGGATTTGCCATCGAGTGGATTGCGTACTATCTCATGCTGTATCTTTTGATGTGCAGTAAAAAGAACCGTTGGAAAAGTATTAATATCTGGAAGATTGCTCTTGTTGGCGGGGGAGCGCTTGCGCTTTTCCTTGTACTGTTTATTTTCCTCGGGATGGCTGCAAACCGGTTTAATCTGGCTTCTATTGTGGATACGATCGCGTTTTATACGGGACTTTCGATTCCGTCTCTGGATCATTACATCGCAAATCATATTCCGGTTTCACAGATCGTTGGAAGTGAAACTTTGTACGGAGTTTATGCCGTGCTGAATAAACTGGGAATGAGTGATGTCAGCATGAACATGGCACTGGAATTTATCAGTTTTAACGGTGTGGAAGGGAATGTATTTACTTCGCTGAGAAGATATATTAATGATTTTGGCTATGTGGGACTTTATATTGTACAGTTCTATCTGGGAGTATTCTATGGATTCTTTTATAACTTCGTGAAGAAACAGTCGTCGGAAGGCCCGATGATTGTATATGCGATCTTTGCGTATCCGCTGGTTATTCAGGCCATAGAAGAAAAGTTCTTTTCTGCATATGTTGCGGTTGGAACTGTAAATCTGTTTATTTATATGATTGTCAGCTATTTAGTGGTATTAAAAATTCCGCAGCTTCTGAAAGAATATAGACAACGAAAAAGGGCGTAGGATATGAAAACAGGAAAACTAATTAAAAACCTATCATATTCCGTAGTGGCAAACGGGACAAACACTCTGGTTTCTTTGATTCTGGTGCTGTTTGTTCCGAAAATACTTGGAGTGAAAGAATATTCATACTGGCAGCTGTATCTGTTTTATGCATCTTATGTCGGTTTCTTCCACTTCGGATGGGCAGACGGAGTATATTTGAAGTTTGGCGGGAAAAAGTATGAAGAGCTGGATAAAGGCTATTTTCACTCACAGTTCTGGCTTTTGACAATTTTTGAAATTGTGCTTGCAGCGGTTTTCGCAGGTTGTACAATTCTGTTCAGCGAGGATTCAAACCGGGAAATGGTCCTTCTGGCAGTGGCATTATGCTGTGTGCTTCAGATTCCGAGGACATTTCTTCAGTATCTTCTGCAGACGACAAACAGAATTGTAGACTATGCCAGAAACTACCTTTTGGAAAAAATTGTATACGCGCTTCTGGTGATCGGATTTCTTATTGCGGGTGTCAGAAGCTTTCAGATACTGATAGGGGCAGATCTGTTTGCAAGAGGTCTGACTCTTGTTCTGCTTTCAAGAGAATGTAAAGATATCGTGAAGGGGAAAATGCTTGACTGGGCAGGCGGGATCCGTGAGGCATGGGATAATGTGTCCATCGGTATTAAACTGATGATTGCCAATATTGCAGGCCAGCTCCTTGTCGGTATTGTCAGATTTGCGATAGAGAACCACTGGTCCGTTGAAGTTTTCGGAAGGGTATCACTGACAATTACAGCATCTAATCTGCTGCTTGCCTTTATCAGTGCTGTCAGCATTGTAATCTATCCGATGCTGAAAAACATGGATGAAAATCATTATGTTGAAATTTATGTGAAGATGAGAAATATTCTGATGATTTTCGTTCTGGGACTTCTGATTATCTATTATCCGGCGCGTGTCATACTGTCCTGGTGGCTTCCGAAATATGCGGAAAGTCTCCGGTATATGGCACTGCTGTTCCCGATGTGTGTATTTGAAAGCAAATTAACGCTGCTGATCAGCACATATTTAAAAGCATTGAGAAAAGAAAAAGAGTTTATGATTATCAACTGGATTTCCGTGGCGATTACACTGGTGGCAACCGGAATTTCGGTTTATGTGCTGGATAATCTGACGCTGGCGATTGCAATGCTTCCGGTACTGATGGGAATCCGCTGCTGTATCGGAGAAAGCCTGCTGGCAAAAACTCTTCGTTTCTCTTTGTGGAAAGACATGACTGCCGAATGTGTTCTGGCAGGAGGATTTATTCTTCTGAGCTGGAATATAGAATCCTGGCTTTCAACCGTTCTGTATCTGTGTATGTATATCATATACGTAATCTGGAAACGGGATTTTATAAAAGTGATGATTCAGGAAGTTAAAAACAGAATTCAAAACAGGTAAATCCAGAGGAAGATTGATGATGAAAGTAAGTGTAATCATGCCGGTGTACAACGGCGAAAAATTTTTAGAAACAACGGTAAAAACAATATTGGATCAGTCCCTAGATGATTTGGAACTGATTCTGGTTAATGACGGATCAAAAGATGGCTCTGCGAAAATGTGTGATGAATTTGCGCAGATGGATCCGAGAGTCAGAGTGATCCATCAGAAAAATCAGGGCATATGCGGGGCAAGGAATACCGGTCTGAATGCAGCCAGAGGAGAGTATATTGCATTTGCCGATCAGGATGATGACTGTCTTCCGGGGTGGCTGAGCGACAATTATGAAGTGGCAAAAGAATACGATGCGGATCTTGTAAAATCAGGCCGTATTGCGGAGACGATCGATGAAAACGGGAATCTTCTGAAAAAGGATGTCAGAGAACTGCAGAAGAAATTTTATGACCGTGAAGAACTGAAAAAAGCATATTTCGAACTCAGGGATAAGAATGTATTTTCCCCTGTATGGGACGGGCTGTTCCGGAGGGAAGTGATCCAGAAGCATCAGATTCATTTCAGAACCGAGTTCAAACAGGGAGAGGAAGATACTGCTTTCTGTCTTGAGTTCCTGGCTTGTGTAAACCGTTTTGCGACTAACACCGGTGTATATTTTAAACACTATGAGAGATATGCTACCAGTACATCCAGTGTATTTAATATTGAAAGTCTGAACGGGCTGGTCCGTTCGGCCGTGATTGAAGAGAAAGTACTGGAAAAAATGGGAATTGACCGGAAAAGTGACAAAGCACTTTTGAGCAGTGCCAAGCATCATTTGATTCCGGTTCTTGTGCAGCTGTATCATAGAAACTGTAACTGGAATATGAAACAAAGGACAGGCTATATCAGAAAGCTTCATGATGTGCCGGCATTCCAGTATGGGATGAGCCGCGAACTCTTTAAAAGAATCTGGGCACAGGACCGGAAGAAAGCGGTCATTCTGCATGAATTTGTAAAGGGACATGACAGAACGGTTACAATGATTGCCAGATTTTATAAAACCCTGCTGGAAAGAAAATTAAGAGCGACAGTCCGCAAATACGAATAATCTGGAGGAAAGAAAATGAGCAGAATACAAGTCAGTGTGATCATGCCGGTGTATAACTCCGAAGAATATCTGGAGACCGCAATCAAAAGTGTTTTGAATCAGGATATAGAAGAGATGGAACTGCTTCTTGTGGACGACGGGTCAAAAGACAACAGTGGAAACATCTGTGACCGGTATCAGGATGATCCGAGAGTGCGGGTATTTCATAAGGAAAATGAAGGAATCTGTGCCACGAGAAATTTCGCGGTGGAGCACGCAGGAGGAGAGTACCTGGTTTTTATTGATAATGATGATGAACTGGCAGACCATGTGCTGTCGGAGAACTATGCGCTTGCAAAAAAATATGACGCAGATGTTGTGAAATACGGATGCAGCATTGAAGAATCTTTTGAAAGCGGATACGTGGAAAAACGTGCGAATGTATTCAAAAAGTTAAGAGTATTCGATCAGAGTAAGGCTGCCAGGTATTATGCCATTGCGGATAAAGAACGCTATTTCAGTTATATCTGGAATGGAATGTACAGAAGAAGCTGGTGGCAGGAGCATCATCTGAAATTCAATACAGAAATCAAATGCGGATTCGAAGACCGTGTACTCAATTATGAGATCTTCAGGCTCGCACGGAGACAGGTGCTGAATCCGCATATAGGCTACCGGTATTTCCAGCGTTTCGAACACAGCACATTCAAGAAATTCAACCGGAACATGCTTTATTCCGGACTGCTGTCGGCAGAAGCGGAATACGGTCTGTTCCAGCATCTGAAAGAAAGTGACGATTTTCATTCGGACTGGATCAGAAGATCAGCGGAATATCTGATTGAATTTCTGATGCTGCTCAGCAGAAAAGACAATGATATGTCTCAGGAAGAAGTGGCAGCATTTATGCGGAAACTCAAAAAGAGCAAGGTATTCCATGACGTGCAGAAAAAGGGAGCCGATCAGAATCTGCCGCTGACCAAAAAAGGAGTCGTCCGTCTGTTCGTAAAGGGCAGATACAGTGCGCTTCTGAGTATTTCCAAAGTATATGTCAGATTTATATTTTTGAAAAAACGGCTTGGAAAAAGATAGGAAAGGTGCGGTAGAAAGATGAAACATATTGCAGTAGTGTTTGCCGGAGGAATCGGCAGAAGAATGAACAGCAAGGCCCTTCCGAAACAGTTTTTAAGGCTGTATGGAAAAGAAATTATCGTATATACACTGGAGCATTTTCAGAATCACAGTGAAATCGACGGAATCGCGGTTGCCTGTGTGGAAGACTGGATTCCTTTTTTAAAAGATCTGACAGAGAAGTATCATCTTGACAAAGTGAAAAAAATTGTGCCGGGTGGAGAAACCGGGCAGCAGTCCATTTACCATGGACTTTGTGCCGCCGGAGAAATTGCGGACGGGGACAGAGCAATTGTCCTGATCCACGATGGAGTCAGACCTTTAATAAACAAGGAGCTGATTTCAAACTGTATACAGAAAGTTGTGGAAACCGGGAGTGCGATTACTACAGCTCCGGCAATTGAGACAATTTTCAGATCAAGTGATAAAAAAACAGTTGAGCAGATCATTGAGCGTTCAGACTGTATGCTGGCAAGAGCTCCGCAGTGCTTTTATCTGGATGAAATTCTGAAAAGGCATCAACAGGCGAAAGAAGAAGGAAGAGAATTTATTGATTCGGCATCTATGATGTCCTTTTACGGAAGCGATCTTCATCTTGTAGAAGGACCGATGGAGAATATTAAAATCACTACGCCGATGGATTATTATACGTTTAAGGCATTAATTGAAGCGGATGAAAATTCACAGCTTTTTGGAGTTTGAAACGGAGGGAATATCATGAATCAGATCATTCGGGAAGATATGGAACGGATCACAGAAGATCCATTTTTTCAACAACTGGCCGGAAGCAGGATTCTGATTACCGGAGCCACAGGACTGATCGGCTCGCTTACGGTAAAAGCATGTTTGAGATACAACGAAACGCATGATACAAAGATTTCTGTCATTGGAATGATCCGGAATAGAAAAAAAGCGGAGGAAGTATTTGAGGCGGCCCTGACGAATCCTCATCTGGAATTGGTAGAAGGAGATCTAAGAAAACCGCTTGAAGTTCCGGATGACATTGATTATATTCTCCATACTGCAAGTGTCACAACTTCCAAGTTATTTGTGGATCAGCCGGTGGAGACCATTGAGACATCCTACCGGGGAACAAAACATGTTCTGGAACTTGCAAAGGAGAAACAGTGCAAAGGAATGGTCTATCTGTCATCAATGGAAATGTACGGGAGGCCGGATCCTTCACTTGAGAGAGTGACCGAAGAGGATCTGGGGTATATTGATGTTCTGAATGTGCGGAGCAGCTATTCGGAAGGGAAACGGATTTCAGAATGTCTCTGTGCTGCCTATGCGGATGAATACAAAGTTCCGGTACGGATTGCCAGACTTGCCCAGACATTCGGAGCGGGTGTGCTGAAAAGTGACAACCGTGTCTACGCCCAGTTCGCAAGAAGCGCGGTAAAGGGCGAGGATATCGTACTTCATACAGAAGGTAAATCAAACGGAAACTACTGTTATACGACAGACGTGATCAGGGCTCTCGCACTTCTTCTCTGTAAAGGGGAAAACGGTCAGGCGTATAATATCTGCAACGAGGAGACGACAACTACCATTGCAGATATGGCAAAAATGGTGGCAGAAGAATTCGGAGGAGGGAAATCAAAGGTTGTTTTTGATATACCGGAAGACGCAAGAACATTCGGCTATGCCCCTGAGGTGAAAATGCATCTGGACGCAGGAAAACTCCGCGGGCTTGGATGGAAACCCGAGTTTGGACTCAGAGAAATGTATGCAAGATTAATTGCGGGAATGGAGCAATAGAAAGTTAAGGAAAATGTAAGGGAATTGATAAGAGAATTTCTGGACATTTTATAATAAAACGTGTATCATAATCTTATGTATGTAAATAAAATCTGAGACGAAAGAAGAGGTACAAATATGAAATTGATGAAACGATTGGCAGCCATGCTGCTGGCAGTATGTTTGGTAGTACCATGTGCCAGTCTGGCTGTAAACGCGGCGGATGGGCTGATTTTCTTTACAGATCTGGAGGGAATCAGTGTCGGTGAGACTTTCACCATAACAGGAAGCGTGGTGAATCGTGACGGAAATCTCAGCCAGGTCGATCTTACGATGAGTTACGACAGCACAGCCATGAGGTATGTGGGCGGAGATGATAATGTGACAGATCAGGGAGACGGGACGCTTGTTTACTCCGGATCTGTAGACGGAAGCCGGCTCGATTTTGACATGCAGTTTGAGGCTTTGATCCAGGGTGAGACCAGACTGGAACAGGAGAGCGCGGAAGTTACGGACGCGAACGGCGATACGCTGAACCTGCTTGATCCTCCGGGATATTCAGATGTTCAGATCGTAGAAGGAGACGGAACGGCTGCATCTTCCTCTACTACTGCTCAGGCGAGCGGAGTTACCCTGACAGTCAATGATACGGAATACACAGTTGCAAGCAGCTACCCTGACAGGGAGCTTCCGGCCGGATTTGTTTCCGCAGATATTACAGTTGGCGGAGAGACAGTTACGGGAGCTTCACAGGAAAACGGCAGTGCACAGCTGGTCTATCTTCTTGACGGAAACAATGACGGAGCGTTTTTCCTTTATAATTCCGAAGATAATACAGCTTCCCCGATTCAGATTGTGACATTGACTTCCGGCAGTACACTGATTCTGCTCGGTGACAGAGGAGATGTGACACTTCCGGCAAGATATCAGGAAGTAGAGCTGGATATCTCCGATACACAGACACTGCCGGCATGGCAGGACAGCAAAAACAGTAGATACTATCTGATGAACGCGCTGAATGCATCCGGAGACCGTGCGCTTTACCGTTATGATTCTACCGATCAGACATATCAGTACTACGGTGATGATGTAACAACAACGGCTTCAGGTACAAATTCCGACAGCGGTATTTTCGGAAGAGTTTCGACGTTTGTACAGGATCATGTGGATGTAGTGATGATCGGAGCCGGATTTGCATTCCTTGTTCTGCTTCTCTTGATTATTATTCTGGCAGTGAAGCTTCACCGCAGAAATCTGGAACTGGATGATGTGTATGATGAACTGGATGAACTGACAAAGAAAAAAGGTTCCGACGGACCGGGAGGACCGGAGCGCAGAAGCGAGAGCAGAGAGAGCGCGGAAAATCTTCCGGAGATTCAGATGCCTGAAGAGCAGTTCGATGAATTTGAGCAGTACGGTGACGAAGACTTCGAGGAGTATGACGAGTCCGAAGACGAAGAGTTTGAGGATTATGACGACGACTATGAGGACTTCGAAGACGATTACGAGGATGAAGAAGAGTCCGATGAAGACAGTGACTATGATTCGGATTACGATGACTTTGAAGAGGATTATGAAGATACAAAGCCGTCTAAAAAATCCAGACGTAGTAAAAAGAACAACGAGCAGAATAATGATGATGACGATGATTTTTCCATAGACTTTATTGATCTGTAGGAAATTGTCAAGATACAAAAACAGCAGGATTTTTCCTGCTGTTTTGTGTTTTGGTGTAATTTTCGAACGTGGAAGGAACAAAAATAATGCTTTACATCTATTCCGGAAGATGATAAAATAGTGCACGTGATACAAAAGTATAAAAAAAACGGTTGATTGTGCAAAATGGAGGAGAAGTATGTGTGGAATAGTTGGATATATTGGAAAAGAAGAGGCTGCACCGATTCTGCTGGACGGACTGTCAAAGCTGGAATACAGAGGATATGATTCTGCAGGAATTGCAGTTTTTGATGGAGAATCTATCAATGTTGCAAAGACGAAAGGAAGACTTAAGGTACTGAGTGAACTGACACATGATGGCAGGATGCTTCCGGGTACACTGGGGATCGGACATACACGCTGGGCGACACACGGGTCACCGTCCGATACAAATGCACATCCGCATTTGAACAGTGAAGAGACAATTGTAGTTGTACATAACGGAATTATAGAGAATTACCTGAAGCTGAAAAAGAAACTTGAAAGTAAAGGATACCGGTTTGTATCAGAGACAGATACCGAGGTCATTGCACATCTTCTGGATTATTACTATAGAGGAAATCCGCTGGAAGCAGTGACAAAGATTATGCACCGGATGGAAGGTTCCTATGCCCTTGGAATTATCTTTAAAGATCATCCGAATGAGTTATATGCGGTCCGCAAGGACAGTCCGCTGATTGTCGGACATACGGACGGAGGAAGTATTATTGCTTCTGATGTGCCGGCAGTATTAAAATATACAAGAGATGTTTATTTCATTGAAAATGAGGAAATTGTAAGGCTTACCGAACAAAATATGGAGTTTTTCACGGTAGATGAAGAACCATTGAAAAAAGAGCCGGTCCATATTGACTGGGATGCGAACGCGGCGGAAAAAGGCGGATACGAACATTTCATGCTGAAGGAGATGTACGAACAGCCGAAAGCGATCGCTGACACCTTTTCTCCGAGGATCAAAGATGGCAGGATCGAAATCGAAGAGCTTGGAATGGATGATGAGGCAATCCGCGCAGTAAAGAAAATTGTGATTGTGGCATGTGGATCCGCGTACCATACGGGAATGACAAGCAAATACATTTTTGAAGGAATGGCAAGAATTCCGGTAGAAGTAGATCTGGCGTCCGAGTTCCGGTACCGCGATCCGATTCTGACAGATGGGACACTTGTTATTGTAATCAGCCAGTCCGGAGAGACGGCCGATTCTCTGGCCGCACTGAGAGAGGCAAAAGAAAAAGGCTGCAAGGTACTTGGAATTGTAAATGTGGTAGGAAGTTCCATTGCCCGGGAGGCTGACAACGTAATGTATACATGGGCGGGACCTGAGATTGCAGTTGCAACAACGAAAGCTTACTCCTGCCAGCTGATTGCGCTTTATCTTCTGGCAATGAAGTTTGCGCATGTAAGAGGAACGATTTCGGAAGGCGAACTTGCGGAGATGATTGAGGATCTGAAGAAGCTTCCGGCTCAGGTTGAGATGCTTTTGAACAACAAAGACAGGATTCAGAAATTTGCCAACCGTTATCTGTCGGCAAAAAGTATTTTCTTCATAGGCAGAGGCATTGACTACGCGATTTCCATGGAAGGGTCATTAAAGCTGAAAGAAGTATCGTACATTCATTCCGAAGCATATGCAGCCGGCGAGCTGAAACATGGAACGATCTCGCTGATTGAAGACGGAACACTTGTCACAGCGCTTTTGACGCAGGAAAATCTGTACAAGAAGATGATCAGCAACATCGAAGAAGTCAAGACAAGAGGAGCTTTTGTCATGGCGGTTACCAATGAGGGGCATAGCGATGTGGAAAAAGCGGCAGATTATGTGGTCTATATTCCGAAGACCAACAAGTATTTTACAAATTCTCTTGCCATCATTCCACTGCAGCTGTTTGGCTATTATGTGGCAGTCGGACGGGGCTGTGATGTGGATAAGCCGAGAAATCTTGCAAAATCTGTAACAGTCGAATAGAGAAAAGGCTGAATTTCCGCAAAATGGGAATTCAGCCTTTTTTTATGAATTGATCACAAATTATACACATTTTTTCGATAGACTGACTATCGGAAAGAAAAAGTAATGGGTAACCTGTTGGAAAGGGGATAAATGTTATGAATCAAGAATATGAATATTACAATCCGGGGCCGGAACCATCCGGGAACGGATCGTTTTCGAACGAGAACCCGAAAAGACCGAAGAAGAAAGTAAATAAGGCTGTTGTAGGGAAAGTTGCGGGCCTTGCTGTCCTGTTTGGGGTTGTCGGAGGTCTTACTTTTCAGGGTGTAAATTATATATCGGGAAGAATACTTGGAACCGGAAACGGAAGTTCACAGAATTCGGCACAGGTACAGACAGTACAGACACAGGAGGATTCGGGGGAAGAGCTGCAGGGATCTGATATTACACAGATCGCAGCCAATTCCATGCCGTTTGTTGTTTCCATTCAGAATATGAGTGTACAGCAGGTACAGGATTTCTTCGGAGGAACAAGAGAACAAACACAGACAAGTGTCGGCTCCGGTATTATTGTCGGTCAAAATAATTCGGAACTGATGATTGTTACAAATAATCATGTAGTGGAGGGAAGTACAACACTGACAGTCACGTTCAATGATGAAACAAGTGTGGAGGCAAGTGTCAAAGGGACAGACTCCACAAAAGATCTGGCGGTGGTAGCTGTTCCGATCCGTCAGATCGGCGATGAAACAAAGAATGGTATTAAAGTTGCCGTACTGGGAAACTCTGATGAACTTCAGGTTGGAGAAGAAGTCATTGCAATCGGAAATGCGCTTGGATATGGACAGTCCGTGACAAACGGAATTGTCAGTGCCAAGGACAGAGAGATCGAGATGGAGGGATTTGACAGCAAACTGATCCAGACAAATGCCGCGATCAATCCGGGAAACAGTGGAGGCGCGCTTCTTAATATCCGGGGAGAAGTAATTGGAATCAATACGGTGAAAGTAAATGCCTCAGCTGTAGAAGGTATGGGATATGCGATTCCAATTTCCGATGTGACAGATATCATTACCGGTCTGATGAATAAAGAGACGAGAACGCAGGTTCCGGAAGCTCAGAGAGGATATATCGGCATCGAAGGTACAAATGTAGATTCTCAGAGTTCGGAACAGTTTGGAATGCCGGAAGGTGTTTATGTTTCCAGAGTAATGGAAAATGGAGGAGCAGAAAAAGCAGGAATTACCAAAGGCTGTATTATCACCGGTATAGAAGGATCCGGTATCAACAATATGGAAAGCCTTCAGGAACAGCTGAGTTACTACAGAATTGGCGAGACCGTGACATTGACGGTACAGTTCCCGGCAGGTCAGGGAGAATACAACGAAAAAGAAGTGGATGTCACGTTGACAGAACAGTTAAGCTAAAAGGAAGAGACGCCGCCAGAGTAATGCCGGCGTTTTTTCGCGTCCGAAATAAAGGAGAGCTACTTGACAAACGGTCATCTGCAATGTAGTATGATTATATACCGGGTCAGGGTATAATTGCAGGACTGATCCGGAGAAAAAAGCAGGCCGAATGAAAAGAAGCGGAGGAAACAGGATGGAAGAAGAGAAGAAAAAACACAGGGAAGGAAAAGAATACCGGGATCTGGTCAACCGCCTGAGCCGAATAGAGGGACAGGTGCGTGGAGTTAAAAAGATGCTGGAAGAGGACCGGTACTGTATTGATATTCTTGTTCAGGTTCAGGCCATTCAGGCAGCGTTGAATGGATTTAATAAAACACTCCTTTCTGAACATATTCATTCCTGTGTGGTGAAGGATATCCAGGAAGGGAATGTAGAATGTGTAGACGAACTGTGTGAGACGATTAAAAAGCTGATGAAATAACAAGGTGCCTCCGGCTGGTATGGAGACGGGAGTGTGTAAACAACACACTCCCGTTTTTTTGAGAGAAAAATGCTTCCGGCACCATGCCCCCGGTCAGGATCGGCAGGCCGGATTGTCAAATTCAGGGTTGAACGCATAGAAGTTCTTACTGTCGAGATGGTCGGTTACAATGCGGAGTGATTCGCCGAAACGTTGATAATGAACAATTTCGCGTTCTCTTAAGAAACGGATCGGGGCGATGATATCCGGATCATCGATCAGACGGAGAATGTTATCATAAGTTGTACGGGCTTTTTGCTCTGCTGCAAGGTTTTCGTGAAGATCTGTGATCGGATCCCCTTTGGACTGGAATACAGTGGCGGTCCATGGCATTCCGCTTGCGGCCTGAGGCCAGAGAGCCAGTGTATGGTCCACATAATATGTGGCAAATCCGGAACGCTCAATTTCTTCCGGGGACAGGTTTCTTGTCAGCTGATGGACAATGGCACAGATCATTTCCATATGGGCGAGTTCTTCTGCTCCGAATAAGGATGAAGACGCTTTTGAACAGTAAAAAACAGGTCTTCGGAGATCAGGGCGGGATGAAGACCCTGGACAATGAGATAGTCGTTCTGCCTTGGCCGGTGTGCAGTAAGAATTCCATCCTTCAGTTTTGGCGAAGTCTTCCGGTAATTCCAGCGAAGTTTCCCGATATAGACAGGATTATCCAGTATATCGTGAACGGAGGAATAGGTAAATGCAGGGGCTTTCCGGGGATGGTAAGTGCGGGAACGGTTCAGTTCACCGACAACTTCGGAAATAGTGAAGGATTTTTCGCCGTAAAGAGAAAAAATCAGACGGACAGCAGGAGATTCGTGATTCGGGCAGAGTGTAAAACCTTTCCGGTCAGGAAGACGAATACGGTCATATCCGTACGGGGCAATATTCCCGACGTATTTTCCCTCTTTGATACTGGCGAGCCTTCCGGCCTGCATCCGCCGGTTGATTGTTTTATACTCTCTGCGGGACATGAAGAGACTGAATTCAAAATACTCCAGATCAAAATCATTTTCCGGTTCGTAGATTTTGTACGGGGTTATAATCCGCGTGCCGCTGTACTGAAAAGTCCGTGTTACGATCCCCTGATCGATAGAGTCGCCTCTTGCCAGACGTTCAATTTCCATAACCAGGACACCTTCCCACTTTCCCTGTTCTACCTCGGAAAGCAGATGTTTCATTACGGGACGGCCGGAGATCGTATCTCCGGATCCGACTTCCCGGTAGATTTTCAGGACGGGGAGAGACATGGAGTCGGCAAGGGATCTCAGAACGGATTCATGCCGGAGAAGTGTGCTTCCCGGGTGAAGACGCTCCATTTCCAGATCTTTTCGGGATTTTCTAAGATACATGCAATAAGACAAAAAAATCATCCTGTTAACTGTTTTGTAGAAATTTATGAATAAAAAAGAGAAGATATGAAAAAGAGGTCCCAAAATGAGGAGTGCCGGTACAAAATGTACCGGCTGAATTATGAAAAAGAAAATTGTTTACTTAGAAAGGTTTTGCTTTCTATGTGTTTTAATATACAGGAAGAATATGAAAAAAATATGTTTCTGATTTGAAAAAAGCATGAACAATATGTAACCGGATCAATGTCTGATGTTATGTTCCTGGCAATAAGCAACAAGGATATCAATGAATTCTCCGGCAGAAGGTTTAAAGCCAAGAGGATAGGATGCAATCTGACTTAAAAACTCTCTGTTTCCACGTTCCCAGCAAATCGTGATTACTGTACGGAGGTTTCGTTCTACATTACTTACCGGAGTATGATAATAAGAAGCGATATCAAGATACATCTTTTTTGTGATGGAAAGAAGATACTCTTCATTGGACAGGGCAAGAATGACTGCTCTGTAGAGGTAGTGATACCCGCGGTAAGTGGCATTGATACCCAGCCTGTGAATCAGCTGCGAAAGATTTTCCATGATTCTCCTTTCTCTTACATCTGAGACAACACCATAATGTTCTATTATAATATAGAAAAGCCGGGAAATATAAATACGACATTTTTAGACGGAAAAAGACAAAGAAAGACAAAAAAGAAATAAGAAATCGGAGCGGATTCTTCGGTCCCGATATCGGTCAGAATTCCGGTAACCTCTTTGTAAGGCATGGTATACCGTTGAGAGAGGTAGCGCATGGATGCTGCAAGCTCTCCGTCAGGGCCTCCGAACTGACTGATGATAATCTGGGCCGCTTTTGGATCCGGTTTTGAAATTTTTACCGGAAACTGAAGACGTTTTTCATAATTCCACATAAATCAGCATCCTCCTTCCTGCCATGGCCATGGTTCGTTGATCCAGTTCCAGCGGTCCCCGCATGATTCGTCCGTACTGTCAATGGTGAGAGGACCATAACATGCTGCATATTCTTCCAGCGCCTTGATACGCTGCTCTTTATATTTGTGAAAAAAGGTGAGTGCTTCTTCGTCATCCGGATGTGTGTCGAGATACAGCTGAATGTCATTTACAGCAAAGCTGACAGTGTTAATATGGTTTAAAAGCTCTTTTCGTGAAGGAAAGTTTTTCATGAACAGCAGCCTCCTTTGCCAAGAAACGGTTTGTCGAGCTCCTCGAAAATAGTCCCCCGTATAAAGGCCCTGCAAACCGGGTAAGGTTCCATATAGCGCTGCCACGGGACATAAGCCATTGCAACAGGAAACTCTTTTTTCAGATTTTCTTTCGCGCCGCAGATGCTCTTTCCCGTGTGATCCTGATTCTTATAAGGCTGGCGGAACGGAGGGCGCTGATAATAATTCTGCATTCTGAAACTCCTTTCAATCTTTTTTCTAAGATTATCATATGGGAAAACAAAGTGAAAGTTACAATTCATTTCCGGGAGAAGGTTGTTTTTCCGCGTCAATACGGATATAATAAGAAATCATCGGGGCAGTATAAATGAAAAATATGGAGTGAATGGATATGGATCAACGTCAAAGACTAAAAAGAAAACGAATGATACGCCAGAAGAAAATGACAGGTAAAGTAGAATATTCCTATTTTGATTACGGGCTCGTAGCTGTGCTGATCTTTCTTCTTTGTTTTGGACTGATTATGCTTTATAGTACAAGCTATTATTCGGCGCAGATTGACTATGACGGGGACGGTACGTACTATTTCAGAAGACAGCTGATGATCAGCGCTCTGGGACTTGTCGTGATGTACGTGGTGACAAAGATTGACTATCATCTTTATGCGAGATACGCCAAGGCTCTTTATGTGATTTCCTTTATTTTGATGGCGCTTGTTCAGACACCGCTGGGAATTGAGGCAAACGGGGCGAGAAGATGGATTCAGCTTCCTTTCAGGCAGCAGCTGCAGCCGTCCGAGGTGACCAAAATCGCCGTGATTTTGTTTATCCCTTATATCATATGCTCTCTTGGAAAAGAGGCTTATACGAAAAAAGGGGCGTTCAGGATATTTCTGTATGGAGGACTTGCCGCAGCAGGTGTATTCGTCCTGACGGAGAATCTGAGTACTGCGGTTATCGTATTTGGAATTGCAGCAGTCATCTTTTTTGTAACATATCCAAGGACGAAGAAAATTGCGATTGCTTTTTTTGTAATTGTAATCGGGGGGCTGATTGCAGGCCAGATCCTTGGAAGACTTCTGGAGTCCAGCGGCAATTTCCGGCTTCAGAGAATCCTTTCCTGGGTAGATCCTGAAAAGTATGCCCAGAGCGGAGCATTTCAGACGATGCAGGGACTTCTGGCAATCGGAAGCGGAGGCTTTTTTGGAAAAGGTCTTGGAAACAGCGCCCAGAAAATGGTCATTCCGGAGCCGCAGAATGATATGATTCTTTCCATCATCTGCGAGGAACTGGGAGTCTTCGGCCTGATTGTCGTTCTGGTATTGTTTGGCATGCTTCTTTACCGGCTGATGTTTATTGCACAGAATGCGCCGGATCTTTACGGATCTCTTATTGTGACTGGGGTGTTCGCGCACATCGCGATTCAGGTTATTCTGAATGTCGCTGTTGTTCTGAATGTGATTCCAACGACCGGCATCACGCTTCCGTTTATCAGTTACGGAGGAACTTCGGCGTTGTTTTTGATGATTGAAATGGGGATTGTCCTGAATGTATCGGGAAAAATTAAAATACGCAGATAAAATATCTTTTCTTTCCCACAGGTTTGTGTTATGATAAATGAAGTAGTATTGAAAACTACATATTATAGACGCAAAAATCACACCATGGAATGTGGGAGGAATAAAAATGAGTTATAAAGTGATTGTAGACAGCTGCGGAGAACTGACACCTGAGATGAAAAATTCGGGAAAGATTTTTACAGCTCCGCTGATATTGAATGTCGGAGGACATCTTGTCGTAGATGATGAGACATTTGATCAGGCGGATTTTCTGGAGCGGGTAGCAAAATGCAGTGAATGTCCAAAGTCATCCTGTCCATCTCCGGAGTCCTATATGAAAGCATTTCAGGGAGAAGCCGAACGGGTTTATGTGGTGACACTTTCCGCAGAGCTGAGCGGCTCTTACAACAGTGCTGTGCTGGGAAAGAACCTGTTCCTGGAAGAGTATGGCGAAAAAGACATCTATGTATTTAACTCACGGTCTGCATCGGTAGGAGAGACGCTGATAGCAAAAAAGATTATGGAATGTGAAGAGCAGGGGATGACCTTTCAGGAGGTTATCGATGCGGTAGAGACATACATCGACGGACAGAATACGTATTTTGTTCTGGAGTCACTGGAAACCCTCAGAAAAAACGGAAGACTCACCGGATTGAAAGCGCTGGCGGCATCGGTGCTGAATATCAAGCCTGTTATGGGGGCGACAAAGCAGGGCATCATTATCCAGCATGGGCAGGCCAGAGGCATTAACAAAGCACTTGTTAAAATGGTGGACCGCGTGGTGGAGGAGATTGTCCAACCGGAGGAAAAGATTCTCGGTATTGCGCATTGCAACTGTCCGGCACGGGCAGAGCTTGTAAAGGAAATGCTCCAGAAGAGGATTCCGCTTAAAGAGGTCATTGTGCTCGATACAAGAGGAGTCAGCAGTATGTATGCCAATGATGGCGGTGTGATCATTGCCGTATAATGCAGACGGAGATTGTGTAAGAAATGTGAAATCAGGATTCAAAACTTGTATTTGCATGGTGAATGTGTTATCATGTATACCAGTTGAGTGCAAAAGGAGTAACAGATATGAGCCTGACAAAAGCAGATTCTTATAAAAATAACAGGGAAAAAAGAAAAAAGGAAGAGAAAAAGAAAAAGCTTCTGTTCCGTCTGAAGACGGCTCTGGCGGCAGTGATTATTGTACTGATTGTTGTCTGGATCGGATTTTCCGGATATCAGAAGATTGAAGAGAGCAGACCGAGAGCAAGTGTGACAGCTGATTATTCCGCGTTTGAGGAATATCTTAATGGCCTGAGCGGCACAGAAGAAACGGAATAAGATCCTATGTAATGAAAGGCGAAAAGGCAGTATGGTTTCATCCATACTGTCTTTTATTTTGTTCCGGGAAAAGCCCGCAGGACTCTTAACAGACGTGAAAACCTGTAAGAAATTATTAAGAATCATTTTGGAAAAAACACTTGAAAAAGCAGGGTGTGTGGTTTACAATGGTTTCAAGTGGTAGAAAGTGGAGAGAAGTGGTACAAAATGGTGGAGGCCATCCCCATTTTGGAAGAAGGTGATTGTATGTTGAACGGAGAATTCAATCATAGTATTGATGCAAAAGGCCGCCTGATCATCCCTTCCAAGTTTCGCGAAAGTCTGGGAGAACATTTCGTGATAACAAAGGGAATGGACGGCTGTTTATTTGTGTATCCGGACGACGAATGGAGTGCCTTTGAGGAAAAACTCCGGGAATTACCACTTACAAACAAAAAAGCCAGAGACTTCAAACGTTTCTTTCTTGGAAGCGCTGTCGATGGTGAACTTGACAAACAAGGTCGAGTACTTATCTCTTCTGCCCTGAGAGCATATGCCGGACTGGAAAAGGAAGTGGTTCTGGCAGGTGTCCTTGACAAGATTGAAATCTGGGACAAGAAAGCCTGGGATGCACATAGTGAAGAAGTGGAAGCGGATATCGATGATATCGCAAGTGACATGGAAGATCTGGGCCTTAGTATTTAAGATCATATGATGGAGGAGAACGCCATGGCATTTGAACACAAATCAGTATTGTTGGAAGAGGTCGTAAATGGTCTGAACATCAAGCCAGACGGCATTTACGTAGATGGAACGCTTGGTGGAGGCGGACATGCTTTTGAAGTGTGTAAGCGGTTAAACGACAAGGGGAGTTTTATCGGAATAGACCAGGATGCCGCCGCGATTGAAGCGGCAGGAATCAGGCTTCGCAGTTTCGGGGAGAAGGTTACAATAGTAAGGAGCAATTATTGTGATATGAAGCTGCGGCTCCGGGAATTAGGCATTGACAAGGTGGATGGGATTGTCCTCGATCTGGGCGTATCGTCCTACCAGCTGGATACGGCAGAGCGTGGATTCTCATACACAAAAGATGCACCGCTCGATATGCGGATGGATACGAGGCAGACAAAGACGGCTGCCGATATTGTCAATGGATACAGTGAGATGGACCTTTTTCGGATTATCCGGGACTATGGAGAAGACAAATTTGCGAAGAATATTGCAAAGCATATTGTTCAGGCGAGGGAAAAAGGTCCTATTACAACCACTGGCGAGCTTACAGAGATTATAAAAGCATCGATTCCAATGAAGTTTCAGAAGATGTCAGGACATCCGGCCAAGAGGACGTTTCAGGCGATCCGGATTGAGCTGAATCAGGAACTGACAGTTTTGAAGGAATCTTTGGATGAGATGATTGATTTATTAAATTCAGGAGGAAGGATCTGTATTATCACTTTCCACTCACTGGAAGACCGGATTGTAAAGGAAGCATTCCGACGGAATGAAAATCCGTGTACATGTCCAAGTCATTTTCCGGTATGTGTATGCGGGAAGAAGTCAAAAGGAAAGGTCATCACCAGAAAGCCGATCCTTCCGGGGGAAACAGAAACTGAGGAAAACAGCAGATCAAAAAGTGCAAAGCTCCGTATTTTTGAACATGTCTGATACGGGATGGAATACGGAAATACCAGACACAGAAAGAAGGAACGTGTATGGCAGCAGGAAAGAAAAGAAAACAGGGAAATGACATCTATATGTATGATAATCTTGTCCGGGTCAGACAGACACAGGCGGAGCAGAATACAGATGGTTACGAAGAAGAAAAGCAGGTGAGTCCTCAGACAAGGAAAAATCAGCGCAGAGCGATGAAACTCGGCTTTGGATATGTGACATTTCTGGCCGGGGCAGTGGCAGCGGCATTATTTGTCTGTTTCCATTATGTGGGAGTCCGGGCGGATCTGGATAAGCAGACAAGAAAGATTGAAAGCCTTCGCACGGAAATCACCAGCCTGAAAGAAAAAAATACATCGGAATACAACTATATTGCCAACTCTGTCAATCTGGAGGAAATCCGGGAAAGGGCTGAAGAACTTGGAATGGTCTACGCGGATTCGTCTCAGATCGTGAAATATCAGAGTGCAGGCACTCATGAAATCAGACAGTATGAAAGTATTCCGGAGGATGGGGAAGCATCGGATAAATAACAGCATATTGACAAGGGGAATTACATGATAAAAAGAAAAAAAAGAAATGAATTCCGACATTTTCCAAAAAAATTTCCAAAGAAAATGAAGATAAAGCTGGTAGGAGTGTTTACGGCAATCGTACTGGCTTTTGTTTTTTTGACAGGCAGGGCAGCGGCTTTAAATCTCACAAAAGGAGACGAATACCAAAAACAGGTGATGAGCCAGATGCGAAGCGGAAGTCAGACGATCCCGTTTAAACGGGGTGATATTCTGGATACGAATGGTACGGCGCTTGCGACAAGTGAACGCTCCTACAATGTGATTCTGGATGTGGCAGGGCTTCTGGAAACAAAAACGACATATCAGAACAAACGGATCAATGCTACAGTGGAGGCACTTGTAAGTGCATTTGGACTGGATGAGCCGGAGCTCCGGGAGATTCTGCAGGATCAGGCGGACAGCAGATATGTCATACTGAAATCCAATGTGGATTATGAGACAGGAAGAGACTTTCAGAGCCAGATGGATCAGAATGCCGATATTGTGTGTGTGACACTGGAAGATTCGTATGTAAGAACTTATCCTTATGGAACGCTGGCAAGCGATGTGATCGGATTTACCTCATCCGGAAATGTTGGGACGATCGGGCTGGAGGCATATTATAACAGCGAATTAAACGGAACGGACGGAAAGAGGACCGGATATCTGTCATCCGGATCAAGTTCGGAAAGTGTAATACAGAGCCCGACGGACGGCAATTCGATTGTTACAACAATTGACGCCAATCTCCAGGCGATCGTCGAAAAACATATTCTCGCATTGAACGATCGTCTGCGGGACAATGACCATGAAGGAGAAGGGACAAAAAATACAGCCGTCATCATCATGGATCCGAATACGGGAGCCATTCTGGCTGAGGCGAGTTACCCGAATTTTGATCTGAATAATCCAAGGGATCTGTCAGAGTACTATACCACGGAGGAGCAGGAGGCAATGACGGATGAGGAACGTCTGGATACTCTGAATGCGCTCTGGAGAAACTTCTGTGTCAGTGACACGTTTGAGCCGGGATCTACAATGAAACCATTTACCATGGCGGCAGGATTTGAGACGGGAAAACTGACAGGAAATGAAACGTATGTCTGTACCGGTTCTTATTCCTATGAGGGAGTGGCAAATCCGGTTTCCTGTATTGCAACAAACGGACATGGGACGGAAACATTAAAGCAGGTTTTGGAAAATTCATGCAATGTTGGTATGATGCAGATTGCTGAAGTGCTTGGTGCGGACGATTTCTGCCGGTACCAGCATCTGTTCGGATTTGGAGAATATACCGGAATTGATCTTCCGGGAGAGGGAGATACATCAAATCTTCTTTATTCGGCTGACAACATGCAGCCGATTGACCTTGGAACCAACTCGTTTGGTCAGAACTTTAATGTGACAATGACACAGCTTGCGGCCGGATTTTGTTCACTGATCAATGGCGGGAACTATTATGAGCCGTATCTTGTCAAAGAGATCCGCAATGCCAACGGAGATGTAGTGGAGACAAAAACACCGGTACTGGCGAGAAAAACGGTTTCTCAGGAGACCTGTGACATTCTGAAAGACTACATGTATGGGGTTGTGCAGGAAGGAAGCGGAACATCGGCCCAGGTAGAAGGATATGCAATTGGTGGAAAGACGGGAACAGCGGAAAAACTGCCAAGAAGTGAAGGAAAGAATCTGAACTCCTTTATCGGCTATGCGCCGCAGGAAAATCCGGAGGTCATGATCTACGTAATTGTGGACGAACCGAATCTTGCGCAGCAGGCAGCAAGTTATCTCGCAACGGGACTTGCAGCAGATATTATGGAAGAAGCATTTCCATATCTGAATATCACAAAAACAGAATAAAAAGAATAACCTCACAGAAGGATTAATAAGTTATATCAATCACTTCTGTGAGGTTTTTTTGATGAAAAACAAAACCTATAATAAAAAGAAGATACTGATTGTCTTTCTTGCCGCCACTGTCATGATTCTTGGACTGATCGGGAGGCTCTGCTATCTGATGATTTTGGACGCGGAATATTATCAGAAAAAGGCGGAAGATCTTCATGAGAGAGAACGGGAGATCAAAGCGGCAAGAGGGGAAATTGTAGACAGAAACGGCAAGGTGCTGGCTACCAACAAGACTGTCTGCACGGTTTCCGTGATACACAGTCAGATTGAAGACCCCGAGGCAGTAATCAGGGCGCTGAGCAGCACTCTGGAACTGGAGGAAAGCGAGGTGCGGAAAAAGGTGGAGAAGGTATCCTCCATGGAACGGATTAAGACCAATGTGGAAAAGGAGACCGGAGACAAGATCCGGGAGATGAACCTGGCGGGGGTCAAAGTGGATGAAGACTTTAAACGGTATTATCCATATGAAGAACTGGCGAGCAAGGTGCTTGGATTTACCGGAGGAGACAATCAGGGAATCATCGGGCTGGAAGTAAAATATGAAGACTATCTGAAAGGAGAAAACGGGAAAATTCTCTCGACAACAGATGCCAGAGGAGTGGAACTGGAAGGTATAGCGGAAGACCGGATTGAACCGTCAGCGGGAAATACGCTTCAGATCAGCATCGATTATAATATCCAGAAATACGCACAGCAGATGGCACAGAAGGTGATGGAGGAAAAACAGGCGGATAAAGTGGCCATCATCCTGATGAACCCGCAAAACGGGGAGATCTATGCGATGGTCAACTGGCCGGAATTTAATCTGAATGAGCCGTTTGAACTGCCGGAAGGCGTATCTGCCTCCTCGGAGGAAGAAAAGCAGGAACTTCTGAATCAGATGTGGAGAAACGGGTGTATCAATGATACCTATGAACCGGGATCCACCTTTAAGATCATCACCTCCAGCGCCTGCCTGGAAGAAGGGGTAGTCGATCTGGATGATACATTTGTGTGCCCTGGATATAAGATTGTAGAGGATCGGAGAATCCGGTGTCATAAAGTAGGAGGGCACGGAGCGGAGACATTCGTGGAAGGAGTGCAGAATTCCTGTAATCCGGTTTTTATGGAGATCGGGCTCAGACTGGGAGCGGAGCGGTTCTGCGATTATTTCGAGCAGTTCGGCCTGATGGAAAAAACCGGGGTGGATCTCCCGGGAGAGGCAGGAACAATCATGCACCGGCTGGAAAATATCGGGGAGGTGGAACTTGCCACCATGACTTTTGGCCAGTCGTTCCAGGTAACGCCGGTTCAGATGGCAGCGACAGTCAGTTCGCTCATTAACGGGGGAAAACGTGTGACACCGCACTTTGCGGTATCGGTACAGGACGGTGAGAGCGGGAGGACGATCAAGACATTTTCCGATAAGCAGGGAAAACGGATTGTTTCGGAAGAAACATCGAAGACCATGCAGAAAATTCTGGAAAGTGTCGTGTCAGAAGGCTCAGGGAAAAATGCCTATATCGAAGGATACAGCATCGGAGGGAAAACAGCGACATCTCAGACGCTTCCAAGAAGTGCCAATAAATACATCTCTTCCTTTATCGGTTTTGCTCCTGCCGAGGATCCGCAGGTTCTGGGAATGTGTGTCATTTACGATCCCCAGGGAATCTATTATGGCGGAACGATCGCAGCTCCGGTCGTGAGGGAGGTTTTCGATGATGTACTTCCGTATCTGGGAATTGAAAAAGAAGAGTGAGCGCATGCGGCAAGCTTGCAAAGACAGGGCAAATACGCTATAATTGAACGCAGGCGTAAAGCCTGTTTAGAAACCAAAGGATAAAGAGGTGCAGATATGGATTATACATTTGTGATTCCGGTTCTTATCTCATTTGTACTGAGTGTGATTATGGGGCCGATCGTGATTCCGGTTTTACGGAAAATGAAGATGAAGCAGACAGAGCGTGTGGAGGGGGTTGAGTCACATCTCCAGAAAGCAGGCACGCCGACTATGGGAGGAGTCATGATACTGGCTTCGATTGTCATTACATCCCTTTTTTATGTGAAAGATTACCCGAAGATCATTCCGATTCTGTTTGTAACGCTTGGATTTGGACTGATCGGTTTTCTGGATGATTATTTGAAAGTAGTGATGAAGCGTTCCGACGGGCTGTATCCAAAACAGAAATTCGCACTTCAGATTGTAGTTACGGCAGTATTTGCCTATTATCTTGTCAATGTCACCAATACACCGCTTACACTTTTGATCCCGTTTTCCGGGGGAAAATACTGGAACATTGGATGGCTTGCCATTCCGCTTTTGTTTGTAGCGGTGATTGGTACGGTAAACGGTGTCAATTTTACAGATGGACTGGACGGTCTTGCCTCCAGCGTGACAGTGCTGGTTGCTACCTTTTTCACGGTTGTCGCAGTGGGAACAAAGAGCGGGATCGAACCGGTCACCTGCGCGGTAGTAGGAGCTCTGATGGGATTTTTGCTGTTTAATGTCTATCCGGCCAGTGTTTTTATGGGAGATACGGGTTCGCTGGCACTTGGGGGATTTGTGGCATCCACGGCTTATATGCTTCAGATGCCGATTTTCATTATTATTGTCGGCCTGATTTATCTTGTTGAAGTGGCTTCCGTCATGATTCAGGTCACATACTTTAAAAAGACAGGCGGAAAAAGAATCTTTAAAATGGCCCCGATCCACCATCATTTTGAACTTTGCGGGTGGTCGGAGACAAGGATTGTGGCAGTATTCTCAATTATAACGGCGATTTTATGTCTGATTGCGCTGCTGGCACTGTAAGATAAGAAAGGACGGGAAGAAGATGTTTGACGGTAATGGAAAAAAGGTACTTGTGTTTGGCTCGGGAAAAAGCGGAATCGGCGCTGTAACACTGCTTGAGCACGAAGGTGTTGAGACGATTTTGTATGACGGAAATGAAAAGCTGAGCAGAGAGGAAGTGGCAGGCCGTCTTCCGGAAGGATGCAGAACAGAGATTGTAATCGGAGCATTTCCGTACGAGAGAGTGGATGAGATCGGGATGCTTGTGCTAAGCCCGGGAGTCCCGACTGATCTTCCGGTTGTGCAGGATATGGAAAAGGCCGGAATTCCTGTCTGGGGAGAAGTGGAACTTGCAAGCTGCTTTGGAAAAGGAGATGTGCTGGCGATTACCGGAACGAATGGAAAAACGACGACGACAACACTCCTTGGAGAGATTATGAAAGCATACAAACCGGAAGTTTTCGTTGTGGGAAATATCGGAAATCCGTATACGCTGGAAGCATTGAAGATGACACCGGACAGTGTGACAGTTGCGGAAATCAGCAGTTTCCAGCTGGAGACGATCCACCGGTTTGCTCCGAAAATCAGCGCGATCCTGAATATCACACCGGATCATCTGAATCGTCACCATACAATGGAAAACTACATCAAGGCCAAAGAGGCAATTACAGAAAATCAGACAAAAGAAGAGTTCTGTGTACTGAATTATGAGGATGAAGTCCTCAGAGAGTTTGGAGAAAAGACGAATGCGACTCCATTTTTCTTCAGCAGTAAACGAGAACTGGAAACGGGAATTTTCTTAAAGGACGGGGAGATTATCTTCCGGAATCCGGATGAGGTACGGGTGTGCAAAACAAACGAGCTTCAGCTCCTTGGCACACACAATTATGAAAATGTGATGGCAGCTGTCGCCATGGCGGCACTTTACGGCGTCCCGATGGATACGATCCGGGATGTTATCCGAAGATTCTCAGGAGTGGAACACCGGATCGAGTACGTGACGGAAAAGAACGGCGTAGCTTATTATAATGATTCCAAGGGAACGAATCCGGATGCTGCAATCCGGGGAATCACTGCGATGAACCGTCCTACGGTCCTGATCGGAGGAGGCTTTGATAAGCAGTCGGAATACGATGAGTGGATTGAGAGTTTCCACGGAAAAGTGAAAAAGCTGATTTTGATCGGCGAAACAAAAAAGAAGATCGCCGAGACGGCCAGAAAGTGCGGCTTTACAGCGTATATGTTTGCGGATACACTGGAAGAGGCGGTGACACTTGCAAGCCGTGAGGCAAAAGAGGGAGATGCGGTACTGTTATCTCCTGCATGTGCAAGCTGGGATATGTTCGGAAGTTATGAAGAACGTGGAGAGAAATTCAAAGAGTTGGTAAAATCGCTGTAAGGAGAGGATAGATTGAAGCAGGCGGAAAAACCGGAGTCCGGAGGAATTGACAAAGTCCTTCTGGTGATCGTTTTTTTACTTGTGATAACGGGATTGGTGATCCTGTACAGTACCAGTTCCTATAATGGAAGGATAAAATTTGGAGATTCTTTCTATTATTTAAAAAAACAGATATTTGCTACAACGCTTGGCATTGCCGGGATGTACGCAGTGGCAAAGACCGATTATCATGTCTGGGCAAAGCTTGCTGTACCAGGATATATTCTGGCGATTGTGCTCTGCATCGCCGTCATGCTGTTTGGCGATGAATACAATGGTTCCAAAAGATGGCTGTCTTTGGGACCATTTTCTTTTCAGCCGTCAGAGTACGTCAAAGTTGCTCTGATCGTGTTTCTGGCATGGCTTGTGACAAGAAATGCAAAGAAGATCGGAAAGCTTTCCACCTTGTTTCGGATCATGCTTTTCGCTCTGCCGGTTGTGGGTCTTGTAGGAGCAAGCAACTTAAGCACGGCAGTAATCATTCTTGGAATCGCCGTGATCCTGATTTTTACGGCCAGTCCCAAATATGGCCAGTTCATCTGGATGGCGGTGACAGGGACCGGCTTTATGGCAGTCTTTCTCGGCCTGGAAAGTTACCGTCTGGAGCGGATCGCGATCTGGCAGAATCCGGAGAAGTATGAGAAAGGATATCAGACCCTTCAGGGGCTTTACGCCATCGGATCAGGAGGACTGTTCGGGAAAGGACTTGGAAGCAGTATCCAGAAACTGGGTTTTGTCCCGGAGGCGCAGAACGATATGATTTTCTCTATTATATGTGAGGAACTGGGGCTTGTGGGAGCGGTTCTTGTTATTCTGCTGTTCTTCCTTTTGATCTGGCGCTTCTTTGTGATCGCATCTCACGCACCGGATCTTTTCGGGGCACTGATTGCGGCAGGAGCCATGGGGCATATGATGATTCAGGTGATTTTGAATATAGCCGTTGTAACCAATACAATTCCCAATACCGGAATTACCCTTCCTTTTATCAGTTATGGAGGAACATCTGTTGTTTTCCTTCTCGTGGAAATGGGGCTTGTATTCAGCGTTGCCAGTTGGTAAAATAAAAGCGTTAATGATAGGAAAAATACAGGAGGCACATCCATGAATGATCAGATTGTGCAAAGGGATGAGAAGAGAAAGAGGATCAAGCGTACCAGGCGAAGGCAGATTCTGACAAGACTGGGAACAGGGGCAGCTGTCATTGCCGGCATCATCGTGTTTCTTCTTTTGTTCCAGCTCAGAGATATCCGGGTGAGGGGGAACGATTTTCTTACAGACAGCGAAGTAAGCCGGTACATCCGTGAACAGGGAGGGGATGGGAATTCTCTGGTTCTGCTTTTAAGCACAAAACTGGGAGACTATCCGGAGCCGCCGACTGTCGAAAGTATGGAATTTCATATGGTGAATCCCTGGACGATCCGGGTGGATGTGAAGGAAAAAAGTCCGGCCGGGTATGCCAGACGGGATGAGGAATATGTCTATTTTGACAACGAAGGCATGGTTCTCGGGGTTACGGATAGCCAGAGAGACGGTCTCAGTCTTGTAGAGGGGTTTGATGTTTCGAAAGCCGAAAAAGGAAAGAAACTTACCGTTCAGGATTCTTCCGTATTTGAATATATTGTCCGGATCCAGGAAATTCTTGGAAGAAGCGGGGTCAGCCCGGACCGGATTGTATGCGATGGAGAAAATCTGACACTGTATTTCGGGAACATCTGCGCGGAACTTGGAAGCGGGGATCCGCAGGAGAAGGCGGCACAGCTTCCGGCTATTCTTGAGAAGCTGGAAGGACAGAGCGGGACGCTCCATCTGGAACATTATGGAGAGCTGACGGAGACGATCCGCTTTGAAAAAAGTGAAACAACAGAGGGATCAAATACCTGAAAGTACCATAGGAATCTGGCGTAAAAAAATCGAAAAATAGGAAAAATTCTATTGAAATTTAGAAAGAAAGACTATATTATATAATATATATGGCAGAATACATGAACTAGTAGGGTGTATAAATAATAAAGCATAACAAAGGAGGAGACACTCTTGTTAGAAATTAAGACAAATGAATCAGAAGCAGCAGCAAAAATTATCGTCGTTGGTGTAGGTGGAGGCGGTAATAATGCTGTCAACCGCATGATAGATGAGCAGATTGCTGGAGTAGAATTTATCGCCATCAACACAGACAAACAGGCTCTCTCATTCTGCAAGGCCCCTACACTGATGCAGATCGGAGACAAGCTCACAAAAGGACTTGGAGCAGGAGCAAAGCCGGAAGTTGGAGAAAAAGCAGCAGAAGAAAGCGCAGATGAGATCGCGGCAGCACTCAAAGGCGCAGACATGGTATTTGTTACATGCGGAATGGGCGGCGGTACAGGTACAGGTGCAACACCGGTTGTAGCACGTATCGCAAAAGAGCAGGGATCCCTGACAGTCGGCGTTGTTACAAAGCCTTTCCGTTTTGAATCCAGAGCCCGTATGAATAATGCACTTGCCGGCATTGAAAAATTAAAAGAAAATGTAGACACACTGATTGTCATTCCGAATGATAAGCTTCTTGAGATTGTCGACAGAAGAACAACGATGCCGGATGCACTGAAAAAGGCAGACGAAGTACTTCAGCAGGGTATCCAGGGAATCACTGACCTGATCAATGTACCATCCCTGATCAACCTTGACTTTGCCGACATTCAGACAGTTATGATCGACAAGGGTATCGCCCATATCGGAATCGGACACGGAAGAGGAGATGACAAGGCGCTGGAGGCTGTAAAACAGGCTGTATCCAGTCCGCTGCTTGAGACAACAATCTCAGGAGCATCTCATGTCATCATCAATATTTCCGGTGATATCACTCTTATGGATGCAAGCGACGCAGCAGAGCATGTTCAGGAGCTTGCAGGAGAAGATGCAAACATCATCTTCGGTGCTATGTATGATGAATCCAAGTCTGATGAAGCAACAGTGACGGTCATCGCGACGGGTTTACATAACAGCAAGGAAAGTACAGCATCCAAGCTGAAATCCAAAATCGGAACAGCCAGACCGGCAGGATCTGTATTTGCCGAGACTCAGGATACATCCTCTCTTAAATCAGATATGGGGAGAGTGACAAGAATGCCGCAGCAGCCGAGGACATCTGCAGCACCGGAAAGCAGCACAACTGCTCAGTCTTCCACACCATCCTACTCTGCAGGAACGGGAAGAGTAAAAGAGCAGACTATCAAGATTCCGGATTTCTTTAAAAAATAAAAAGTGAATTAAGATAATCAGAAGGTATGGAGGCGAGAGTTTCCATACCTTTTTTCTATGTTTACATGTCGAAAGAAAACAAGTTTCTCTGTCAGTTTCTGACAAAATTTCAAGTTCCTTTTTTTTATAATACTATTTGTTCGTATACTGAATCGATTTAGCAGCGACAGGAGAAAAGAGGGTGAAGCATGTATTATGAAATCTACATGGATGTATTCTTCCTCGTCAATTTTATGATGGATTATCTGCTTTTAGCAGCGGTGTGCAGGATGCTGGCCGGTGATTTCCGGAGAAGACGGGTGCTTCCGGGAGCGGTTCTGGGCTCTTTGCTGACCTGTCTTACGATGATGCTCCCGGTCCCCGGCTTTGTGAAACTGCTGCTATACCATGTGGCGGTGAATACGGTTATGATCAAAGCGGCAATTCCCGTACACGGCATGAGGGAGTTTGTGAAAGCTTTTTTTATGCTTTACGGGGGCGGATTTCTGTTGGGCGGTATTTTTAGCTTTTTCGGGCAATATATTCGTACAGGAAGTCTTTTTTTTCTGTTTGCCGTCGTCAGCTATGAACTGATGCAGGCGGTGTGGGCATTCTGGCGTCAGATGCAAAGGCAGAATCAATATACCTGCGAACTTCTGGTGGAACAGTCCGGGAGGAAGGTACGGCTGAAAGGGCTGATTGATACGGGAAACAGCCTGACGGATCCGCTTACCGGACAGCCGGTCTGTATCGTGGAAAGAGAGGCGGTCGAAAGCCTTATGGAGAGCACGCAGAAAAGGCGCTATATCGGTTTTCGGTCTGTCGGAAATGAGCATGCCAGACTGCTTCTGGTACAGTTTGACAGTCTATATCTGCCGGGGAAAGAGAAAAAGCAGATCTGTGATATCTGGATCGGGATATCGGATACCAGGATTTCAACAGACGGAACATACCGGATACTTGTAAATCCGGATATTTTTAGGAGGGGATGTAAATGATTATGAACATTACGGTGCCGAACACATTCAGACAGAAAATTTTTCCGGCTTTCCGGACATGGCTTTTTCCGGAAAAGCAGGAAGTGTATTACATAGGAGGTTCAGATATTCTTCCACCGCCACTGGAAGTGGAAGAAGAGGCAAAGGCGATTGAACAGCTCTGTACGGAACAGCATGAGGACGCAAGAAAGCAGCTCATCGAGCATAATCTGCGGCTTGTTGTTTATATCGCAAAAAAATTCGACAATACAGGAGTCGGAGTGGAGGATCTGATTTCGATCGGTACAATCGGCCTGATCAAGGCGATCAATACATTTAATCCGGATAAAAATATCAAGCTTGCGACGTATGCATCCAGATGTATTGAGAATGAGATTCTGATGTATCTCAGACGCAACAGCAAGACAAGACTGGAGGTTTCCATAGATGAGCCGCTCAATGTAGACTGGGACGGAAATGAACTGCTGCTTTCTGATATTCTCGGAACAGAAGAAGATACAATCTACAAGGATATGGAAACGGAAGCGGAGAAAAACATGCTGATCCGGGCCGTGGGGAGACTTTCTGTCAGAGAGCGCAGAATCGTAAATATGCGGTTCGGGCTGGGAACTCCGGACGGAGAGGAAATGACACAAAAAGAAGTGGCGGACGTGCTTGGAATCTCACAGTCTTACATATCCAGACTGGAAAAAAAGATTATGATACGTCTGAAAAAAGAAATTACAAAACTGGAATAAAAATTCAGAAAAAGGGAGAAGAAACTGATAAAAAGTGATACAATATCTACATACGATACCACAGGAAAAGGGGCGATGTTATGAAACTAAGATTTATAGGTGCGGCACATGAAGTGACGGGAAGCTGCCATCTTCTGGTAGCGTGCAATAAGCATATTCTGGTAGACTGCGGGATGGAACAGGGGCCGGATCTGTACGAAAATCAGGAAATCCCGGTGTCGGCGTCCGAGATAGACTATGTACTCCTGACCCATGCACACATTGACCATTCCGGTAATCTGCCACTCCTTGTCAAGAACGGATTTCAGGGAGATATTGTATCGACCTTTGCGACTGCGGATCTGTGCAGCATTATGCTTCGTGACAGTGCGCATATCCAGGAATTCGAGGCGGAATGGAGAAACCGTAAGGCCAGAAGAAGCGGCGCACCATTCTATGAGCCTCTATACACGATGCAGGACGCGGTGGATGCGGCGGCATTGTTTTCACCATGTGACTACGGACAGAAGATTGTACTTTGTGACGGGATTGAAGTCCGGTTCAGCGATGTGGGACATCTTCTCGGCTCAGCATGCATTGAGGTGTGGATCACAGAAGACGGAGAAACGAGAAAGATCGTATTTTCCGGCGATGTAGGAAATATCAATCAGCCGATTATCAAGGATCCGTCGACGGTTAAAGCAGCAGATTATGTGGTCATTGAATCTACATACGGAAACCGGACACATGGCGCGGGAATTCCGGACTATGTGGGCGATTTCACGAAAGTGATACGGGAAACATTTGCAAAAGGCGGAAATGTTGTTGTACCGTCCTTTGCGGTAGGAAGAACACAGGAACTGCTTTATTTTATCCGGGAGATCAAGGAAAAAAATCTCCTTCCGGAGTATCCGGACTTTGAAGTGTACGTGGACAGTCCACTGGCCATTGAGGCAACCAATGTGTTTAATAAAAATATGCTGGGATGTTTCGATGAAGAAGCAATGGAGCTCGTGAATAAAGGAATCAATCCGCTCCGGTTTTCCGGATTGAAACTGACGACAACAAGCGAAGAATCCAAACAGATCAACTTTGACGAAAAGCCGAAGATTATCCTTTCTGCTTCCGGTATGTGCGAGGCGGGACGGATCCGGCATCATCTGAAACATAATCTGTGGAGAAAAGAGTGCACGGTTCTTTTTGTCGGCTATCAGGCAGCGGGAACGCTGGGACGCAAACTGATAGAAGGAGCGGAGTGTGTCAAGCTGTTCGGAGAAAATGTAGAAGTCAATGCCAGAATCTGTACACTTCAGGGAATCAGCGGGCATGCGGATAAAAACGGGCTGCTGAACTGGCTTTCCGCTTTTGAAACGCCGTTGAAGCATGTGTTTGTCGTACACGGGGAAGACCAGGTGACGGATGAATTTGCCGCATCCATCAAAGAGACACTCGGATACGAAGCGTTTGCGCCGTACTCCGGAGCATGTGTGGATCTGATAGAGGATGAAATCTTAAGCGAGGGAGTCAGAGTGCCGAAGAAGTCTTCCGAGAAACCGGCCAGAATCCGCGCAAATCAGGTGTTTGGCCGTGCGGTTTCCGCGGCAAAACATCTGCTGGATGTTGTTATGAAAAACGAAGGGCTTTCCAATAAAGATCTCGCGAAGCTGGAAAGTCAGATTTTGAATCTTGCTGACAAATGGGACAGAAATGATTAGTACCTGTTAAGAAGAGCCGAATTGTCAAGGACTAAAAGTTTTTTTATTTTTTTCCATACTGAATAAGAGGATGCCGGGATGTGCATGATTTCTGTTAGAAAGGCAGAGTTGCCGTGACAGGAGGATGTACGATGGCATTGAACAAAGTAGAAATATGCGGAGTGAATACTGCAAAACTTCCGCTTTTGAAAGAGGAAGAAAAAGAGGAACTGTTTGCCCGGATCAAAGAAGGAGACGAAGAGGCAAAAGAAAAATACATCAAGGGAAATTTAAGACTGGTGCTCAGCGTGATCAAGAGGTTCGCGGGAAGCAATGAAAATCCGGATGATCTCTTTCAGATCGGCTGTATCGGCCTGATCAAAGCGGTTAATAATTTTAATACGGAGCTGGACGTCCGGTTCTCTACTTATGCGGTGCCGATGATTATCGGAGAAATCCGAAGATACATGCGGGACAACAATTCCATCCGCGTCAGCCGGTCGCTGCGGGACACAGCATACAAGGCGATCTATGCGAAAGAAAATTATGTCAAAAAGAATTTAAGAGAACCGACCGTTCAGGAGATTTCCGAAGAGATCGGAATTGCAAAAGAGGATATCGTATTTGCGCTGGATGCAATCCAGGCTCCGGTCAGCTTGAATGAGCCGGTTTATAATGACAGCGGAGATGCACTGTATGTGATGGATCAGATCAGTGATAAAAAGAACAAAGAGGAGCGGTGGATTGAAGATCTGTCTTTGCAGGCGGCGATGGAACACCTGAATGAAAGAGAAAAATATATTATCCGTCTCCGTTTTTTCGAAGGGAAAACCCAGATGGAGGTGGCCAGAGAAGTAAATATCTCCCAGGCTCAGGTGAGCAGACTGGAAAAAAATGCGCTCCGTCTGATGCGGCAGTATCTGGACTAAGGAAAAAGAACGCCTGCCGGGCGTTCTTTTTTTGTTGAAATTTTGGCAGGCATATATTATGCTATACGTGTAGAAAGTACTAAGAAAAGAATGAGGCAAAGAAAATGTATAAGGCTTGTATTTTTGATCTGGATGGAACATTGACAGATACATTGGAGTCCATGACACGCTCGGTAAATCTGACTCTGGAGCGGATGGGGCTGCCGGTGATTACCCTGGAACAGTGCCGGGAGTTTGTAGGAAGCGGCGCAAGAAAGCTCATGGAGAGGACATTAAAGGCGTGCGGAGATGAAGATCTTGTGCGTATTGAGGAAGCCATGGAGATTTACGGCAGGGTATTTGCAGAAAACTGTACGTATCATGTAAAGCCGTATGACGGAATTGAAAAGATGTTAAAGGCACTCAAGGAAAGAGGGATTTATCTGGCTGTTCTTTCCAATAAGCCGGACGGACAGACAAAGGATGTGGTCCATACTTTTTTTGGAGATGCAATATTTGACTATGTACAGGGACAAAAGGAAGAGATTCCGAGGAAACCGGACCCGGCAGCTGTCTTTGCGATTATGGAGATGGCAGGGATCAGCCGGGAAGAATGTGTCTATATCGGGGATTCCGATGTGGACATGTGCACCGGAAACAATGCCGGGGTAATGACGGTCGGTGTCAGCTGGGGATTCCGGTCAAGAGAAATTCTGAAGGAAACAGGGGCGGATGTGATTATCGATCATCCGGAAGAACTGACCGTGATCGTAAATAATACCAAAGGTGAGGAGGGAAAGAATGAACGGATTTAGTGAAGAATGTATCGAAGTGTTTTTAAGAGATCAGTCACAGCTTTTTGATGAACCGGTCGCTGAGACACCGGAAGAGGCGGAAGCTTTCCTCGAGGACTGCATGGCAGTTGTGCTGGATTCGCTCGAAGAGGTAAAAGAATATCTGGAAGAGTCCGGAGCGGATGTGGATGGAATGACACTGCAGGAAATCGAAGATGCGTCCGAAGTGTTTGTGCTTCCGGAAGGGAAGTATCTGGTTGTAGAAGGATAAGGGAAAGCCGGGGCAGCATATCAGTCTGCCTCGGCTTTTTTCAGCGCTTTTTGGATGGTATCAAGAATCAGGTTGGAAGTATAGGAATCGTCCTCTCCGGATTTGATCTGATCTGCCGACTGCGTTTCGATGATCTGTCCGGCAATTTCTTCCATGGCCGGCTGAACAAGAGGATACATGGTTTCCACGCTTTCATCCAGATTGGAAAAACGGATAGAGTTGATATGATTTTTGTCGACCGAAACTTCCACTTCCAGCGGCGTGTTATTCAATGTCATGCTGGCTGTGTATATGCCGGGAGTGTATTCTTTGGACGTCTGCTTTTTTCCGGAATGATCCGGAAGGAACATAAAAAGAAGCAGAAGCACAAGAAGAATGCCAAGGGCTGCAAAAATGGCGGTATAGATAATTTCCTTCATGTGAAAAACGACGATTCTGGTTTTGGAACTCATAAGTGAAAAGACCTCCTTTCAGTAATGATGAATCCTGCAGCACCACGGGATTATGTCTTTATAAATATATGTGACGTCGGAAAAAATTATGCGGCGTTGCCAAACGCGGCTTTTTGCGGTAGAATAGAAAAATACGAAAAAGAGAGGTAGAGATGCATGTTTATTATCGCAGGATTAGGAAATCCGGGATCAAAGTATGAAGACACACGGCACAACGTCGGTTTTGATGTCATAGACCGAATTTCGAAAGAATACCATATAGCAGTTGATACAAGAAAACACCGGGCGCTGATCGGAAAAGGGGTTATCGACGGCGTAAAAGTGATTCTCGCAAAACCCCAGACCTTTATGAATCTAAGCGGGGAAAGTATCCGGGAGCTGGTGGACTATTATAAGGTGGATGAGGCCACGGAGCTGATTGTTATATATGATGATATCAGTCTGGATGTGGGTCAGCTCAGGATCCGGAAAAAGGGGAGCGCCGGCGGACATAACGGAATTAAAAATATTATCGCCCACCTTGGGCATGATGTATTCATGCGTGTGAAGGTCGGTGTCGGGGAGAAGCCGAAGGGCTATGATCTGGCGGATTATGTACTGGGCCATTTCTCAAAGGAAGAGAAAGAGAAGATGGAAGTGGCATATGAAAAGGCAGTACAGGCCGTCAGAATGGCCGGACTTGGAGAAATTGACGAAGCGATGAATCAGTTTAACCGGAAAGGCTGATGGAAGGAGGAGAACACAATGAAGGCTTTTACGGAACCTCTTTTGGAGCTTGCGGAATTCGAGACGATTCAGAAGACAAAATACCGGGGAAAAGGGATGATTCAGATTGCCGGAAGTACCGGTTCGCAGAAAAGCCATCTTGCGTATGCTCTTTCTGGAGACGGCCGGAGGATTCTTTATATTCTTGCAGATGAAGAAAAGGCAAAGGAAGTTCTTGAAGAATATCAGTTTCTGGATGGGGAAGTCCTGTTCTATCCGGCGAAGGACTTCCTCTTTTATCGGGCGGATATCAGAGGAAAATATCTGGTCAAGCAGCGGATGGAAGTATTCCGCGCACTGAAAGAAGAGGAAAATGTAACGGTTATTACAACGATCGGCGCGTTGATGGACGGGGTACGTCCACCGTTGAAGATCGATGAGGAAGTTTTTTCTGTCCGCACAGGGGAGACGTCAGATCTGGAAGAACTTGTTCAAAGGTTATCCGCAATGGGATATGACAGGGAAGTACAGATTGAAGGGCCGGGGCAGTTTGCGGTGCGTGGAGGAATTGTCGATATCTTTCCTTTGACAGAGGAGATGCCGGTGAGGATTGAATTCTGGGACGATGAGATTGATTCGATCCGTACCTTCGATGCCCAGACACAAAGATCCATAGAAAACAGGGAGGAGATCACGGTGTATCCGGCCCGGGATGAGGCGGATGAGCAGGAGGAGGTCTCTTTCCTGCGCTATTTCCGTTCGGAAGAGACGCTTTTGTTTCTGGATGAGCCGGCAAGACTCTACGAACGTGGAGAAGTCATCGAGGAGGAAGTCCGGCAGGCCAGGGAGCGAAGAGAGGAAGAAGAAAAGCTTCCGGAAGGAGAAAAAGACATCAGGATCTTTCCGGTCCACGAGATTGCAGGTTTGATCAATCAGTATCACAGTATCGGATTTACAGCACTGGAGGGAAAAGTAAAAGAATTTCTGGTCCGGGATGTATACAGCATTCTGGCTAAAAACGTGAACCCGTATAACAGCAGTTTTGAGGTGCTGACGAGAGACTTAAAAAGGCTGAAGCGAAACGGGTACCGGGTGATTCTGCTTTCGGGTTCCCGGACAAGGGCAAGAAGGCTTGCGGAAGATCTCAGGGACTATGATCTGAACAGTTTTTATGATGAAGATCCCGAAAGACTGGTAAAACCGGGAGAAATTCTTGTGTCCTACGGTCATGTGGCAGTTGGGTATGAGTACCCGATGCTGAAGTTTACCGTGATTTCGGAGACCGATATTTTCGGGAAAAAGAAGAAAAAGAAACGAAGAAGGATTTACGAAGGGGAAAAGATCCAGAGTTTTACCGACTTAAAGCCGGGGGACTATGTAGTTCATGAGAATCATGGGCTTGGAATTTATCAGGGAATCGAGAAAATCGAGATAGACCGGATTGAGAAGGATTACATGAAGATTTCCTATGCAGGAGGCGGAAATCTCTACATCCCGGCTACTCAGATGGATCTGATCCAGAAATACGCATCGGCGGATGCAAAGAAACCGAAACTCAACCGTCTGGGCGGACAGGACTGGGAGCGTACCAAGACAAGAGTCCGTAAAGCGGTACAGGTGATCGCGAGAGATCTGGTGGAGCTCTATGCCGCACGGCAGGAAAAGGAAGGCTATGCCTATGAGCCGGATACGGTGTGGCAGAAAGAATTTGAGGAGATGTTTCCGTTTGAGGAGACAGACGATCAGGCAGCGGCCATCGAAGAGACAAAAAAGGATATGGAAAGCCACAAGATCATGGACCGTCTGATCTGCGGAGATGTTGGCTTTGGAAAAACCGAGGTGGCGATCCGGGCGGCCTTTAAAGCGGTGCAGGAGAATAAGCAGGTGGCATTTCTTGTACCGACCACCATTCTGGCGCAGCAGCATTATAACACCCTTGTTCAGCGGATGAAAGACTTCCCGGTTCGGGTGGATCTGATGTGCCGTTTCCGTACCCCGTCCCAGCAGAAAAAGACGCTGGAAGACCTGAAAAAAGGCCAGGTGGATATTCTGGTGGGAACCCACCGGATTTTGAGTCAGGACGTCTGCTTCAAAGATCTGGGACTTCTTGTGATCGACGAGGAGCAGAGGTTTGGAGTGCAGCACAAGGAAAAGATCAAAAAACTGCGGGAAAATGTGGATGTCCTGACATTGACAGCTACTCCGATTCCAAGAACTCTTCATATGAGCCTGATTGGAATCCGGGATATGAGTGTGCTGGAAGAGGCTCCGATGGACCGGATGCCGATCCAGACCTATGTCATGGAATATCAGGATGAGATGGTAAGGGAGGCAATTGTAAGAGAGTTGTCCAGACAGGGGCAGGTGTACTATGTCTATAATAAAGTCAAGGATATTGCGGAGATCACGGCCAGAGTCCAGAGCCTTGTTCCGGAGGCAAATGTTGCCTACGCTCACGGGCAGATGAGGGAACATCAGCTGGAGCGGATCATGTATGACTTTATCAACGGGGATATCGATGTGCTTGTTTCCACGACTATTATTGAAACCGGGCTTGATATTTCCAATGCCAATACGATGATTATCCATGATGCGGACAAACTGGGGCTCTCCCAGCTATACCAGCTGCGAGGAAGAGTCGGGCGTTCTAACCGGATGGCCTATGCCTTTCTTCTCTACCGGAGAGACCGTCTGCTCAGAGAGGTTGCGGAAAAGCGGCTTGCCGCGATCCGGGAGTTTACGGATCTTGGATCTGGATTCAAGATTGCCATGCGGGATCTGGAAATCCGGGGAGCAGGAAATCTGCTTGGAGAAGCACAGCACGGTCATATGGAGGCAGTCGGGTATGACCTCTACTGTAAGATGCTCAATGAAGCGGTCAAAAACATGAAACAGGGCACTTCCCAGGAAGAAGCCGCAAGCTTTACAACAACGGTGGATCTGAATGTGGATGCCTTTATTCCGGCTTCCTATATTCCGGATGAATATCAGAAGCTGGATATCTACAAACGGATCGCGCTGATTGAGACCGAAGAAGAGATGGATGATATGATGGAAGAGCTGATTGACCGGTTCGGAGACATTCCGAAAAAGGTACAGAAGCTGATCCTGATTGCAAGGCTGAAAGCCTTTGCACATTCCGTGTATGTGACTTCGATTGAGCAGAAAGGGCAGACGCTGAAGATCACCATGTATGAGCGGGCGAAGGTACGTGGCGAGGAGATACCGAAACTTCTGGAGCGCAGGAAAGGAGAACTTGTTTTTAAGAATGATACGCCGCCGTATTTTCTCTATGAGCAGAAAAAGCGGAACCGGAAGGAAAAGGACCCGGATATTCTGGAAGTCGTGAAAAATCTGTTAAATGATATAAAAACATTGATTGTCCAGGAAAAACCGGATATAATAGGGTAGTTAGAAATACGAAGGAGGCTTTTGACAGTATGAAAAAGCGTTTGGCAGTAGTCCTTTTGACTGCCGCTGTGGCAGCAGGAGCAATGACAGGCTGCGGACAGCAGACGATTGAAGACAGCGATGTCGTTGCGACCGTGGGAGATACAGAAATTAAAGGAAATGTGGCAAATTTCTTTGCAAGATATCAGCAGGCAATGTATGAGACTTATTACAGCTCTATGCTGGGAGAAAACATGTGGACAACCGAGGTTGAGGAAGGAACGACTTATGAAGAGTCGGCCAAGGAGACGATCATGCAGTCGCTGGAGGAACTCTATCTGGTTAACGAGCATGCCGGCGATTACAGCGTTTCACTGACAGACGAAGAAAAGAAGTCGATTGAAGATGCTGCGGACCAGTTTGTAGAGGCAAACGATGCGGAGGTCCGGGATGTGATTTCCGGCGACAAGGAGACGGTGCAGAAGGTTCTGGAACTCTTTACAATCCAGCAGAAAGTACAGACTGAGATGCTAAAAGATGTGGACCGGAATGTTTCTGATGAGGAGGCCGCCCAGAAAGCGCTGCAGTATGTAGCATTTACCTACTCGGATACGGAGGAATCCGAAGAAAGTGATTCCGAAAATACTTCAGATACAAAGGAAGAGGCAAAAGCGAAGGCGGAAACATTTTTGAACGCGGTGAACAGCGGCACAGATTTCAGTCAGGCCGCAGAGGATCAGGAGAAATCAGCAGTGGATCTGACGTTTGACTCCAGTACGACATCCCCGAATGAGGAGCTCATTCAGGCGGCGGACAAACTGGAAGCAGGCCAGGTAACTGATGTGATAGAGACAGATACCGGATACTATGTGGCAAAGGTGACATCCACATTTGATCAGAGCGCAACGGACAGCAAGAAACAGGAGATCATCTCCGAACGTGAGTCTGAGCGATACAATGAGATCCTTGATGGCTGGAAAGAAGACACTGACATCAAGGAAAACAAGGATGTCTGGGAAAAGATCGACTTTAACGGTCAGGGGGTTGCCCTGAAGACAGAGGACAGCTCAGAAGACAGCGGCAGTACAGAAGGCTCTTCAGAAAACACAGATGGAGAAGATACTTCCGACAGCACAGACAGTGGAGAATCCACTGATTCCGAAAATACAGATAATACAGAAGAAGCAGCCGAATAGGCTGCTTCATTTTTGTCTTTTATTCAAAAAATGTGCTGACAAGTTCGTTTACAAGTTTGCCATCGGCTTTTCCTTTGACCTTCGGCATCAGCTCTTTCATGATCTTTCCCTTGTCTTTTGCAGTCGGATGATCCAGACCCATATCAGAGAGAACAGAGGCGATGACAGATCTGATCTCCTCTTCATCCATCATCTTCGGGGCAAATTCTTCAAGAACCGCGATCCGTGCCCGGCATTCTTCAATGATTTCGGTACGGTCTTCCGGGGTCATCTCCAGAGTCTCTTTTGTCTGTTTGATCTCCTTTAAGACAACCTGTACTTCCTCTTCCTCAGTCAGATCTTCCCGCTTGTCGATTGCTTTATTTTTCAGAGCGGCAAGAAGAGAAGACAGAGTTTCTTTTCTTGCCTTGTCGCCGGCCTTCATGGCAGCGACCATTTCTTTTCTTACATCATCGATTTTACTCATAGCCTTATGGACCTCCTAAACGTTTTTCTCTATTTTACTATCTCTTAAGAAAAAGTGCAAACAGAATAAAAATTTTCCTTTTGCAGATACTAGCCTTATGTGAAAGCCGGAAAAAGCGGCTGATTTGTGAAATGGAGGGAACTTTACAGAAATGAAAGCGACGGGAATTGTGCGAAGAATCGACGATCTTGGAAGGGTGGTTGTTCCAAAAGAAATACGCAGAACACTGGGAATCCGCGAGGGAACTCCGCTGGAAATCTTTACGGGCCAGGACGGCGAGGTTATTCTGAAGAAGTATTCTCCGCTTGGAGAAATATATACATTTGCGCAGAACTATGCAGAGAGTCTGGCGCAGGCATCGGGAATGCTTTCCTGCATTACGGATATGGAAAAGGTGATTGCTGCTTCCGGAACAGGGAGAAAAGATGTAGCAGAACAGGAGGTATCAGAGGAGTTTGTCTGTCTTCTGGAAGAACGGAGAGCGGTATCCATAAGCCACAGCGGGGGATCCGGTATCAATTTTCTGAAAGAAAAGATGGTGGACTATGGAGAAATTTTTGTCTGTCCGGTGCTGGCAGGAGGCGATGTGATCGGATCAGTTCTTTTTGTCAGACCGGAGCGGCAAAAAGGCATTTCCGAAGAAATCTGTCAGAAACTGGCTCAGTGCGCGGCTGCATTTCTTGGGAGTCAGATGGAAACGTAGTCATAAAGAGAAAATCCGCATCATACAATAGTCTTAGAAAAACGGGACAAGGGGGATGCGATGAGAGTAAAAGGACAAAAATCGGGGGTCATGCGGATCTTTCAGGCACTTCTGGTATCCTACATCGTTACGGGAATCCTGCTTCTGGTGCTGGCGGTGCTGCTTTATAAGCTGAATCTGGATAAAGGAAAAGTGACGGCAGGAATTACCGGTATCTATGTTGTGTCCGCGTTTGCGGGAGGTTTTCTGATCGGGAAGCTGCAGAAAGTACGGAAATTTATCTGGGGACTGATTCTTGGAATGCTATATTTTCTGCTCCTGGTACTGGTGTCCGTTGGTGTATATCACACCCTTCAGGGCGATACGATGCAGATTGTGACAACGCTGATACTGTGCGCGGCCGGAGGAATGCTTGGCGGAATGCTGTCGTAAACGAAAAAAAGGCTTTAAAAAAGAAACCGCCTATGATATAATAATTTCTAGCAAAATGCATAAGGAGGAAATCAGGATGAAACACATTAAAACATTAAATACACAGACTTTAAACAACACAATGAAAAAAGGCGGATGCGGAGAATGCCAGACATCCTGCCAGTCAGCATGCAAGACTTCCTGCACAGTAGGAAACCAGACCTGCGAACAGAAGAAATAGGCAGACAGGACTTATAAGTGAAATTACAGGACAGCGGCTATTTGGTCGCTGTCTCTTGATGTCTACAGAAAAAAGAGAAAGGGGTACACAAAGTGATCCATCAGTACCAGAATAATGGATATAATATCGTTCTGGATGTTAACAGCGGATGTGTCCATGTCGTAGATCAGATGGGATACGATCTGATCGCAGCACTGACCGCGATGAATCCGGAGCAGACAGCCGATACCATCCGGGAGGGTGAGACAAAGGAAAAAATCAAAAAACAGTATCAGGAGAAATATAATCCGCAGGAGATTGACGAGGTGCTCGATGATCTCGCTGAACTAGCGGAGGCAGGACAGCTCTTCGCACCGGATACTCATGAGTCCTGTATACAGGATGTCATGAAAAGAAAGACAGTAGTAAAGGCGCTCTGTCTCCATATTGCCCATGACTGCAATCTGGCGTGCAAATACTGTTTTGCCGAGGAGGGCGAATATCATGGAAGACGTGCGATGATGTCCTATGAAGTAGGGAAAAAGGCGCTGGATTTCCTGATCGCAAATTCCGGAAGCAGAAGAAACCTGGAAGTAGACTTCTTCGGCGGGGAGCCGCTGATGAACTGGCAGGTTGTCAAAGATCTTGTGGCATATGGAAGAGAGCAGGAGAAGATTCACGATAAACATTTCCGTTTTACTGTTACGACGAACGGCGTACTGCTGAATGATGAAATTCAGGAGTTTATCAACAAGGAGATGGACAATGTCGTGCTGAGCCTGGACGGAAGAAGGGAAGTCAATGACCGGATGCGTCCGTTCCGGAATGGAAAAGGAAGCTACGATCTGATTGTTCCAAAGTTCCAGAAACTTGCCGAGAGCAGAAACCAGCAGAAATACTATGTGCGCGGTACATTTACGAGACAGAACCTGGATTTTTCAGAGGATGTGCGCCATTTTGTAGATCTCGGATTTCAGCAGATGTCCATCGAGCCGGTTGTCGGTGATGATACAGACCCGTACGCAATCAGGGAGGAAGACCTGCCTCAGATTTTTGAGGAGTATGATAAACTCGCAAAATATATGATTCAGAGAGAAAAAGAAGGAAATGGATTTAATTTCTTCCATTTTATGATCGACCTGGAAGGCGGACCGTGCCTTGCGAAACGGTTGTCAGGATGCGGTTCGGGAACCGAATATCTGGCTGTAACACCGTGGGGAGACCTCTATCCTTGTCATCAGTTTGTAGGAGATGAGGATTTCCTGATGGGAAATGTAGATGAGGGTATTACAAAGCCTGAGATTGCGGACGTATTCCGGTGCTGTAATGTCTACTCAAAAGAAAAATGTAAAAACTGCTTTGCGAAGTTCTACTGCAGCGGCGGATGTATGGCGAATGCATACCATTTTGAGGGAAATCTGAATGATGCATATGACATCGGATGCGAGATGGAAAGAAAACGTGTGGAATGCGCCATCATGATCAAAGCGGCGCTGGCGGACAACTCCGGAGAGAGCGAAGAAGCTTAGAGAAGGGGATGTAAAGTGTGAAGAAAAGCAGAGGGATCGCAGGATTGATTGTGACAGTCCTTATAATCGGACTGCTGGTATATACGACAGCCATCGGATGGGGCCGTTCCCAAAGCGGTGCCATGGAAAACATCAAACTCGGGCTGGATCTGGCCGGCGGGGTCAGCATTACCTATCAGGCAAAAGAGGAAAACCCGTCGCCGGAAGAGATGCGGGACACTATCTACAAACTGCAGAAGAGAGTAGAAGCATACAGTACGGAAGCGAATGTATACCAGGAGGGAGACAATCGTATCAGCATTTCCATTCCGGGAGTGTCGGATGCCAATGAGATTCTGGAAGAGCTTGGACAGCCGGGATCGCTGGAATTTCAGACAGCAGATGGCGAGACGGTTCTGACAGGAAGCGACATTAAAACCGCAAAGGCGATGAGCGGTCAGAACCAGACGACAGGAGCAAATGAATATACGGTAGAGCTTCAGTTAAATGAGCAGGGAAAAGAAAAGTTTACCGAGGCGACAGAGAAGAATGTCGGAAAGGAAATTTCCATTATCTATGACGGCGAGGTAATCAGCTCCCCGACTGTGAATGAAGCTATTACTGTGGATACCGCTTATATTGACGGAATGGCAAGTTATGAAGAAGCCGAAGAGCTTGCTTCCGCAATCCGGATCGGCGGTCTTTCCCTGGAACTGGAAGAGCTCAACTCACAGGTGCAGGGAGCCCAGCTTGGCGGGGAGGCAATCAGTACAAGTCTTCTGGCAGGAGCAGTCGGACTTGCGGCAGTCATCCTTTTTATGATTGCTGTTTATCTGCTTCCGGGACTTGCTGCAGGGCTTGCACTTCTGATCTATACCGGACTGGTGCTGGTGCTGTTGAACGCATTTGACATCACTCTTTCCCTTCCGGGAATTGCCGGAATCATTTTGTCCATTGGAATGGCTGTGGATGCAAACGTCATTATCTTTGCAAGGGTGAGGGAAGAAATCGCGTCCGGAAAGAGTGTGCAGAACGCGCTGAAGAGCGGATTTCACAAGGCACTTTCCGCAATCATTGACGGAAATGTCACGACGCTGATTGCAGCAGCGGTACTCTGGTTTCGGGGATCGGGAACGGTCAAAGGATTTGCGCAGACACTGGCTCTTGGCATCGTCGTTTCCATGTTTACCGCGCTGGTAATTACACGGATGATCATCAATTCGTTCTATGCGGTGGGAATCCGGAACGAGAAGTTCTATGCAAAGAAAATGAAGGAAAGAAAGCCGGTAGACTTCCTTGGAAAGAGAAAGATCTGCTTTGCTGTTTCCCTGCTTGTGATCCTTGCCGGATTTGCCGTGATGGGATATCATCATGTGAAAGAAAACGGTATGCTGGCCTACAGTCTGGAATTCCGGGGAGGAACATCCACGACAGTGGATTTTCAGAAAGATTATTCGATTTCGCAAATTGAATCCCGGATTGTTCCGGTGGTTGAGAAAGCATCCGGAGACTCGGAAGTACAGACACAGAAGGTAAAAGGAAGCACTGAGATTGTCATCCGGACGAAAGCCCTTGATCTTGACCAGAGGGAGGCATTAAATCAGGCACTGGCTGATGAGTTCCAGGTGTCGGATTCGGACATTACCTATTCCAGCATCAGTTCTACGATCAGTGCGGAGATGAGGCAGGATGCGGTCGTTGCGGTGATTATCTCCACAGTCTGCATGCTTCTTTATATCTGGTTCCGGTTTAAGGACATCCGGTTTGCCACAAGCGCGGTGACGGCCCTGATTCATGACGTCCTCGTCGTGCTTGCCTTTTACGCCGTATCCCGTATTACAGTCGGAAGTACCTTTATTGCGTGCATGCTGACAATTGTAGGATATTCGATCAATGCAACCATTGTAATATTTGACCGGATCCGGGAGGAGCTGAAAGCGCGGAGGAAGAAAGAACCACTTGCCGAACTTGTAAACAGATGTATCACAATGACGCTGACAAGAAGCATCTATACTTCTCTGACGACGTTTATTATGGTGTTTGCGCTCTTTGTTTTTGGTGTCACATCAGTCAGAGAATTTGCACTGCCTCTGATGGTCGGTATCGTGTGCGGTGCATATTCTTCCGTATGTATCACGGGAGCACTCTGGTACGTTATGAAGACAAGAACCGGAAAGAAGAAATAAAACATGAAAAGGATGCAGCAGGATGGAAAGTATGGATCTTGCGGCATCCTTTTGCTTTTTTGGAGGAATACAATCGATGAAAAACTGGGTACTGCTTAGAAAGGGAGGAAATTTTACAGAGCTGGGGAAACGGTTTGGGATCCGGCCGAGAACAGCGGCGCTGATCCGCAACCGGGATATTATCGGAGAGGAGGCTTTTGACCGTTATCTGAATGGAACCATCGCGGATCTGTATGATGGAATGCTTATGAAAGATATGGATAAGGCGGTGGATCTTCTGAAGGAAAAGATTGTGGAGAAACAGAGTATCCGCATTATCGGAGATTATGACATTGACGGAGTCAATGCTACATATATTCTTCTGGAGGGGTTGAAAGGACTGGGCGCAGAAGTGGATTATGACATCCCGGATCGTGTCAGGGACGGATACGGGTTAAATATTGATCTGATTGACCGTGCGCTGGATGACAATATTGATACAATTGTGACATGTGACAACGGAATCGCAGCGCGCGAAGAGATCGCGTATGGGAAAAGTATGGGAATGGCTGTCGTTGTAACAGACCATCATGAAGTGCCGTATGAAGAATACGAAGACGGTACACGCGGCTACCTGATTCCGCCTGCCGACGCGGTGGTGGATATCAAAAGAGAGGACTGCCTGTACCCGTTCAAAGGACTGTGTGGAGCAGCTGTGGCCTACAAGCTGGTCGAGGCACTTTACAATGCCATGGGAAGAGATCCGGAAGATGTGGATTATCTGATGGAAAATGTAGCCATCGCGACGGTAGGAGACGTTATGGATCTGACCGACGAAAACCGGATTTTTGTAAAACAGGGGCTGGAAATGCTGAAGAGAACGAAAAATCCGGGACTTGCCGCGCTGATGGAATGTACCGGAGTCCATACGGACCGACTGTCTGCCTATCATATCGGCTTTGTGATCGGACCGTGCATCAATGCCGGGGGGCGTCTGGATACAGCCAGACGGGCACTGGAGCTTCTGTGCGCAAAGACAAAAAAAGAAGCGGATCTTCTGGCGGGAGATCTGAAAGCTCTCAATGACAGCCGGAAGAATCTGACAGAGGAAGCAGTGAAAGAGGCGGTGGTCCAGGTGGAGACAACCGGATTAAAGGAGGATAAAGTACTTGTGGTGTATCTGCCAAAATGTCATGAAAGCATAGCGGGAATTGTGGCAGGACGTCTGCGGGAGCGGTACTACAAACCGGTGTTTGTCCTGACAAAGGCAGAAGAAGGAGCAAAAGGCTCCGGGCGGTCGATTGAAACCTACCATATGTACGATGAGCTGAGCAGATGCAAAGATCTTCTGACACGTTTCGGCGGACATCGTCTGGCAGCGGGGCTTTCGCTCCCGGAAGAAAAAATTCTGTCTCTTCGGAAAAAACTGAACGAAAATACGACAATGACGGAAGAAGACCTGACGGAGAAAGTTGTGATCGACATGCAGCTTCCTCTGTGTGAGATTACCGAGGATTTTGTGCAGGAACTTTCTCTTCTGGAGCCGTTTGGAAAAGGAAATACGAAACCGGTGTTTGCCCGGAGAAAGCTGCTTTTTCGGCGGGGACGGGTTATCGGAAAGCATCAAAATGTGTTGAAACTGGAAGTAGAAGATGCGGACCACACCACTATGGATGCCATCTTTTTTGGTGATCTGGAGACCTTCTTTTCCTGTCTGTCACAAAAGTACGGACCGGATGCAAAAGACCATCTTTTATATGGAAGAGGAAATCCGATTTTGATGGATGTTACTTACTATCCGGGAATCAACGATTACATGGGAAGAAGGACGCTTCAGATTACAATTCTCGATTATCGGTAATACTGATAAGAAAAAAGGCAGGATTACGCGAAAAACCTGTAGAACAGCACTGAAGAATAAAAACTTTTCGCAATAAAAATCCCAGAGATTTCCTGC